>LUMH01000332.1_pt1 | contig 11600 bp, 12 predicted proteins | sample 730001 | NCBI WGS metagenome assembly LUMH01 (sample SAMN03860268, study PRJNA289734) | marine metagenome | biome: seawater column; feature: ocean; material: water; isolation source: Red Sea water column Station 34 - depth 25m | place: Saudi Arabia: Red Sea | collected 2011-10-15 | depth 25 m
TTAATAATTAGACCTATTAAAGGTTCAATTAATCTCTTTGTAAACACATCTACTAATGACTTGAAAGAAGCACCCATTACAAATGCAACGCCAAGCTCTACAACATTTCCTCGATTGATGAAATCTCTAAATTACTTTACCAATGTTCCTCCAATTGTTTTTATAAATAATAGAATACATGTAATCTATAAACCTATGAGAAAATATTTATTAACTTTATTAACTTTAATTTTAATTTCATGCTCATCTGCAGAGCCCATAGCAGATGAAGTTTCTGTTGAATCTTCCGAACCATTAGCTGAAGAGAGCTCAACCACTTCGACGAGTACAACAACGACTATTGCCGTGGAAGAGCCCTTTGCCTTAGATGAGTTTGGATTAGAACTAGTTGAACCACCCATTGAAATGCAGGATCAGATAAAAGAATTAATGAAATTTGTTGAAAAATGGGTTGGACTTGAGTTTACTTCTGATCCGGAATATCATTTTTATTCACTTAGTGATTACCAAGAATATAATGCACTTTCCTATCTTGATGACTTTGAAGAAGACTATGAAGAGGGTGAGTGGGAGAGAGCAGTTCTTTCACAAAATATGTGGGGTTTAAATAATTTGTCACCAGATGAATTATTAAATCTACAAGTTGAATTTCAAAGATGTTTTTCAGCAGGCTCCTATAACTTACTAGATAAAATTTTAAGAGTTCCAATTAAGAAAAATCAAAAAAAATTAAACTTGTATGAACAAAGCGTTGTAGTTCACGAGTTAGTCCACTCACTTCAAGGTCAGCATTTTGCTACAGACAAATGGTATGAAGAAATGGACGAATTAGATGATTTTACATACTATCCAGGTGTTGTGGCATTAATGGAGGCACAAGCAGACTACGTAGAGGGTAAATGGACAGGTTCTTTTGATGAATACGACAGACAGACTTTCAATTCACAAATCCCTAATATTACTTGTAGAGTAAGTCTGCCATCATATTTTTATATTCCAGCAGAACTTTATTACAACATTGGACCAATTTTGGCTAAAGAGATTATTAAAAATGGCAAAATGGAGGCACTTAACGCTGCTCTATATAGATATATAAATGATGGTTTAAACACTCTTCCAACTTCTGAACAAATTTATGCACCTGAAAAATTCTTTACTGATGAAAGATATGAAGAGGTAATTATAGATTCTATAGAAGTTGATGGGTATACATTGATTGATGAGGGAAGTTTTGGGTCTTTAGATCTAGTTTATTTAATGCAAGATAAGATAGGTCAAAAAAATGCAATAAATGCAGCAGTTGGCATAGGTGGAGGTGCATGGAAAGATTATGAAGACAATTCTGGAAATCTTTTGATGACTATAAAGATTACTGGTGATGATCAAAACGAACTTCAAGAAATCAATGATGCGTTTTTACTATGGGCAGATTCACAGGCAAGATTTAGTAATTCAGAACCTTTTGCCGGTGGAACTCTGTATGTTGGAGATACTAATTTTTGGATTTCTAAAGACACAAGTTCTATGAGACTTGTTCTCTCACAAGATTTTGAGTTACTAAATTCAATTAGTAACCAATTAAGCGACTTCTAAAAGAATGAGTACTCTCTTCATCTGTCCAACACCGATTGGAAATTTAGAAGATATCTCTGAACGTGTTGTGAAAACATTAGCTTCTGTCGATGTGATTTATTGTGAAGATACAAGAAGGGCAAAAAAGCTAACTGATAACTTTTCTATAACTACCCCTTTAAAATCATATTTTGTTGGCAATGAAGTAAATAAGATCAGTGAAATAGAGGCAACACTTAGTGAAGGTATGAATGTAGCATTAATTTCTGATGCTGGAACACCTCTTATTTCTGATCCAGGTAATGTATTAATTCAAAAATTGATACAAAAAAATTACAATATTGTTTCTATTCCAGGTCCTTCAAGCGTTTTGACAGCTCTTGTAGTTTCAGGTTTTGAATTGAATGAATTTCAATTTTTAGGTTTTGTTCCAAAAGCAGGAAAAGAAAAGGAGGAATTTGTTATTAAATTGCTAAATTCTAAAATGCCATCAGTTTGTTTTACATCTCCAAAAAGACTCCTTAAAGATTTAGATTACTTTGAAAAAGAGGGATTGGATTCAGAGATTGTTATATGTAGAGAGTTGACTAAAAAATTTGAGACTATATACAGAGGGACGGTAAACAGCTTAAAAAATCAAATTTCAGAAAACTTGAAAGGTGAAATAACAATAGTTATCGGTCCTTCAAAAAGTGATAAAAAAATAGATTTGGATATTGATTCTGCTGTAAAAATATTATTAGATCAAAAGGTGCCAAAAAGAGAAATAGCCAAATCTTTAGCTTACGTATCAGATATGTCGGTTAATGAACTATATGAAAAGATTAAAGATCTTTGATATTGTTGACACAATCAGTACATATAAATTTTGTACCAATTTGATGTTTTATTTCTTTTGAGTCACACAGAGAACATGATCTGTGGCCTTTTTTAATAACTAAGCTTTCACCCTCAACATACATAGATATTTCGTCATTATGTTCAATGTTTAATGCTTTTCTTATAGATTTAGGAATTACAACACGGCCTAAATTGTCAATTTTACTTAAGTTGCCTTTACTCATAAATTTATTTAATCCTATCCTTATATAGTAGTGAATAAAATTGAAACATTAGAGGATATAAAGTGGGTAGATACCCATTGTCATTTACAGTTGATGGGTGATGAGATAAATGAAGAAGATATAACTAATTTAGAGTACTTCATCATTCCTGGCGTAGATGTACCATCTTCATTAAAAGCCAAGGAGTTCTCATTAACTTATCCAGAAAAATCTTATTGGTCAGCAGGACTTCATCCTCATGAAGCTGACTCATTAGAAGATATAAAAAATGAGTTACAAGTATTAATGGAAGATGCTGATTTAATTGGTGAGACAGGCCTGGATTACTATAGAAATTTGTCATCAAAAGAAAATCAAATAAAAAATTTTGAATTTCATTTAGATGTATCGAAAGAATTAAATAAACCCTTGATTATTCACTGCAGGGATAGCTTTTCAGATGTTTTTGATACTTTAAGCACCAGAGAAACTACTAATCCGATTATTTTGCATTCATGGACTGGAGGAAATAAGTGGACTAAAAAATTTATTGAACTTGGTGTCTATTTTTCAATTTCAGGAATCGTAACTTACGATACTGCACATGATTTACAAGCTGCAGTAAAAAACATCCCAATAGACAAGATACTCTTAGAAACAGATGTTCCCTATCTAGCCCCGCAACCATTTAAAGGTAAAAGAAATAATCCAACGTATATTAAATTTACTGGAGCAAAGCTAGCAGAGCTTCTTGGCGTAACACCTAATGAACTTTCCAAGATTACAATTACAAACACAAATAAAGTAATGAATAGAGAAACCTAATGAGTGAATATTTTTGGATAGAGAAATTAAAAGATAAACCAAAATATAAACTCGGACAAAATTTTTTAATAGACACAAACATTTCGAGAAAAATCACAAAATTAGTCCAGGGCCAATTGGCTGATCCAATTATAGAAGTAGGCCCAGGGACCGGCTCGTTAACTAATGAATTACTTAAAGACAACTACAGGATTAAAGCTGTAGAAGTAGATAAAGCAGCATCAGATGTATTACATGAAAGATTTTCGGGAATACCAAATATAGAAATTTACAATGAGGATGCAATGGGGTTTGATTATCAAACTTTAACTGGACCTTGGTGGATATTTGTCTCTAATTTACCTTACAACATCGGCACACGTTTATTGGTAAATCTTATTACTGAAGTGCCTGTGATCCACAGATATGTAGTGATGGTCCAAAAAGAAGTTGGCGAGAGAATGGTTGCTAAAACGGGAACAAAGGATTATGGATCGCTTTCAGTTTTATTCCAGTTGTTTACGGAAACAAAGATACAATTCGATGTCTCAAAAAATTGCTTCTATCCACAACCAAAAGTTACCTCAACCGTAGTCACTATTCAAAGAGAGAGTTTGTTTGATGAAGATATTAGGTTAAAAGCTTTTGAAATATCTAAAATTGCATTTCAGCAGAAACGGAAAAAGATTAGAAGTTCATTAAGTTCGATAGTCAATGAAGATCAACTTAGCAAACTCAATTTAGACGCAAATTTACGTGCGTCCGATTTGAGTCCAGAGGATTTTTTATTAATTGCTGAGGAATCAAAATGAAATTAAGAACATCTGCAAAAATAAATTTAAATTTAGAAATTTTTTCTGAAAAACAAGACAGTTTACATAAACTATCTTCTCTGATGATACCTATTGATTTATATGACGATATAAAAATCGAAGAATCAATAAGTGAAAATATCAAATTCAGTGATGGAAATCTCAACAACATTGAAAGTACGATTCATAAAGCTCTAAAACTTATAAGGAAAAATAACCCTTCTTTCGATAAAAGCTTTGATATTTACATAGATAAAAAAATTCCATACAATAGTGGACTTGGTGGTGGAAGTTCTGACGCAGGAGCACTAATTCGCTATCTTTGTGATAATTATGAATTAGATTTACCTTCAAATCTTGAAATAGTTCGTGAAGTAGGTAGCGATGTTCCATTTTTTATACAAGGTGTTTCTGCAGTAATTAATGGGATTGGTGAGATTGTAGAACCATTAGATTTAAATACTGACCTAGATTTATTAATTGCAGTACCCAAAGTTGGATTGAGCACTAAGGACGTATTTAATAAATTTGATACCTTGGATTCTAAAAATAGGGATACAGATACTTGGAATACAATTGAGATTTATAATGATCTTTGGCCAGCTGCTACTGAGGTATATCCTGAACTCGTATCTTTGAGAGATGGTCTTCAAGAAAAATACCAGAATAAATTTTTTATGTCTGGAAGCGGATCATCTTTCTTTTTCTTTGGCTCGTATTTTGGAGGTTCTACTGTAGGTTGGACAAATTCTTGTTCCTGATTTTGGGGGGTTTCTGATTGTGTATATACAAATTCGTTGGGGTTGTACTGTAAAGGTTCAAAACTAGGAATACTAAAGTTACCGCACTCTGTATATGTGCCATATTCATCTTTATCACTATCAATAAGACTTGTAAGATTATTTCTATGTACTCTTACACAACCAGGAATATCAACTATAGGTTTACTTATGTTATTTATTACTGGTACGTTAGTTTTCCATATTGGTATTTCATGTATTTCAATCTTATTTATTTTTATATTTGGTATGTCAATCGTAGGCATCTCTTCGTTTATAGACTTCTACATATGAGTCGCATTTAGGACAGCTAAGATTTGTAACTATTGAGTACTCTTGGTATAGCACAGGTTGGAAATCCTCTTCAATATCATGGTCTCCACCCCAGATCAATTCAGTTTTACAATGCCAACAGTTCATTTAATAATTGGCATAGATGGACCTGTCATCTTAGGTAAACCATTATCTAATAATTTAGGCATCATGCCTTGTACATTAGCGAGAATCTCATTCATAACTTGAGACTTAAAATTTTCAGATGTTACATATTTGTAGCCAAGGTACGCTCCACCACTCATGGAAGCTACCATAACAAATGAGATGATACTCAAAATTTGACAAACACGATTTAGCATATGATTAAGGAAATACTTAATAAAATGGTAGCACCACTTACTCTGATGGTGCTGTTACTTCTTGTGGGGTTGATGCCTCTGTATCTGATGGCTGGCTTGCTTCGGGTTCAGCTTCAAGAATCTGCTGCTCAAGAATCTTCATCGCACCGCTAACTTCATACAAAGCAATTTGTAAGTTTTGCCTTTCAATAGCTAGCTGTTGTAGTTTTTCTTTAAGATTCATAATTTAGTAGAGTTTTTTACCAGCAGTGATAGCAGCATCTATGTCTGTAAAATCTTCAGATGTCCAAATAGAAGTCGTTTCATCTAGTTTTTTGTAGGCCTTGATAATTTCAAGATGCTCTACATTTCTTTGAATCATTGTTTTCCATTCAGCTTCAGTATCAAGAGATGCTGTTCTTGTTACATAAGCTGAATAGTTTGCATCTGCATTAATCACAGTTACGCTATCGCCAGCAGCAGAAAAAATTGCTGCGATTTCATCTGAGGTTCTTTCTACCATAATTAAAAATTGGTTACTTTAATTTTACCCTGCTTCGAGGGCTGTGACTTTAGTTGATAACTCTTTGATAGCATTTACAAGCATTGGTACAAGTCGTTCATAACCTATTCCATAACCCATGCCATCATTATTAAGAGTAACTAAAAGAGAATTATCATTATTATCACCGTAGCCGTTTGCTTTTTCTATTTCTAAAACTTCTTGTGCTAAAAATCCAACATGAGTCCGACTTTGTTTTTTTGATCCGTCTGGAGTTCCATAAGGTTCTTCCTTTGTTCCATACCAGCTTCTTCTATCCCATTTATAGGTTACAGGTCTTAAGGAGTTTATCCAACTTAGACCTTGACTAAAATCTTGAACATCTGTTTTGTCTCTTGCATCAGAAGTAGTAATTGTACTGGTGGCTGCACATAAAAACTGAACATTATTATCTCCTAAACAAACAACATTACTACCTGTTACTTGATTTCCTGACGGTGAATTAGCTGTACCAGCATCATGCCCTATTAAAGTGTTGTTATCTCCTGTCGTAAGATTATATCCAGCCTCATGTCCAATAACAGTATTTATTGTTCCACTGGTCAAACTCCTCGCAGCATTATCTCCAACGGCAGTATTATTACTTCCAGTAATAGTTCCATTTCCCATACAGAAATTACCAATCGCTGTATTTCTATTTGCTGTTGTTAATCCATCTGCTGCATTAGCTCCTACAGCAACATTTTTTTCTCCAGTTGTGTTTGCATATAAGGCTTGATATCCAACTCCAACATTATCTATAGCAGTTGTATTAAGATGCAAAGTCTGATATCCGACTGCTGTATTCTTACTAGCTGTGGTGGCGGTAGTTAAAGATCCATATCCAATCCCAATATTATAATCACCAGTTGTGTTTGCATCTAACGCAAAAGGTGCTATACCAACATTTCGTGTTCCTGTAGTGTTCGCACCCATAGCAAAACGACCAATAGCTGTGTTGTAATCTGCTGTAGTGTTTGCTGTGAGTGCCTTATGACCTAGTGCTGTGTTTGAGTCTCCAGTTGTATTAGTTAATAGTGCTTGCATCCCAACAGCCACATTATCATTGCCTTCTGTATTTGCAGATAAAGCTTGATAACCTAATCCTACAAGACTTGTACCAGTTGTATTTGCATCTACGGATAAAGAACCAACAGCTACATTTTTTTCTCCAGTTGTGTTTGCCCCTAGTGCTGACTTACCTACTGCTGTATTATTTGCACCAGATGTAGTATTTACTAACGTAAAAGATCCTACGCCTGTATTGTTTGCAGCAGTATTTACTAAAAGAGAAGCATATCCCACTGCTGTATTGTCATTAGATGAAGTGTTATCTTCTAAAGCTCTTGTTCCTACGGAAGTATTTTGTGTTCCAGTTATATTATCTGCTTGAGAATTGATACCCACTGCGGTATTGTTTGACGCAGTAGTATTCGCACCTAAAGCACTATTACCTACAGCAAGATTACTACCACCAGTAGTATTGGCATCTAAAGCATTTGATCCTAAAGCGGTATTTGTTGATCCAGTTGTGTTTGATTTTAGTGCATCAAATCCAAAAGCACTAATATTAGAAGCAGTTGTATTACTTTGTAAAGCTTGTTTACCAACAGCCGTATTGCTTCCTCCTGTTGAGTTTGAGATTAAGGCATTTGATCCCATAGCAGTATTATCTGACCCAGTTGTATTTCCATTCATACAATCGAAACCAATTCCTGTATTATTTGTACCTGTCGTGTTACTGCGGACAGTACCTTTACCTAGTGCAGTATTACTTGATCCTGTGGTATTAGCTGCTAAAGAAAAATATCCAATTCCTGTATTACTGTCTGCTGTGGTATTTGCAGCTAAAGAACTTCCACCTACCGCAGTGTTGTTAGCACCAGTTGTGTTCAGTGTCAGTGCAGCTTTTCCTACAGCAGTATTATTACTAGCTGTTGTATTTTCCCTTAAACAGTCCGATCCAACTGCGGTATTAGATGCTCCAGTCGTATTTTTTTCTAAACCATGATGGCCTACCGCAGTATGAGCTTTAAAGCTACATTTCCAACAGCCGTATTTTGACTAGCAGTCGTATTAGCGTCTAAAGCATTAAGACCAACTGCTACGTTTGAACCACCAGTTGTGTTTGCTTGTAAAGCTGCTGCACCTACAGCCGTATTGCTACTAGCGGTGGTGTTTGCTGTTAAGGCTAAATAACCCACTGCTACGTTTTGACTACCTTCCGTATTAGCGTCTAGTGATTGCCTACCTAAAGCTGTATTGTTGCTACCTGTTGTGACTGACGCCATTGCATTAGAGCCTAAACCACTATTACCAGCACCAGAAGTAAGTGCCGTCAAAACAGAATTACCTATCGCTGTGTTATGTCCACCAGATAAAGAACCTGAATCTAAAGCACTTTCTCCAAGAACAGTGTTAGCAGCAACAGAGTTTGCACCCTTACCAATATTTACAGAATTTATTGTCGCATCAGCACTAGAAGTTACACCACCAGTAAGTGTTCTTAAATCAATCCAGCCATCATTTGCTGAATTACGCATTTTTAATAAATTATTTCCTGTATCTGCCCAAAATGTATATGCCTTTCTATATGCTGGCTCGGCAGCACCACTATTCATTGTTAATATTGCATCTAATATATTATTTAAATCTCCACGGACATTGGCTCCTGTAGAATTTTCTACATCATAATCTGCATTACTAGGGCTGGTATTAGGTACTTGAGACATCGCTTAGTCCATTTTTTATTTAAGTATATCTTAATTCAACTCTAACTACCACGCCCAAATCCCGTTGCAGCATATTTGAAATTTCTATTAACAAAAGTCTCATTTCCAGAGGAGCTTGTGCATTCTCAATAGTAATTCCAACAGAAGGTAATACACTATCTGCTGCAATATCTGTATTTGCTTGACCTGTAAAGAAACTATTAGTAAAAGTAACAGACTTAGTAGACGTTCCAGATGCTATTAAACCTCCAGTAGCTCCTGCATTACCAAGACTTGTTTCAGTTCTACTTTCAAGTTGTGCATTATAACCTAATTGATCTATTTCAATAGATTGTGCAGGATCATCGGAATCCATTTCACATCTAAATCTAAATCCTCTACCAATAAATGTTCCATTAACAAAAGTACTGAATTTAGTAAATCCTGCCCCAAGAGTACAGTTACTACTTGATATTGTTGCACTAGATGATGCTGTGACGGTAAATGTACTGTCAGTTGGCACTGATTGAACCTCAAAATATCCATCAGTTGCACCACCACTTGTAAAATCAATATCTACAAACGTACCAACAGCAAATCCGTGGCTAGTTTTTGTTACTGTTATTGTTGTTCCAGATTGCGTGTAGGTTGCTGAATCAGATGTGGCTGGATCGCTGTCAGTAGTTGCTACTAACAGTTTTGCGTTAACATCGAAAGCAGTAGCACCATCAAAGTCTTTCCAAGTATCTATATTTGCAGTCCGTTTATCTACTAAATCATTAGGATAAAAACCTTGACTTACAAGATGTCTCGTCAATCTCAATGGTTGTTTACCACCTAAATCCAGCTTGGAGGCAAAATCATAATGACCACCTGTAATATCAACAGCACCAAGAAAGTCAAAGTCAGCAATAGCATCAAAATCAGTTACACCATCTAATAGTTCAAGAGATCCAAGAACAAGTCCATTAACATCATCAGAGAAAAAACAATCTACTTTTTCGCCAGCAAAAGGAGTTGCATCAGTATCTTCTCTATCTGTAAATACAGTTAATTTAGGGAATGGATCTGGAGTGTTAACTATAACTGAAGTTTCTCCAGGGCTTAATCTGCCACCATCATCTCTAAACTTAAGAATATACTCTCCGTTAACTGCTGGCACAAGCGTTTCGCTAACCGATCCTGGCAATGCAGGGATAGCGTCAGTGGAGTTTGTAAATGTAGCCGTTCCATCGCTAATATTACTATGTCTAACGACTACGTTTCCACCATGCGTTACATCAATATCTGTAGCTTTATCAAAACGTAATCTAATAAACTGATCTGATACTGGTTCGACAACTAAATTAGAAACATTTTGTGGTAACGCAGTTTTTCCCTTTGCTTCAAATGTAATATTCGTTGATCTGGACGATATTACATTTTGAACATTGTATGACAATACTTGAATTGTATAAGTTCCTTTTCTGCTATTTACTATTTCAAAATCAGGTCTTGCTACTCTTTCACTAATGAAGTTGTCATTTTCAAATCTATAGTTAACCTGATATTCAGTAACACCAACTATAGGCTGCCAACTAATAATAATCTTTGATACAGCCTGATTATTAATAGGAAATATTCTTTCAACAGCAGTCAAACCGGTAGGTGGCTCTGCTGGTTCGTTTAGTTTGGAAACAACTCTAGCTGGTAACGCCTCGCCATCTTCAATAAACGCATATTTACCTTCAACATAAGATAAAGCTGTAATTGCATAATTTATTCCATCTTGCTCTTCTACTGTTATTACTCTAAATAGTTGAGATTGAGTAGTAACGTTAGATATAAGAAAAGGCGTATTAGCATTTGGAACGGAAGTAAAAGTGGATTGAGTGGTTTGAGTTCCGTCTGGATTGTTTTTTACAACACTATCAACAGTGATATTAGCTCCTGATACAGCAGAAATATCTCCTACCTCCATCGTTCCATCAGGCATAATAATAGATATTTTTGCATCTCCAGTTGGGTTGCCATTTCCATCCACAGCAAGATCAGTTGCAGAAGTATCATCAACAGTGACAACAGTTGTAGAAGCAGCACTTTTTAACCTACCTCCTCTTCTTACTCCTGCTCTTACTGGATCTTGAATTTCAATAATTGCACCTGGTCTTACTACCGCACCAGATTCAATAGAAGTTGCAAATGCAACAACTTCCGATTCGTTTTCTTCAGCGAATAGTATTGCTTTACCTAGTCTTTTAGCTTGACCTCTTGAAGTACATGCAAATGCTTTTACTTGTTTTATGACAGTACCTAGTTTTGCTCTTCTTGCTACATCTGTAGCACTATCACTATCTCCAACTACTTCAAAGTCAACTTCTTGACTATCCATGTTGAAATATGAAACAGACACAACACTATGTCTTGTTTTTAAACTGCTACCAGAGTATGAAAAACCTTCTTCAGTAACATTAGATAAATTAAATAAATAACTAGGATCTGTAGGTTTATCTTGTGTAATTGTTATTGAACCAGCAGACCATATCGGCATACATCTCATTACACCTGATAAATCATTTATTAACTGGAACGCTTCTTTTGGACTTTGAATATTTACATTACAACTAAATCTAGGTTCAGATGCTCCTTGTCCATCATCAACAAGAGTACTTGCAAACTTACTAGCATTTACAAAACTAAAAAGATCAAGTGAAGCATCTGTTATATGATCTCCAAATCCATATC
>LUMH01000645.1_pt1 | contig 11581 bp, 20 predicted proteins | sample 730001 | NCBI WGS metagenome assembly LUMH01 (sample SAMN03860268, study PRJNA289734) | marine metagenome | biome: seawater column; feature: ocean; material: water; isolation source: Red Sea water column Station 34 - depth 25m | place: Saudi Arabia: Red Sea | collected 2011-10-15 | depth 25 m
GGGCAAGACAAGAAACTTAAGGTCAAGACTTTAGGTAATGAACAGAAGGTAAGATATTTTGAACGCTTGGCAAAGAAGGAAGGGTCAGGGCAAAAAGCTATTAGAAAGATGGTCAGAGAAGATGGTAGTGAAAGAAGTTTGAAGGACTTGGAAAGATTGTATGGTAAGCCCAGTGATATAACAATCAAGATACCAAAGCCCAAGCCTGTAACTAAACCAACTATTACTATCACTAATCAAGATAAGCTTGAGGAAACACTTAAAGCTGCTAGGGCTGCTGAAAGAAAACTAAAGGCAGAACTCAAAGCGATAAAAACAAGAGATCCATTGCAGCCAAACATTGCACAACTACAAGGAATAAATAAAAACAATAAGATTCAGCCGAAAGATGTCAATGATGCTTTTAATATGATGGACGATATGGAAGGATTAGCAGGGGCTAACGCTAAAAAGTTAAGACAATTTACAGAACAAAGAGAAATTTTCTGTTCTTGGACAAGTGGAGCAGAAACCAAAGGAAGAGCTTATGCAAAAATAAATGAAAAGACAAAATATTTAAAAGAAAATCAACAATTAAGGAGAAGTTTACAGCTTGCAAAAGATAGAGGTGTAAAGAATCTCAAAGAAGGGCCAAGTTTTGACCCAGTAAGCGGAAGAGAAATTTACAACAATATTGAAAGAACAAAAACAGGTTTAAATTATATTACGGAAATCCTAGATGATGGTTTGGGTTCAAGCTCTAACTGGGGTCATAGTACTTTTACAAGGTTTGTCACTACTGGTAAATCAGATGCCTTTGGTTTTACCTTTCAAGGTGCAAACCATATAAATATCAAATCAAAACCATATTATAAAAAATTAAAAGACTTGAAAAAAATAAGACAAAAAGTTGGAGAATCAGTTGAAAAAGCTGCAAAGGGAACACCACAAAGAACCGCAGATCAGGGACTTTATAGGCTTTCTTATACTAAGGCTGAAATGAAAAAAAGTTTTCTTGATCGTAGATCAACAGTTGTTGCTGATGATGCTTGGCTTACAACATATGTACATGAAATGGGGCATCAAATACACTACGCTGCTGGCAGACCAGTAATGACAGGGACACAATGGATTCCAAGTTCTTATGGAGGTTCTAACTTTATGGAACAATTTGCAGAAACATTTGTTCAATATGTATTTGACCCTGTATCATTAAAGAAAGTATCACCTAATGCTTACAAATGGGTAGATGATGCTGTTGCCGCAGCTTTGGAAGCCCCTGTTTAATTATGAGTTACAACAAAGTCATTGAACTTATAAAAGAGTTTCCTGAGAACAAAGATGTTCCCAGACTTATTAGACTGGAATTAAATAAAGCAAAAGGCAAGGAGAGAGTGGATATAAAAAGAGCTACAGAGGCGTTGTTGGTAGCTGCAAATGACAGCAAAGATTTTAAACTTATAGAAAAGCATTTACTCTGATGCCACTTAAAAAAGGCAAATCACAAAAGACTATCTCTGGTAACATACGTTTGCTGATGAAAGAGGGCAAGACATTAAAACAAGCTCAAGCAATAGCTTTATCAACTGCTAAAAAACGCAAAAGGAAGTAAGATAAAGACAGCTACTTTTATTGTCATGCCTTCACACTATGGATCAATGAAGCCCAAAGGAACAAAGAAGAAAAAGAAGGGAGGCAAAAAGTAATGGGATATATTTTTAAGGTACAGGGCGAAGAAACAAAAAAGCCCAAAGAAACTAAGCCCACTGCTAAAAAGAAAACTAAAAAGTGACTAGAAAACTAAGGCGAGTTCCGAAGGACAAAAAGACAGGTGTTCCTAAAAAATATCTGTCTGGTTCTAAAAACAGGTCTGCAAAAGCGGCTGAGATAAAGCGAACTGCCGAAGCTTACAGAAAAGGAGAGTATATTGATATAAAAGCTGTATCAAAATCACGCACCAAACAAAATGTCACAGGCAAAAAGAAGAAAACCACTAAGCGAAAGCGTTAAGAACAGTCTTAAAAAAAAAGCTGATGGCACAAAGTTTTTTTATGGAGAGTTAGCGGCTGTGTATAGAAAAGGGCAGGGTGCATATTTATCTAGTGGTTCAAGAAATGTTCCTATGGCAGCGTGGGCTATGGGCAGAGTAAATAGTTATATGAGGGGTGATAAAGCAAGAACAGCAGACGCAGCAATCTATTCAAGGTACAACAAAAAAAGATGAAGCTAACTACCAGACAAAAGAACACACTTGCAAAGCATCAAAAGGCTCATGGTCACACAAAGGCTCATATGGAGTACATGAAACGTAAGATGAGAGAAGGGATTTCATTTACTGAAGCACACAATATGGCAATGAAGAGGAAGGGCAAATGACTATAAAAAAAGGCGGTCATGTTTTTAAAGGTTTAAACCAACCAATAAAAACACCTAATCACAAATCAGGAAAAGCTGGAGCAGTTGTTGTCAAAGTTTCTGGGAAAGAAAAGCTTATAAGATTTGGTATGCAAGGTGCAGATAATAAACCACCTAGAAAAGGAGAATCTCAAAGAGATAAAGATAAAAGAGCAGCTTTTAAGGCTAGATTCGCAAGACTTATTAAGAAAGGCCCTAGTAGTGCGGCTTATTGGGCTGACAAAACACGTTGGTAGGTTATTATTTATATTAATTATTGTTAAAATTTATTTATGGCTGACGAACCAATCAAAACAAATCCACCTGTAGACACAGCAGCGTTGATGGCAGAAGTTGAAGCACTCAGAAAAAGCAACAGAGAAATTTTAGACGATTACAAAAAAGCAAAGGAGGCTGCAAAAGCTGTACCACCAGATGTTGATGTAGATGCTTTGATTGCTTTTAAACAGCAAAAAGAAAAAGAAGAGCTAGAGGCAAAGGGCAGATATGATGAGGCGATTGCAAAACAGGCACAGCAGTATCGTGATGCTGAAGAAGCCAAGAACAAAAGAATCCAAGAGCTAGAAGCTAGGCAGAGACAGCTTGAAGTTGAAGCTCCAGCAGTAACAGCCCTTGCTGATGTTGTACACGATCCCCAATATGTGCTATCTCGCATCAGTAAGGATCAACTTGCAAGAGAAGCAGATGGAACAGTTGTTGTTGTTGATGGATATAACAGAACACCTGTCAAAGACTGGGCAATGACAAAAATGCCAGCATGGGTACAGAAGAATCCAAGACCACAAGGCGGTGGAGCAACGACAACTAAAGTTCAGACTGAAACAGTAGCTGCTGGTGAAAAGAACCCCTTTGCAAAGGAATCTTTCAACCTTACAGAGCAAAGTAGGTTATATAGAACAGATATAAATAAATATAATATGCTCAAAAACGCAGTTAGCGGTTAGTATAGAACTAACGTGGTTGTGCCATGTCAGAGGTTGTGCCTCGAAGTAAACATATTAATTAAATTCTAATGGCGACAGTTCGCAGTGATTTAATTATTCCTGAGGTGTTTACTCCCTACTTAATCGAAGCGACAACTCAAACTGACAGCTTCCTACAGAGTGGGGTAGTGCAACCTTTGGCAGAATTAAATTTATCCGCAGAAAGAGGCGGTGACTTTGTAAAGATACCTTTTTACAAAGCAAACTTAACAGGTGATTTTGAAGTTTTAACAGACTCAACATCTTTAACTCCATCAAAAATTACAGCAGATAATCAAATTGCTGCTGTTCTTCACAGAGGTAGAGCTTTCAGTTCAAGAGACTTAGCTTCACTTGCTGTTGGTGGTGGTATTGATCCAATGGCTGCTATTGCTCAGAAAATGGCGGCATACGTCAACAACCAAAAGCAGAAAGATTTGTATTCTTGCTTAACTGGTGCATTTGGATCTATCAATGCTAATGACAGCAACTCAGCTTTATTTAGTTTGACTATAGATTCAGAATCTGGCGATACTCCAACAACTCTAAGTCCAAGACATATTGCAAAGGCAAAGTCTTTACTAGGAGATCAAGGTGGCAAGCTTACAGCAATAGCAATGCACTCCAATGTTTACGGAGACTTGTTAGAGCGTAATATGATTGACCGCATCTATGACAACACAGGAGCACCAGATACAGGAGCGACTGCTGGTAGTACAACAAGAGCTTTTGATGGCCCTAATGTTGTTGAGAGCTTTGGTGGTTTAAGAATAATCGTTTCTGATGATATTCCTACAACAGGATCTGGAGCTTCAACTGAGTATTCGACATTCTTCTTTACACAAGGAGCAGTAGTTACAGGTGAGCAAGCACCAATCAGAACACAAACTGATCGTGATATTTTAGCTTTGGAAGAAGCTATGGCAGTTGATCTGCACTACATCTATCACCCAGTAGGTCTTAAGTACGCTGTATCAACAGTTAACCCAAACAGAACAGTTTTGGAAACAGTTGCATCATGGTCGAAAGTGTATGAGACAAAGAACATAGGTATTGTTCGTGCAACAAACGTATCTAATCAGGATTAATCATGCCATCACTATTTGAAGTAACTGCTGGATCTTTAGTAGGCCCAACAGATGGTGGAACTGTAACTCAGGCCACAAACAAATCAACAGGTGTAACTCTAAACACAGAGTCTGGTCAAATCACAATGAACAATGCACAGCTTATGGTTCTGCTGGAACTGCTGGTTCATATTTGGTAAATGCAAATGCGATTGCTGCTGGATCTTTTGCAGTGACAGTTTCAAACGTATCTGCTGGAAACCTTAGTGAAGCTATTGTTATTAACTTTGTTGCTCTTAAGGGTGCATCAAGCTAATGGCAATGTTCGCTTTTAGGCGAATGAGAGAACAAAATGAGGCTGCTCAAAAGGCAGCTTCACTTGTTCAAACTCTTGAAAAGCCAAAACCAAAATCTAAGCCCAAAAAGGTAAAACTCAATGGCGATAACTCTTGATGCTACTGTTGGCGGTGCTAACGCAAACACTTATATTACTCTTGCTGATGCAAACACATTTATTGAGGGTTTAGTCCTTAGTGATGACGCTGCGGCATGGGACGGCTCAAGCAACGACAATAAAAACAGAGCTTTGTTTACAGCAGCCCAAAGGATAGACAGAGAGAAGTTTCTTGGAGCTAGAGTAGATGATACTCAAGCTTTGGAGTGGCCTAGATCAGGAGTAAGGAAACCTGACACATACACCAACTTGTATGGTTTAAGCTTTCCAAATAGATTAGTTGCTGATTATTACCTTGATACTGAAATCCCAGACAGGGTAAAACACGCACAGGTTATCTTGGCTGTATATCTAAACAACAACAGGAACGGACTGGAACTAAGCGGCTTAGAGGACTTTGCTGCTGTAAGTATTGGAAATATAAATGTAACTCCTAGATTTTATGGGGCTACTGGTATTGATCGTATTCCACCGATAGTTGATCATTACTTGATGGGTATTAGAATAGGTGGAAGAGCAAACTTATCAATCAAGAGGTCTTAAAGTGAACTACGGCTACCAATACCCAGCAGGGTTAATTATTACAAATACTGCAACTCATACAGGCAGATTCGGTAAGGTGCATTGTTTATCAAATGCAGAGGTAACTTTAGTTGCTGAGAACTTAACAGAAAATGGTTCTTCAACAATTAATGGAATTGAAATGAAATCATCTTCTGAAATTGAAGGTGTCATTACAAGCATCACTCTTGCAAGTGGTCAAGTCATAGCTTATTCATTATGAGTCTTGCTAATGCACTAAAAAAAGCTGCTAGTGCTTCACTGAAGAAACTTGGTGGTGATGTGACTATCAGACAAGTTACAGCAGGGGCATATAACACCACTACTGGAGCTATTTCAGAATCTACATCTGATACAACTATCAAAGGTGCATTAAGTAATGTTTCAAGAAATCAGGTCAATGATTTGATTGAGTCACAGGATAAGTTGCTTACTATATCTGCTGGGGATCTTACATTTGTCCCTACAACAAAAGACAGAGTTGTAATAAGTAGTGTTGAATTTAAAATTGTTCAAGTTGTTATAAATGAGCAAAATAATACACCAGTAAGTTTTGATCTTATCTTGAGGTAAATATGGCAAGACAAATCAGAATAGATCAGATTCCAGATGTTATGGAAGATGCAATAGTATTTCTTGTACAGGCAACAACTTTAGAGTGGACATCAAGAGTGAAAAAGGCTACACCAGTTGATACTGGTAGGCTACGGAACTCATGGCAGACTGAGATAAAACCAACTAGCGGAACCATAATTAACAACTTACCCTATGCAGAGCCAGTTTGTTATGGTGAAAACCTACCCCCATCATGGAAAGGACAATTTAGAACAAGACAAAAAACTGTTGCTGGATTTCCAGAACTTATTGCAAAAGAATTACAAAAATGGGCTGATGATGAATATGAAAAAATTAAACGGAGGTTATAATGGCTGCTACAGATTTAAATACAGTACGATCCACAATAGAGGCTAGGTTGGCCACAGAGCTTGCTTCAAGCCCAGCAATCCCTGTTGTATTCAACAACATGACCTTTGATTCAACAGCAGAGGATACTTTTGTTCAGTGTGTTACAAGCTTTGGAAACCACTCTTATCTAACTCAAGGTGGTGCAACAGATTCTGACAATCAGATTGATGGCCTTGTTTTATTAAATGTATTTACAGAGGAAGGTTTAGGGGCAGGGTCTAACTTTACAATTTGCAAAAGACTAAGGGACTTATACAATAGAATTACAGTATCAAGTGTTATTTTTGACGCACCTATTGGCCCTGAGATTCTTACCTCAAGTCCAGAAGGTAAGTTTCAAACTCAAATCAGAATAACATTTACAATTTACGAGGATCTTTAATTATGCCAAAGCTTGTTATTACAGAAGAAATGCTAGACGCTATCGAAGCTGTCAAAGGTGTAAGAGATCCGCAAATGTGGGATCCTAATTGCAAAAGATATATGGAGAGTCAACAAAATTCTAAAAAAGATGTAAAAACTTCCGAAAAGAGTTAATATATTTATAAATCTTTCTTTTTTTTGTCATGGCAGCTATTAGGGGTGATGTAGGCAAGATCATGTTTCACAATGCTGGTGGAACTGAAGCCGATATTGCTGGAACTAGATCTTGGTCATTATCAGTTTCAAAGGATACTTTAGAAACTACAGTTCAAGGTAATACTTCAAAAACTTTTGTTGGTGGTCTTATCTCTGGTGAAGGTTCAGCAGAATTGATTTATGACAATGCTGGTAACTCTGACTATTTATCTTTTGTTGAGGACATATTAACAACAGGTGATGCTGGTGACGCATTGTTTGAACTGTTCCCTGATAGTTCAGCTAGTTCTAAAAAGTTAGCTTTTTCTGGAATCATTACAAGTGCTGAGTATGGTGCAACATTAGGAGAAACTCAGTTGATAAACATTTCATTCCAGACAACAGGTGCAATAACCTCTGACATATAGTAAATTAAAAATACTTCGCATTTAATTTATGGCAGAAAAGAAAACCCTCGACCTTTTAAAGGACGCTTTTGACCTTTCTAAAAGGCGTAAATTTGACGTTAAAGATGATAATGGCAAAACAGTATGCAGTTTATATTTTAAGGCTATTACAAGGGCAGACAGAGCCAGAGCAACGCAAAGGGCTGGCAGTGATGATCCTTTAGTTGTTTCTACACATATGCTTTGTCAGTTGGCAGAGAATGAAGATGGAACAAAAGCATTTCACCCAGCCGATTTTGCTAACTTGCAAAATGAGTTACCAGAAAATGTATTGAATGAAATCGAATTATTTTTATTTGGTGTAAATCAAAACGCAACTATTGATAATGTAAAGGAATCCTAAGGGGGGATAACTGGTTAAATTTTGAGTTTTTCCTTGCAACAGAATTAGGTAAGACAGTTAGTGAACTTAGATCACAACTCACAGATGAGGAGTTAATATTTTTTGCTGGATATTATGAATTAAAATATGATAGAGAAAAAAAAGAGGCAGATGCAATCAAACGCAAATCAAGATATAGTTAAAGGAGTTATTGTTTAGTCGTGGCAGTTTCAAACGTAGAACTTAGAGTTGGAGCCACCCAAGCGATTACAGCGTTAAAAAATGTAAATACACAGGCACAAAAATTTAATCAAACTGTAAACGGAACAAATAGCAAACTAAAAGACGCAAATAAAACATTACCAATACTTTCAAAGGGGTTTTTTGGTGCTGGTGCTGGTGCTAAAGGGGCTGCTGTAGGTTTTAGAACTGCTGGGGCTGCGTTAGCTACAGCTTTAGGGCCACTTACTGCTGGTCTAACTTTAGTTGCTGCACTTACTAAAACTTTTACAAATTTGGCGGCTGCTGATTTTGCTAGTGCAAAGGTTAAAACTCTTGGTGTAGATGTTGATACTTTAAATCCAAAACTTGCAAGTTTATCTAATCAGCTAAGTGGTCAAGTTTCTCAGCTTGATTTGCTATCAGCGTCTTATGATGTAGCATCTGCTGGCTTTGGTGAGGTGGCAGAGCTTTCAGATGTTTTAAAGGCATCACAGTTAGGTGCAACTGGTGGCTTTTCTGAATTAGCTACTGTTGCTGATGCAACAACCTCTGTTCTCAATGCTTATGGTTTGAGTTCCGATCAGGCTGCAAAACTTGTAGATGGATTTATTCAGACTCAGAATGATGGTAAAATTGTTGTAGATCAATATGCACAGCAGATAGGTCGTATAGCACCCATAGCGGCTGGTGCTGGTGTTGGGATAGATGAACTTAATGCTGCAATATCTACTGTCACTGCAACTGGTGTTCCTGTTGAATCAACCTTTGCTGGACTACGACAAGTTATTGCTGCGATACAAAAGCCAACAAAAGAAGCCTCTGACGCAGCAAAAGAATTAGGGATAGATTTTAGTGCCACAGCTTTAAGCACAAAAGGTTTAGGAGGTGTATTAGAGGAGCTTGTTGCAAAGGGTGGTGCTAGTGAAGAAACGCTTGCAAAATTCTTTGGATCTGTTGAAGCAAGGACAGCAATATTACCTTTATTAAATGACCAGCTTGTTAGCTTCAATAAAAATTTAGAGAATCAGGCAAACGCACAAGGCACTGCGGCTGAAGCTGCATTTACAGCATCAAATACTATACAAGGACAACTCACAAGACTTGGGACTGCTTTTACAAATCTAACAACTGAGGGGTCTGAGTTTGGAATAATTATAAGAGAATCCCTTAAAGTAGCTGCTGTTACTGTTGAGGCTTTAGGGGCTGCTTTTAAAATAGTTCTAGCACCAGTAAGAGCCGTTGTTGCTGCTGTAGGTGAAATCGGATCAATTATAGGTAACGCACTTGGAATAGAATCAACTAATGTTTTATTTAATTTAGAACAAGGCTGGATAGGTATAAAAGAGGCTATAACAGACGCTTCAGATAGAGCTATTTTTATTGGTCAAGTAATTGGTGGTGTGATTGGTAATGCAGCTTTAGCAGTGAGTGAGTTTGTAAATGGTGTTAGACAAAAGATAGGAGGACTTGCACAAAGAATTGCTGACTTTTTTAGACAAGCTTTTGAAAAAATATTAAGTTTTATACCAGAGCCTATAAAAAGATTATTAGGTGGACTTGAGTTACCACCGATTGACCTCAAAATAAAAGGTATAAAAGATTTTGGAAAAGATTTTCTTAAAGGAGCAAAAGAAAAAGCTGAAGAATTAAAAAATACTGTAATTGAGTTTAGCACAAATGGAAAGATAAAAACATCTGTTGATGCTGTTACTAATGCTGAAAAAAACGCAACAGATCAAGCAGATAAATTAAAAGATAAGTTTATGAAAATAGGAGAGGATATAGAAAGAGGTATTGTTACAAACCTTACTGACGCTGTTATGGGTACAAAATCTTTAGCAGATGCAGCAACAAGTGTATTGAATAATTTAAAACGACAATTAATTGAACTTGCTATACAAAAGGCTGTTTCTGGTATAGGAGGAAAGATTGGTGGATTTTTGGGTGGCTTGTTTGGTGGTAAGAAAGAAAGAGGCGGGAGGGTGTCTGCTGGTGGTGCTTTTGTTGTTGGTGAGAGAGGGCCTGAGATTTTGCAAATGGGTTCAAAAGGTGGCAATATTATTCCAAACAGTGCTATAGGTAAAGGTGGCGGTGAGACCAATAATATAGTTACAGTAAATGTAGATGCCTCTGGCTCGTCAGTGTCGGGTAATACTGCTGATGCAAACCAACTCGGACAGGTTATAGGTCAAGCAGTACAGGCTCAACTTATCAAAGAAAAACGTGCTGGGGGTTTATTAACTAGATAAATGGCAACCTTTCCCTCTATCAGTCCGACTTACGGAATGAGAAAAACAAGCTCACCAAGAATTAGGACAACTTCTTTCGGTGATGGATATGAATTTAGGGCTTTGTTTGGCCTACCTTTAACTCAAGATCCAAAAGTATATGATTTGACTTTTAATGTGTCAGAAACTGAAGCAGATGTTATTGAGGGATTTTTAAGAAGTAGAGTCAACGATCAGGCAAGTTTTACCTTTACCCCACCAGCAGAAGGAAGCACACAGACAGGGACTTATTCACAGTCAAGCAGTACAACAGTAACTATAACTATTGCAAATCATGGTCTTGCCATCGGTGATGTTGTAACCATTGACTACACCTCTGGATCAGCTACTGATGGAGATTTTGTTATTGTTACAACTCCCACAGTAGATACCTTTACTGTTACAGCAGCCTCATCTGGTACAAATAGCGGCAATGTTACTGTTACTTTGTCTGGTGCTGGTCAATATGTTTGTCAATCTTGGACTAAATCAATTCCATACAACAACAGAGCAACATTAAATTGTACTTTTAGAGAAGTATTTGAACCCTAATGGCAATACCTACAGCAGAACTGCAATCATTATCTAATAAATCAATTATTGAACTTTATTCAATAACTTTAGTTACTGCTTTGCATGGATCAACTGATGTAACAAGGTTTCATTCTGGTGTAGGTATGAACAGCAATGCAAATATTATCTGGCAAGGAAACACATATACAAAGTTCCCAGTGATAGCAGAAGGTTTCGAGTATGTAGGCAGGGGAACTTTACCAAGACCAACCTTAACAGTTTCAAATGTTTTAGGAACAATAACAGCATTGATGGCAACAGCAAATGCGACAACTCCTTTTAATGATTTACAGGGTGCAAAATTAATACGTCATAGAACAATGGCTCAGTTTTTAGACGCTGCAAACTTTCCATCAAATCAAAATCCTTATGGAACTCCATCAAGCACTACAGAACTGCCTCAAGAAATTTATTTTATTGATAAAAAAATCGTTGAAAATAGAGATGTTGTGCAGTTTGAATGTGTTTCTGCACTTGATCTTGAAAATATACGTGCACCAAAACGACAAGTAACAAGAAAAGATTTTCCCTCTGTTGGTACTTTTAAATGAATTGGAAAGATAAAGCTGCTGAATATGCTGTCAAATGCCTTCCTAAAGAGTCTTGTGGCTTGTTAGCCATAATCAAAGGCAAAGAAACTTTTTGGCCTTGTGAGAATCTATCAGAGGCCCCTGACGAATACTTTGTGATGTGTCCTGACTCATGGGCTGAGTGTGAGGATCAAGGAGAACTTATTGGTATAGTTCACTCTCATACTTATGGATCTGC
>LUMH01000991.1_pt1 | contig 11451 bp, 11 predicted proteins | sample 730001 | NCBI WGS metagenome assembly LUMH01 (sample SAMN03860268, study PRJNA289734) | marine metagenome | biome: seawater column; feature: ocean; material: water; isolation source: Red Sea water column Station 34 - depth 25m | place: Saudi Arabia: Red Sea | collected 2011-10-15 | depth 25 m
ATGTAATTCTTAATCTATTGCAGGATTTACAAAAATCTTTTGAATAAGGAGCGATAACTCCAAATTTTCCTTTAAATTCTGGATTTATATAATTTTTAGATGGACCAGCATCTTTACCTAGAGTTTGTATTATCCAATTATTCTTGATTAAAAAGTTAGTGAATACTTTTGATGATATATGATATTTTTTAAAATAATCTAGATTATCTCCTGTTTGCATCAATTCGATATATCTAAAGTCTACTGGATTTGATTTTATGTAATTAGACCACCTGTCAAAATCCTTATCACTACTGTTCACCCCTTTTAAAAGAACAGCGTTAATTTTAATATTTTTAAAATTAAGTTTTTGTAGCTTTTCAATGCCATTTAAAATTTCATTTAATCGATCATGTCCTGTAATTTTATGGAACTTGTTTTTATCCAAGCTATCAATACTTATATTAATTCCATCTAAACCACTTTCTACAAGCTGTTCTGCAAATTTATCAAGTTTATATCCATTAGTAGTGATTACAGTTTTATTTATTCCTGAACTTTTTTTTATTACTTTTACAATATCATAAAAATCTTTTCTAATTGTTGGTTCTCCTCCAGTTAATCTAATCTTACTTACTCCTAATTCAGATAAACCTTTAGCCAATCTTTTAATTTCTTCTAAACTTAAAAAAGTTCTATTGTCACTTTTGTCAATTTTGAAGCCATTAGGTAAACAATAGCCACATTTAAAATTACATACATCTGTTATGGATAATCTTATGTAGGGAAATTTTCTACCAAATTTGTCTTTTAATAATTCCATATTTAGATAATCATAGTTTTGTAACTAAATTCAATAAGTCTTTTTACAATTCAAAGTTGAATTCAAAATAACACATTTACAAGATCAAATTAACAGTCTTAAATTAATTTATTATAAATTTGGGTTTAAAAATTATTCAGTCTTCAATCTCTTTTAAATTCAAAAACGACTGAAATAAACAAGTTAATTTCGAATTTATATACTTAATGTACTTAACTTAAGGAGGAAAAAATGAGTGCAGAAGCATTGAAAGTGTCATCAGTACTAGATACTTCTCATTTAAAGGTAAAATTTCCATTCAAAGCTAAATATGGAAACTATATAAACGGAAAGTTTGTAGAACCTAAATCAGGCAAATATTTTGATAATGTTAGTCCGATATCAAATGAGAAAATCTGTTCTGTTGCAAGATCAAACGAACAAGACGTAGAGGCAGCATTAGATGCAGCTCACGCAGCTTTCACCGAATGGGGAAAGACAGACATCACAACAAGATCAAATATTTTGTATAAAATTGCTGATGTTTTAGAAAAAAACCTAAACTTACTAGCTGTAGCTGAATGTTTAGATAATGGAAAACCTATCAGAGAATGTATGGCAGCAGATTTACCTTTAGTGATAGATCACTGGAGATATTTTGCTGGTGTAATTAGAGCAGAAGAAGGATCCATTGCTGAGATTGCGAATAATCAATACTCATATAACTTTCATGAGCCATTAGGTGTTGTTGGTCAGATAGTTCCATGGAATTTTCCATTATTAATGGCGACATGGAAATTGGCTCCAGCACTTGCAGCAGGAAACTGTTCAGTTTTAAAACCAGCTGAGCAAACTCCAGCTTCAATTATGGTAATGATGGAACTTATTGGAGATCTATTACCTCCAGGAGTTGTAAATATTGTGAGTGGTTTCGGTTTAGAAGCAGGTAAACCTTTAGCATCATCAAAAAGAGTTGCTAAAGTTGCATTCACAGGTGAAACAACAACTGGAAGATTGATTATGCAGTATGCAGCACAAAACATTATTCCAATTACACTAGAATTAGGTGGAAAATCTCCTAATATTTTCTTTGAAGATGTCATGGAAAAAGATGACGACTTCTTTGATAAGTGTATAGAAGGTTTTGTGATGTTCAATCTAAACCAGGGTGAAGTATGTACTTGTCCAAGTAGAGCTTTAATTCAAGAGTCAATCTATGATAAATTCATGGAAAGAGCGATTGCAAGAACAAAAGCAGTTGTACAAGACAATCCTTTAAAAATGGAAACCATGATTGGAGCTCAAGCATCAGTAGAGCAAATGGAAAAGATAAAATCTTATCTAGAGCTTGGTAAAAAAGAGGGTGCTAAAGTTCTTACAGGTGGAGATGTAGCTAAACTAAATAGTGGTTTGGAAAAAGGAAACTATATCCAACCAACTGTTTTCGAAGCTAAAAATGATATGAGAATTTCTCAAGAAGAAATTTTCGGACCTGTAGTATCTGTAATTAAATTTAAAGATGAAGCAGAAGCATTAAAAATTGCTAATGATACTCTTTATGGTTTAGGTGCAGCTGTATGGACTAGAAATGGTAATATCGCTCACAGAATGGGTAGAGCAATACAAGCAGGAATAGTATGGACTAATTGTTACCATGCTTATCCAGCTCACTCTCCATTTGGTGGATATAAACAATCAGGAGTTGGAAGAGAAACTCATAAAATGATGCTTAATCATTATAGACAGAATAAGAATCTACATGTTTCTTACGCTGAGAAAAAATTAGGCTTCTTTTAATCAATAATATATACTGGCCCATGATTCTAAATCATGGGCCGTACTTTAAAAATGAAAGTATCTGCAACAAATTCAGCGTTAAACTTATTATCTGAACTCCAGGAGAAATATGGAGAAAATTTAATGTTTCATCAATCAGGTGGATGTTGCGATGGTAGTGCACCTATGTGTTTTCAAGAGGGTGAATTTCCTCTAGGTGATAATGATATTAAACTAGGTGAAATTGGAGGAGTGCCATTTTACATGAATGGTGATCAGTATGAAAAATGGAAACATACTGATCTAACAATTGACGCTGTTAAAGGAATAGGTGGAATGTTCTCATTGGATAATGGAACAGGTCGCAGATTCCTGACTAAATCAGAAATCTGCCTAGTCGTAGATAACGACGAAAAAAAATAATTACCTATTGTCCTGGTGGTTTATAACCTATCTGACTTGCTTTAGTTGTAGCTTTAGTAAAGTCTATTGCCTCTAACATTGTCATATTCTTAACAGCACCAGATGCTTCAACAACTAATTTAATTGCAGCAAAATTTTCAAACGCTCCAATATCAGTCACAACAATAAAATCATATGAACCTCTAACGATGTCCATACTATGAATTGTTCCACCAACTGCTTTTGTTAATTGTTCTACCACTGCTTTTCTATCACTTGTAGGATCCTTCATGAAACCTTGAAAGGCTTTTTCTGTGTAGTTACCCATTATATATGCTTTCATATGTTACCCCTTTCTTTATTTAAAAAATACTACAGCAAAATTTATGTATGTAGAAGTGGTATATTTGTCTAATTATTTTTTGATATTTTTTGAACTTGAACTGCAGAAACTTTATATTCTGCACATTTTGTCTCTTCATCTTTACCATCACCTGTAACCATATTGACCATGTGTTCTGGAAAATGGAAAGTTGTGAACACAATTCCCTCTTTTACTTTATCTGTTACCTCAACTTTTAATGAAACCTCACCTCTACCTGAGTAAAGTCTTGCTATATCGCCGTTATTTAATTCTCTTTCTTTAGCATCTATAGGGTTCACTAGTAATATATCTTCATCAACAATATTTAAATTTTTGGTTCTTCTTGTCATAGTTGCTGCGTTATAATGCTGTAAAACTCTACTAGTGGTAAGAATTAGTGGATACTCTTTAATATTATTTTTAATTTCTGTAGACTCCTTCCAGTCAAAAGACTTTAATCTTCCTTTTCCAAGCTTAAACTCTTTTTCATGTAAAATTTTTGTATCTGTTCCATCTTCTTTTACTGGCCACTGTAATCCAAGTTTACCTAGTCTCTCTCTAGTAATTCCTTTAAAGAACGGAACAACATCCGCAACTTCTGCTAATACTTGATCAGCATCATAAGTTGGCTGATCATATCCAAGCTTTTGCATCATCTCAGTAACAATGACACCATCTGGTTTTGTGCCTGGTAAAGGTTCAGCGGCTTTATTAACTCTTTGAACTCTTCTTTCTGTGTTTGTAAAAGTACCGTCTTTTTCTAAAAATGTTGTTCCTGGAAGAACTACATCTGCTAATTTAGCTGTTTCACTCATAAATATCTCTTGAACAACTAATAAATCTAAAGATTCCATTGCTTTAATTACATGCGCACTATTTGGATCAGTCTGAACAATATCTTCTCCAATAATCCATAATCCTTTAACTTCCTTATTTATTGCTGCATCAAATATTTCTGGGATTTTCAATCCAGCTTTTGTTGGGTGGACTGCACCATATTTTTCAGTGTAAAAATCTTGAATTTTTTTATCAGCTACTGGGAAATAACCAGCACCTTGGTGAGGTTGGCACCCCATATCTGCAGCCCCTTGAACATTGTTCTGACCTCTTAAAGGATTAACTCCAACACCTCTTCTTCCTATGTTGCCAGTAATCATTGCAAGGTCTGCAATCAACATCACAGTTTTAGAACCTTGTTCGTGCTCAGTAACTCCTAGACCATGGAACTCCATAGAATTTTTTGCTGTTGCATATGCAATGGCTGCTTCTTTAACTAATTGTTTATCAACACCAGCAACACTTGTGCTAGATAATCAATATCTAAACCATTAATGTGATTTAAAAATTCATCAAACCCTTCAGTTCTGTTTTCAACAAAATCTTTATTTAATAAGTTTCCTTTAACAATGTAGTAAAGCATCATGTTTAGTACAGCAACATTTGTTCCAGGTCTTAATCTAATATGATAGTCAGCAAGTTTAGCAATATCAGTAGTAATTGGATCAAGCACAATTAATTTTTTACCTTTCATAACCTGTTGTTTAATTTTTGCACCAGTTACAGGATGAGCATTAGTTGGATTTGCTCCAATGACTAAAAATAAATCAGCATGATAAATATCCTCTGTGGAGTTAGTTGCTGCTCCTGTTCCAAAAGTTTGTTGCATTCCCCATGCAGTAGGTGAATGACAAATTCTTGCACAGCAATCTATATTATTTGTTCCAATTGCTGCTCTTATCATTTTTTGAAACACATAATTTTCCTCATTAGTGCATCTAGCTGAAGAAATACCAGCAATAGCATCTGGGCCACTCTCATTTTTAATCTTTTCTAATTTTTGCTTTATATATTCGTAAGCATCATCCCAAGATGCTTCTTCAAATTTTCCATTTCTCTTAATTAAAGGACTTCTCAGTCTGTCTGGATGATCATAAAAACCAAATGCATATCTTCCTTTGATACATGTATGACCTGCGTTTACTTCAGTTTCTTTTGGAGTATCTATTGCAACAACTTTTCCATCTTTTACAGAGGTCTCTAAATTACAACCAACACCGCAGTATGAACATGTAGTTCTAACTTTTTTATCTACTTTTACTGATTTAGATTGAAATACATCTGAAATAGCATCTGTTGGACACGTATGAGCACAAGCACCACAAGATACACATGATGAGTCTCCAAAGAGCATATCATTATCAGTAGTAATTCTAGACTCAAATCCTCTTCCACTCATTGTCAAAACAAATGAACCTTGAATTTCATCACATGCTCTTACACATCTTCCACAATTTATACAGTTGTCCAAATTCATTCTCATGTAAGAGTGAGAAGTATCTTTGGGAGTTCCTTTATGTTGTTTAGGGTTATTATATCTATGGTCGCTTATTCCTAAGTCATTTGCTACAGTTTGAAGTTCACAATTTTTATCTACTTCACAAGTATCACAATTCATTGGATGGTCTGTTAAAACTAACTCAACAATATTTTTTCTTAAATTTTGCAATCCATCATTACTTGTAAATATGTGTTGATTTTCTCCAACAGGTGTATGACATGATGCAACTACTTTAGTTGGACCGTCTTTTTCTAGAGCAACTTCAACAGAGCAGACTCTGCAAGCACCATAAGGTGCAAGGTTAGGGTCGTCGCATAGTGTTGGTACCTTCTTTTCTCCCAAGTAACTTTTTACAAATTTTAAAATGGATGTATGATTTGGCCCTATTTCATAGGGTTTTCCATCTATATAGGCAACTTTTCTTTTTTCCGCACTCATTAATTATCTTTTACTATATCATTTTTAATTTCATCACCAAAATACTTTAATATGTTCATTATGGGTGTTGGTATCGCTCCACAAAGCGCACACAAGCATCCTTTTTGCATGGTGACTAATAATTCATTCAAAAGTTTAAGTGGAATTTTAGATGTTCCTTTCTTTAACTGATCAAACATTTCTTTTCCTCTGTAGGATCCAATTCTTCCAGGAAAGCATTTTCCACATGACTCTTCAGCTGAAAACTCAAATAAGTGATGAATGTATTCAGCCATATTAAAATCTTTAGGAATACTAACAACACTCGCATGACCTAACATAAAACCTGCTTTAGTAAATTCTTGGAAATCTAAATTTAGTTTTTCGATTTCTGATATAGGCACTACTCCACCTAAAGGTCCACCAATTTGGAATGCTTTTACATCTTCTTTGTATCCACCACCATATTCTTCAAATATTTTTTTCATTGGTGTTCCCATATCAATCTCATAAACACCAGGATTATTAAAAAAACTATCTAGACAAACTAGTTTTGTTCCAGCAGATTTTTTATTTCCAACTGATGAAAATTTTTCTGCTCCATTTAGTAAAATTCCAGTTGCAGCTGCTAATGTTTCTACATTGTTAACTACAGTTGGTTTTTTGTATAATCCTTCTGTTACAGGGAATGGAGGTCTTACATCTACTTCTGCTCTTCTACCTTCAATAGATGCTATTAAAGCTGTTTCTTCTCCACAAATATAAGCACCTTGTCCAATACAAATATTCAAATCAAAAGAAAATTCTGTTCCTAATATTTTTTCACCTAATAATCCTGCTTCTTTTAATGAATTAATACATCCATTAATTGCTTCAATTGATTTTGGATATTCACCTCTTATATAAAGTACTCCTTCATTGCTACCAATTACATAACCACAAACTATCATTCCAAATAACACTTTAAGTGGTTGATCTTCCAATAAATATCTATCTGAGAAAGCACCAGAATCTCCTTCATCAGCATTACAAACTACATATTTTTTTTCTGATTTTGTTTTACTACAGAAATCCCATTTCATTCCTGTTGGAAATCCTGCGCCACCTCTACCTGTAAGATTAGAAGATAATAACGAGTTTATGATTTCTTTTTTATCCGTTTTAATAAATTTTTCTAAATGCTCTTTGAATTGATCAAAGTTTGATAATTTATCATCCATTAAAAAACTTGTTGTTGCAAAACTTTTTGAAAAGAATTTTTCTTGTTTTATTTTTTCACCTTTAATGATTTGATCTATTTGAGCGAGGGTCTTAAAAATTCGTAAAAACTTTCCGCTCCGTGAATAGTTGAAACACCCATTTTGTATTCTTCAGCTATTTCCTTTATCCCTGCATCATCTTTAGAATTTAAGGATCTGTCAGATAGCTTTTGAAATAGATTATTTTTTAAGCCTATTCTTCCGGATAAATTACTTATGTTTTTAGACATACTCTTTATAAATTAGCTTAATACTATCCTTTTTTTATTATTATAAATATTAAAGCCACTTTCTTTTACAAAACCTAGTAGAGTCATGTCAAAACGTAGCTCAAAATTCAACCTTCCAGAGCAGGCAATAAACTGAGCTTTTATATTAAGCAGTCCATTTTGAATAGTATGACCTAACAATTTGTCTAAAGCATTATGTCTTCCAACATCTTCACGGGTAGCTATTACCGAACCCGCTTCATCAATTAAAGCACTAGCATGAATTCCACCAGTTTTTGCAAACTCAGACTGTTCATTCATCAATAGACTTGGAGATTTTAAAATTATCTCCTCTTTTATTTTTGGAAAATGCGAATCTAATTTATCATTTTTTAATACTTCAATTGAGTCTAATGAAGTTTTTCCACATACTCCACACGAGGAGTTTGTTACGAAGTTTCTTTTTAATTTACCAATATCTAAATTATCTGTTTTATTTATTGTAGCTTCAATAACGTTATGTAAATTATAATCTCCAACAGGATCACCTATATGTTGAATGCTATCTATTTCATCCATATTCTCGATTATTCTTTCATTAAATAAAAATCCTCTAATTAAATCTTCATCATTTCCAGGTGTCCTCATTGTTATAGATATATTTTGCGTTTCAATTTTTCCATTCTTTTTATATTTAAGACGCATTTCTAAAGGTTCCTCAACTGATACAGCATCTTTCACGATTTCCTCTTTTGAACCTTTAATTTTTGATACGTTGTATTTTATATCCATTTTTGAGGGTACTTTTTCTTTAATACAAACTTATTGATAACTATCCCAAATACTAGAACAATTATTGATCCAAGTATAATTGGACTTAACAAATAATCGTAAGAAACACTTCCAATGATAACTATAATTGGATTTCCACCTGCTGGTGGATGAGTCACATCTAAAAGGATCATTAAACTAACTCCTAAGCCCACACCTATTGGAATAGTTATATAAATTGGAAGTGGTATAAAATTTAAAACAATAATTCCAACAGCGGATGTTAAAAAATGACCAAAAAATATATTTTTAGGCTGTGCAAAAGGACTTTCTGGAAATCCATACAATAAAACCATTGATGATCCAAATGAAGCAATCAAAAATAAACCAAATGTAGTTTTGTAAGTTAAATAAGTTAAAGCACCTATTGTGATTGCAGAAAAAAGTCCTGCTATTAAAGATTTAATTAATTGATCTTTTTTCATATTAAGATTTTAAGGCCTTTGCCAATGTTTTAAAAGGTAATAGAAGGCACTCTTTTCTTGAAATATTTTTTTTATTAAAAAGTTTTTCTAATATTTTCCACTCTTTTGGAAATTTTTCAGATGCATTTTCAAAAAAATTGTTAGCAATAATTATAATTTCACTCATTTTTTTAATAGACTTGTTAATAGATTTTTTTGACAAAATACTTGCTGAAGCTTGGCAGTAAATACATGATTTACATTCATAAGCAAAATCAGTAATTTTTTCACCTTTGACCATAAGACTAACATTCATTTCATCTCCACATAAAGGGTTTTTAAATTTAGCAAAATGAGAGCTATCTTTTAAAACTTTATGATTTCTAGTATCTGAAGCAATTTTTAAAATTTCTAAGTCCATTTATTGACCTTTATTAAAAAGATATATGACTTATATTTAATTTGATGAGCGAAAACAATGTTTTGCCAGTTATATTAGCTGGTGGAAAATCAAGACGGTTTGGTGGGAATAAAGCAAATGCCAAATTGGGAGATTTAACTTTAATCGATCATACAATTCAAAAACTTAAGAATAGATTTAAAGAAATTTTAATCATCTCAAATGAGGAAAGTAATAAAGATATAAGCAATGTTTTTTACTCAAATGATGTTATGGATGGACAACTAGGACCTTTAGTTGGTGTGCTATCTTCAATGGAATGGATAATAGATAATTCAAAAAATTATAAGTGGATTATGACATTTCCTTGTGACACACCTTTTTTCAAAATTGAAATTATTGATCAAATGATGACCGCTCAAAGACAATCTAGCAAAAAATTGTTTTTTTTAAAAAGTGGTGAAAAAAGACACAATATTTTTGGCTTATGGTCAGCGGAGCTTAAAAGTCAATTAAGAAAAGACTTAGAAGCAGGGGATAGAAAAGTTGAAGATTGGGCTAACAAAATTGGAACAGAAATAATTGAATTAGATCCTAAAGACGATAATAGTTTTTTAAACATAAATACTAAAATAGATTTAGAGGAAGCGTCTAAAAAGATATGAATTCTTATAAAGCAGCAATAAGTAAATTGAATAACAATTCATTAAAAATTGGCAGTGAAATTGTTTCAATAAAAGATGCTTTAAACAGAATATCGAGCAAAGAAGTGATTGCTAAATCTGATTATCCCGCTGATGATAATACAGCGTTTGATGGTTTTGCAGTAAATTCAAAAGAAACAAAAAATACATTTCAAAAATTTAAAATTCTTAAAACTATTGCAGCAGGGGACAACCCTTATATTAAAAAAGTTCCCAAATTATCATGTATTGAGGTAATGACAGGTGCAATTATTAAAAAACCTTTTGATACCATTATTCCAATTGAGGATATTGAGTTTTTTCCAAGCAAACAAAATGCAAAATATATAATTATAAAAAAAAAAATTAAAAAATCAGAATTTATTAGACCAAAAGGCTCAGATTATAAAAAAGGAAATAAAATAATTAAAAAAGGAGAATTAATAAATCCTGCTCATATCTTATCTTTAAAAACATTAGGTATAGATAAAGTTTTAGTTAAAAAGAAAGTAAATATAGTCTTTTATCCATCAGGAAATGAATTATCTGATAAAAAAAATATACCTTCGTGGAAAATAAGAAATTCAAACACAATTTATCTAAACTCTTTAATCAGAAGTTTACCTGTAAACTTTACTGTAAAAAAAATCTTAAGAGATAAAGATCAAAAATTATTTAAAAAACAAATATCTAAACAATTAAAGTCTAAAACAGACATCTTAATTACTTCTGGAGCTGTCTCTAAAGGAAAATTTGATTTTATTCCAAGTGTTATTAATCAATTTAAACTTAAAAATCACTTTAAAGGAGTTGCAATTAGACCAGGAAAACCAATCATGTTTGCAAAATTTAATAATAATAAATGTTTTTTTGGTTTACCAGGTAATCCCATTTCCTCAGTTGCTTGTTTTAGATTTTTTGTAATCCCGTTGTTATTTAAATCTTTAGGTTTAAAAGTAGAAAAGCCAATATTTGCAAAACTAAAAAATAAATTTTCCAAAAAGAAAAAATTTACAAGATTTGTTAAAGGAAAATTAACCTTTGATAAAAAAGGCCTTGTTCAATTTGAGGTATTTGAGGGACAAGAGTCTTATAAAATAGAGCCTTTTGTTAAATCTAACGCTTGGGGTGTATTTAAAGATGGTGTTTCAGTATTCAATAAAGGAAATTTAATAGATGTTTACTCAGCATCAGGTCTAAATGAATTTTTGATCAACTAATCGTATTTTCTTGTCTCAAATTTAAAATAAGATTAATAATTCGGGATGCTCGATCTTAAAAATCCAAAAGTTGCAATACCAATAGTTCTTTTTGCAGGACTATTATGGTCTTTTGGACCGTATGTTGTAAGGCATATTGATCAACCTCAGTTGGTTCCTTGGCAATATTTATTTACAAGGGGATTAGTAATATTCATTTTATTAAATCTTTATCTATATTTTGAAGAAGGATTAGATTTTTATAAAAACTATTTTAAAGTTGGTATTTCTGGTGTTTTAGGTGGCATTGGATTGGGCACGGCTATGATGACTTTTATATGGTCAATCACAAATACTAGTGCTGCAGTAACGCTTTTATGTTTAGCCG
>LUMH01000818.1_pt1 | contig 11450 bp, 14 predicted proteins | sample 730001 | NCBI WGS metagenome assembly LUMH01 (sample SAMN03860268, study PRJNA289734) | marine metagenome | biome: seawater column; feature: ocean; material: water; isolation source: Red Sea water column Station 34 - depth 25m | place: Saudi Arabia: Red Sea | collected 2011-10-15 | depth 25 m
ATTATGGTGAACTGATTGTCTGCAACGACTCTAAAAATGTTTGGAGAAAAGATTTCTTTCCAAACTACAAGAAGAATCGAAGCGAACGACAGAAAAAATCAAAGTATGATTGGGGTAAAATCTTCAACGAACTTCACACAATCCGTGAAGAGATGAAGGGGATTTTCCCATATCGGTTTGTTCAAGTGGAGCGTGCTGAAGCGGATGATGTGATTGCCACCATCGTTAAAAACTTTCATCAGAAAGAAAAGATTATGATTGTTTCTTCTGACAAAGACTTTCAGCAACTTCAACGGTATCCGAATGTAAAACAATACAGTCCTGCGAAGAAGGGTTTTTTGAAATGTGATGATCCACATGAGTTTCTTCTCGATCATATCGTCCGTGGAGACTCAAGTGATGGTGTTCCAAACGCAATCAGCGATGATGCTGTTTTCGTGGAGGGACGCAGACAAACACGATTAACAAATAAAAAGATTGCTGAACTGAAAGAGGTTGGCTTTATTCAAGAAGGAAACTTCATGGAACGCAATCAAAGACTTATTGACTTGACTCATGTTCCCGATTATATTCAAGAGGAAACCATGAGACAAATGGAAACAGAAATTAGTGGGGATCGAAGTAAGATCCTAGAATATATGATGAAGTATCGTTTACGGAATCTAATTCAACATTTGGAGGAATTTTAAGTGGATAAAAGAAAAAAATCAAAGAAGTCCTTTGATTCAGACGAGAATGTTTACAGGACACGAGGCACAAGAAAGAATCAGCGACGACGAGATCGCAATAGCAGCAAGAAAATGCTTCGTGACATGCAACATGATCCTAAACGATATGAATACTATGATGATTAAATAAGTGAGGTTTATATTATGAGCAAAATTTCAATTTCTAAAGAAACACTTGCGGTGTTGAAAAACTTCGCAGGGTTTAATTCAAATGTCCTCATTCCAGAGGGTAATGTGATCAAGACAATCACACCAGCGAAGAACGTGATGGCTATTGCCACTCTCTGTTCGACAATCCGACGTTCGAGTTCTTCGATAATCACATGAAGATTCATGGTGGTAGCGGATCCTCGATCAAATACATGTATTCCGCAAAGCGATTGTTGACAATCCCTGAGCGTGACATCAACATGCCAGATCATGTGGTGGAGTTTGATCTTCATGAAGATAGTCTGATGGAGTTGAAGAAGGCTGGTTCTGTCCTTCAACTTGAGGATCTTTCGATCTCTTCCGATGAGGGTGTTGTTGTTGGTAAAGTGTTTGACAAATCGGATCCAACAAGCAATAATTACTCCATCGAACTCGGTGATCTCTCTGGTGGTAAGAAGTTTGACTTCCACTTCAAGTTGGAAAATCTTCGATTCCTCCCCGGCGATTATACTTGCCAGATCACGGAGAAAGTTGTGAGTCGTTTTGCTTCGGCAAACGATGATCTCGAATACTATGTCGCATTGGAATCCACTTCTAACTACGAGGGATAATTTTGGAACAGAAACAGTTTTTGTGGGTCGAGCGGTATCGTCCGCAGACCATTGATGAATGTGTTCTCCCAGAGGACTTGAAAGAGACATTCAAAGATATGATCCAGTCCGGTGAGAGCCAGAACCTCATGTTCTCCGGCTCTGCTGGCACTGGTAAAACCACGGTTGCACGAGCGATCTGCAACGAGTTGAACGCAGATCACATTGTGATTAACTGCTCGGAGAGTGGCAATATCGACACGCTTCGGACAACGATTCGTGACTTCGCAAGCACAGTGTCACTCAACGGAGGTAAGAAGGTTGTCATCCTTGATGAATTTGATTATTCAAACGCTAACTCTATCCAACCCGCACTTCGGGGAGCGATTGAGGAATTTGCTGATAATTGCCGCTTTATATTGACATGCAACTACAAGAATCGAATCATTGAACCGATTCATTCTCGATGCACCAATGTAGAGTTTCGCATTCCAGCGAAGGAGAAGCCGTCTATCGCTTCGCAGATGATGAAGCGTTGTGGATCTATTCTCGACGAGGAAGGGATCAAATACGATCCTAAAGTCCTTGCCGAACTGATCATGCGATACTTCCCAGACTTCCGGCGAGTTATCAATGAACTCCAGCGATATTCTGTTGCTGGTGAGATTGATGTTGGTATCTTGAGTCGCATCGGTGAGATCCATGTCAGCGATCTGATGACTCATATGAAGGAGAAAAACTTCAAAGAGGCACGCAAGTGGGTTGTCGAAAACCTCGACAACAGTGTGACGGATCTGATGCGAAAGATTTATGATGCGATGTATTCTCATCTCAAGGAACCTTCCATCCCACAAGCAATTGTGATTCTTGGTGAATATCAATACAAAGCGGCTCATGTTTCTGATCAGGAGATCAATATGGTAGCATGTATCGTTGAGTTGATGTCCTCTTGTGAGTTTAAGTAATAAAAACCCTAAATACGGTATAATTGTCTATTGGAGAAGAATATGAATTTGAGTGAAACACTTAATTCGCTGAATTACGATAAAAAAAATCTTATGTCATCCGATAAAATGTCGGAGTCGGATTATGCTCCGTTTATTGTGAATAAGTGTTTTTCTTATTTTACAGATACTATTCTTTATGCAAATGAGATGAACCGAAACGCTCACCTCGAAAACAGACTCCAGTATGATTATTACTTACACTCTCTGCGGAAAAGGAAAAGATTTTCACGTTGGGAGAAGAATAACAAATCCAAAACATTTCTTATCGTCAAAGAGTATTATGGATACTCCAATTCAAAGACAGAAGAGGTTATGGATTTACTAACAACAGATCAAATAAAAGAGATAAAGCATTTGCTTGAAACAGGGGGTCAGGGTGGAAGAAGAGGATGATATCTTCAAAGGTCTTGGTATTGAAGTTTCTTTGAACGAGAGCGAAGATTTTTTAAAGATAAAAGAAACCTTGACTAGAATTGGTGTTTCTTCTCGTAAAGAGAAAAAACTATATCAGTCCTGTCATATTTTACACAAAAGAGGTCGATATGTCATACTTCATTTCAAGGAACTCTTTGAACTGGATGGACTTGAGAGCAACATTTCTGACGAAGATATTGGAAGAAGAAACACAATTGTGAATCTGTTGCAAGACTGGGGACTCCTTGCCATTGTTGATGTAGAAGATTCAAAAGATCCAGTCGTGTCTCTTGCAAAAATGAAAATTATACCGCACCGTGAAAAAGATGATTGGGATCTTGTTCCAAAGTACCACATTGGAAGAAAAAAATGAACATAGAACTTGTGAGTTTTTATAGTGATGTTGATAATAGCACCTATTACTCAGATCATGCAAAAAGATTAATATCTGAATGTGAAAGTCTTGGTATACCTTTTGATATAAAAGAAAAACAATCGGAGGGTTCTTATCAAAAAAACTGTTTATCTAAACCAAGATTTTTACTAGAAACATTAATGACGAAAAAAAAGCCGTTCGTTTGGATGGATGTTGATTCTTACTTATTGAAACAACCTTTAGTTTTTGAAGAGTTAACGCACTCATATGATCTTGCTTTTGTTACATCAAATGGCGATTTAAGTGGTCTTAAAGCATCACCAATTATGATTAATATAACACCGAAAACAATTTATTTTTTAGAAACTTGGATACAAAGCACCGAAAGAGTTGTGGAAAATAATAGAAAACATTTTGATCATGAGCCTCTTTTCATGATTGTTAATATGTTACAAGAGCAGATGAACATGGCTTTCCTTGGTAAAGAATATTGTGCATGGCCAAAAGAACAAAATGAAGAAACTGTTGTCATGATGGGACTTTCAGATGTTGAAAGTAAAAAAGAAAACCTTCGTGCGATGGGTATGAGTGAGGACAAAATAGAATGGCAGTCAGTGGGAAAACTTTAATACAAGCCGTGAGCCTACATTTTGGCTCCGGGCCATCTAGTTGTGCTTTACAAAAGCCAGAGTCTTTCGAGTGGACGAACGGCAACGAAATTATTCGTGTCTATTGTGAACTTAATCTAGGAATGGTTCCACTGGATAAAACAAGAAAAAACTTTTTGTGGCTTGCAGAATCAAAAGAGATAGATGCGGCTCTGTTTGGTGATGTTAGATTTCGTTTACATAAGTTTGCTCATCACTTTGACGGAATCTTTACACATGAACAAGAGATCATAGACGAGTATGAGAACGCTGTTTATGTTCCACCGATGAGTAACTACCCGTGGACTGACAAAAAGCATTGGGGCATTCACCCAAAAACAAAAATGATTTCTTGTCTTGCTTCACGAAAAGCCATGTGTGCCGGACATCGAGATCGACATCGAATAGTTGATGAATGTTATGAACATATTGATTTGTTTGGAGGTTATAGAGATAGTCCAAGAGTGGGTAAAGGTAATTTTGTTACATCATGGCCGGGGAAGGAAGATGCTCTTGTTGACTATGCCTTTTCTCTTGTGATTGAGAACTCCGTGTATGACAAATACTATACGGAAAAGATAACAGATTGTTTTGCCACTGGCACTGTGCCGATCTATGTTGGAACCAAAAAAATATGCGAAGATTTTGATTGCAAAGGAATTATATTTTATGATAATCCAAGTCAGTTGAGTGACTTAACGATGGACGATTACAATTCTCGCATAGATAGTGTGAAAGAAAACTATAATCGTATTTGTAAAATGAAAATATCAGACGACTACATGTTCGAGGAAGTGAAAAAGTTTTTATGAAACCAATTGTTTATAATGGACACTACATCGTAAATGAAAATCAAATGGACTTCGATCATCCGGTAGAAATTCATTTCACACGATTTGGAAAAAATCAAAGACCATGTGGTGAATCCTGTCATATAGGATTTCATTCAACAGATACCTTTAAAGTGTTTTGTAATTTCAATGAACCATCGACATCAGAGAATACAGAAACAACAGAGAATGTAATAAATCAATCAAAGAATTATGATTTGATTCTTACTTCGAGAGACGAAATCATAGAAAAATGTGATAACGCCATATTTTTTCCTTATGGTTCTACTTGGCTATACAAGGATATGGATCATAAGGACGGCATTGGTTTTTATCATCCATCAATTGATATACTCCATGAGAACAAAACCAATGACATTTCTTTTTTGATAACACATCATCGTGGGAAAGAGGGATATGAACTTCGTCACAAAGTCTGGGAACAACAAAACAAAATTAAAAATAAACGTTTCTTTTCTAGCACAAGAAACCCAGTTTCCCTTGAATGTTTGTTACCGAACGATGACAAGAAAGAACTTTTTAAATCAAAGTTTAGTATTATCATAGAAAGCACCAAAGAAGAAAATTACTTTACGGAAAAAATTTGTGACGCTTTGTTGGCAAAAACAATTCCCATTTATTGGGGATGTCCAAATATAGGTGATTTTTTTGATGAAAGAGGAATAATCATTATGGATAAGATTAAATCTTGTGTCAATTCTTGGCAAGATTATATTGAAGTTATTGTTGCACACGACAATAGAGAAAAATCAGTTGGAAGAAAAAGAAATGAAGTTTTACAAACAGCAAAGGGAAAATATGTTTGCTTCATTGATGACGATGACATGATTTCTGATGCTTACTTCGATTACATAATGGCTGCTATTCAACAAAAACCGAATGCCGATTGCATTGGATTCAACGGGATGTATTATATTGATGAAACCCCAGTTATGGTTTTTAAACACTCTTCAAGGTTTGAAGAGCAACGATTAGAAGAAAATATCAACTTCGGTGGAGAAGCCGTACCGTGTGCCGTTCAGAGAAGAAAAGTTAATCATTTAAATCCAGTAAAATTGGATATTGCAAAGGCAGTCGGATTCATAGAAATTTCTAACGGTGAAGATTCAGATTACTCTCGAAGACTTGTTGGATCTGGATTATTAAAATCTGAGATTTACATAGACGAAATTTTGTACCACTACCTTTACAGCCCAGACCACACAGAAACACAAAAGGTTGCTCGATGAAAAAAGTTATATCCTACAGTCTATGGGGAGATAAACCAATGTATAATGTTGGCGCTGTTGAAAATGCGGACAACGCATCTGAACTTTATCCAGATTGGATTTGCCGATATTATGTCGGAGAAAGTGTTCCAACTGAAACTTTGGAAAAACTGGCGAGTAGATCAAACACAGAACTAATTATGGTAAAGGCATCAAATGACTGGACGGGAATGTTTTGGAGATTTTTTGCCGTTGACAGTGCAGATGTAGTTTTATTTAGAGATGTTGACTCCAGACTTACACCGAGAGAAAAAACTGCGGTTAATGAATGGGCAAGCAGCGGTAAACCTATTCATATCATGCGAGATCATCCATATCACACCGAAAGAATTATGGGTGGGATGTGGGGTGTTATTTGCAAACCATTCATGTCGTTGGTGGAAGAAAGAATTGGGTGTGGTAATACAGATTTTATGTCAATAATTCTAGATTGGACGCAAAAGGTCAACGTTACATTAAATGAAAAAGGAATAGATCAGACTTTCTTGCGATTGATTTATTCTTTAACCGCCGATGCGTCTTTTATTCACGATCAGTTCCCTAATTTTCATGCACACTCTAATAGACACCCAACCCAACCTGTAACTGATGCTACTAAACGGGAATTTAGCACAGGATTTCCGAGCAGTTATCAAAATCGAAATGATTTTGTGGGACAGGTGTATGATGAAAATAACATCCCGACTAAAGAGTTCGCTGATTTGTTAGTTGAAAAACTGAAACTTATAGATCCAGATTTGCATTTGTGAGGACACAATATAATATGAAAAAAGTTATTTCTTTTAGTTTATGGGGAACAAACCCACAATATGTTTTGGGTGCTATTTTAAATGTGGATATTGCAGAAAAAATGTGGCCCGACTGGAAATGTAGATTTTATGTTGCTCCCACCGTTCCAGAGGTTGCCATAAAAGAATTACAAAAGAGAAGTAATGTTGAAATTATAACCAAGACAGACGATATTGGATGGAATGGTATACATTATACGAGATAATTGCCAACATGGATGGTTAATATGCGGTGGTGCTTGGGGAATACGAAAAGGCCCTCTTGCAAGCATAGAAAATTTAATCATTGAGTATTTAAAAATTGATGGAAGCAATTCACACGGTGTCGATCAAAGATTTTTATCCCAAATATATCCATACTTAGTTGGAGACTCTTTTACGCATGATGAAGAGTTTCCGGCACAAACTCACCCTATGGAAAACAAACACAATCCGCCAATACGAAGATTAAAAGGAGATGGGTGGTGGAAACAAGATTTCCCAGAATGGCATAGTGGAATTGAAGATGACAAAGAAAATTATCCCTTCTGGCAACCACCTCACGGACCAGGACATTGTTTTCTACAGTGTCCAGCGTGCAATAAATTTCACGATAACGATTATATTGGAAAGCAAAGATTTCCAACCAATGAAGAGAAAAAAAAGTATTCTCATGTGATGGAGAAACTATGAGTGATGTTGAGGAAAAATTAATGAAAATTTTAGTTATTCAGGAAAACGGTAGACACGACAAGAACAGACACTTGAGAGAGTGTTTTTCTTTGCAGCGTTCATTTGAAAAATTAGGTCACGAATGTCATGTGTGGGGGTTGGGACATGAATGGTTCATGGAGCATCCTGTATGGGACAGTTACGACTTGATTTTGAATATTGAAAACTATGACGAGACTGGCTGGGTTCCTAACTTAAAGGATGTAAAAACTACAAAATTTTTGTGGTCAATTGATGCACATTGTGGAATGGAACAAGTCTTCAATAAGACTTTTGTTGAAGGTAAATATGACAAACTTTTACACTCAACTAAAGATTTTGTGAAAGAAGATCATCATGTCTGGTTTCCGAACGCATACGATAACAACTTCATTTTTCCAATGAATATTCAAAAAGAAAATACTTTCGGATTCTGTGGTAATTTTGGAAATAGAAAAGAACTTATTCTAAAATTAGATAGAGACTTCGGAATGAAACTTGACATCTTTGTAATTGGAGACGACATGGTTCGTGCAATAAATTCGTATCGTTGTCATTTCAATAAAAATATAGCGAACGATATTAATTATAGATCATTTGAAACAATTGGTTGTGGAACTTTGCTTCTTACAAACTATAATCCACAGTATGATGAGTTGGGATTCATTCACGGTGAAAATTGTTTCATGTATAAAAACGAAGATCACTTATACGAAATAATGAGAGAACTTTCTGAATGGAATGAGGGTCATGATAAAATTGCCTTGTCTGGACTTAAACTTTCAGAAAAACACACATACAACGAGAGAGTGAAAAACTTACTAGAGATCAAAAACCGTTTGGAGAAATAACGATGTATTACGATAGATTTAGAGGAAATTATTATAGTCAAAACGGTGAAGATGGAGTTTTGCAAAAATTAATTACAGAACTTGGATTGACTCCATCTAACATGTGGTGCGTTGATGTTGGTGCATATGACGGAACCTCTTATAGTAATGTTTATCGTTTTATCGAACAGAATGCAAACGCTGTTATGATTGAGCCCTCTATTGTTGGTGGTCGGGGTGAACCAAAATTTGAACAACTTGTGGATTTACCAAAACAGTTTCCAAATGTTATTGCTTTTAATTACGCTGTAATTCCTCCATCTTACACAAATGAACAAAAAGAAAGTGTGCTTAGGACGATAGAGGAAAGCGATACTAACTGGGGAAAACATAGAGACGAAAAATTAGAGGGAATGGAACTTGATAAAATTTTGGACAAAACTAAAATTCCAGAAGATTATGATGTGCTGAACATAGACACTGATAATTGTGATCATCCTATATGGGAACATCATAAAAATTATAAACCAAAAATTGTAATAATTGAAGTAAACAGTTCTATCCCACCAACCTCTATGGAGGAGGGTAGTGGAACATCCTCTTTTTCACATAGTCTTTCTGTCGCAAAAGGATTGGGTTATTCACTCGTGTGTCACACTGGAAACATGATTTATGTTCGAGATGATTTGATTGGACGATTATCCATCCCGGCGGAATTGGTGAACAACGTTGCATTGTTTAATAGGTCTTGGTTGAGATAAGGAACAAATATGAAATACTTAGTAACAGGTGGTGCAGGTTTTATTGGATCAAACATTGTCAACTCTTTGGTTGACGCTGGACATGGTGTTGTTGTCATAGACAACGAATCATCCGATGCCCATGAATATTTTCACTACAACGACAAAGCAAAATATTACAAACATGATATTTGTGACTATGACAAAATTAAACACTTGTTTGGGAATGTTGATACTGTTTTTCATTGTGCTGCGGAGGCAAGAATTCAGCCTGCAATTATAAATCCACTTAAAGCGGTGATGACAAATTCCTATGGAACATGTTCTGTGCTTCAAGCGGCAAGAGAGGCTGGTGTGCGACGGGTTGTATATTCGTCAACGTCCTCCGCATATGGTTTGGTTAATCAAATCCCAAATGTTGAAACTCAACCAGATGATTGCCTCAACCCATATTCTGTATCAAAAGTATCAGGAGAAAAACTCTGCAAAATGTATTCAGACTTGTTTGGTCTAGAGACTGTGGTGTTTAGATACTTTAATGTTTATGGAGAAAGCCAACCAACAAAAGGTCAGTATGCTCCTGTGATTGGTTTGTTCTTAAAACAAAGAAAAAATAAAGAACCACTGACCATTGTTCCAGACGGTGACCAGAGAAGAGATTTTACTCATGTTTCTGATGTGGTGAGTGCAAACATTCTTGCGTCAACTGTGAAACTAGAAACATACGGACAAGTTTTCAACGTTGGAACTGGAACTAATTTTTCTGTAAATGAGATTGCAAAATTAATTTCAGATGATACGGTTTTAATTGATCCTCGTCCGGGTGAATCAAGAGAAACACTTGCCGATATTACAAAGACAAAGAAAACTCTTGGATGGAATCCGAGAGTCCAACTCGAAGATTGGATTACCCAACAATTATGAAATTTTTTACCATAACAACAACTGGGAACACACGAATGTGTGCGAACATGGTTCATTCCCTTAGACGATTTTCTGACACACCTGTTTTAATTTATTGTGATGATGAAGCAAAATTAGAATTAGAAAATTACGTTACGAATAAAAATAATGTTGAAATAAAAAAGACAAACTGTGAAATCAAAAATTATAATGAGTATGGCTCTGATAATTTTGTTGAGTTGTGTTTTAAGAGGATAGAACATTTAATAACAGAGTTAGAAAATGGTGATGAAGATTTCATTATGATTGACACTGATGTTGCATTTGCCGGTGATCCAACGGGTCATTTAGAGTTAGTTCAGAACTTGAGTGATTATGATTTTGTTTTCCAAACAGATCAACCAGTTGGTTCTACAATTTGCAATGGTTTTTTTTACATTCGTAACAATCAAAAAACAATAGATTTTTTTAAAAAGTTTTTGGTACTTTCAAAATCATTTAGAGAGAACGAAAAAACAGTTAAAAATAAAGAGATTCATGATCAATATGTGATGAATCAAATTTTAGTCAATAACCACCCACAAGGAAGAGAACTAAATAGTATGGTAAAATGGTCTTTGTTTCCAGTTTCTTTTGCAACAAATGGTCATTTATACTTTAGTGTGAACGAAACTTTCGGATCTGAAATTGTGGTTCATTGTAATTTTTGTGTGGGTGAAAATATAAAAATCGAAAGATTGAAATCTAAAAATCTTTGGTTCATGGGAGATGATGATGAGTAAACCAACTGTAGCACTTTGTATGATTGTAAAAGATGAGTCGCACATTATTCTCGACTGTCTTAAATCTATCGCTCCATTTATAGATCAGTATCACATCACCGACACAGGTTCAACTGATGGTACGCAAGATTTAATTAAAGACTTCTTTGAAGAGGCAAATATTCCCGGTGAAGTTCACCAATCGGACTGGAAGGGTTTTGGTAAATCAAGAACGGAGTCAATTGAAAATGCAGAAAAAAGTGGATGCGACTATGCGTTGATTATTGATGCTGATGACTTTATGACAGGTGATCTCCCGATCCCCCCAGTCGAAGATCATGTTGATGGTTATTCTTTAAGAATCACCAGAGGAGAATTCACTTGGTGGAGAACACAGTTAATTAAACTTTCGAGTAAGTGGCATTATGTTGGTGTTCTTCATGAATATGCCTCGACAAAGGAAAAACCACATCCAAATGTCAAGAGACTTGATGGTAATTACAATATTAACGCTCGTACCGAAGGTGCAAGAAACGTTGGGATTGATCCAGTTGAAAAGTATAGTAGAGATGCTGAAGTTCTTCTCTCTGCTTTGACAGATCCCGAAGATCAAAACTATGAACCAGATAATGGTCGCTATATGTTTTATCTCGCACAATCATACTTTGACTCACAGCAGTGGGAAAAGGCAGAGGAATGGTATAAGA
>LUMH01000641.1_pt1 | contig 11375 bp, 13 predicted proteins | sample 730001 | NCBI WGS metagenome assembly LUMH01 (sample SAMN03860268, study PRJNA289734) | marine metagenome | biome: seawater column; feature: ocean; material: water; isolation source: Red Sea water column Station 34 - depth 25m | place: Saudi Arabia: Red Sea | collected 2011-10-15 | depth 25 m
AAAATTTTGCTTGGCTGCAGATCAAAGGTCAAATGATCAAAAAGGCGTTCTTCATTTTTTAATCAGCATTTTGTTGGTTCAATCCAAATGCCTTTGGTTGACAAGCAGGAGATCCAGGATTAATTTCTTAAGAAATTGCAATTTTTATCCATCGGGTATTTCGACTCATTAGATTCGATTCATCAATATTGTTCCTTCATGAACCACGAGGATTATTCAGACCGTTATTTGCGTGAGATCCTTCTTGATGTGCGCAGCATTGCCATGGTCGGTGCCAGTACGACCTGGAGTCGTCCGAGTTATTTTGTGATGAAGTATTTGATACAAAAAGGGTATCGGGTAATTCCGGTGAACCCGAGGTCTGCGGGTCAGGAGCTTTTGGGAGAAACCGTTTGTTCCGGACTCGACACCCTTCCGGAACAGGTGGACATGGTGGATATGTTCCGCCCGGCCGGGGAAGCCATTGAACTGGTCCGGCAGGCGATCCGGCTTGAAGCAAAAGTTTTCTGGATGCAGCTCGAACTGCGGAATGAGGAGGCTGCTTCCATGGCCGAAGAGCAAGGCATGAAGGTGGTGATGAACCGTTGTCCGAAGATTGAGTATTCCCGGCTTTTTGGCGAACTGGGCTGGAACGGGATCAACACCGGAGTGATCTTCAACCGTAGACGACGTATTTGACAACCATGAAGAAAAAGCTCCATCCACGCTTCGGGTTCGAAACCCTGGCGGTCCATTCAGGAAGCCCTCCGGATCCATCGACAGGAGCCCGTTCCTTTCCCATTTTTCAGACCACCGCTTATGTTTTTGACGATGCTGATCACGCGGCATCCATGTTCAATTTGCAGGCACCGGGTTTCATTTATTCCCGCTTGACCAATCCCACGGTGGCCGCACTCGAGGAAAAACTGGCGACCCTGGAAGGCGGCCGGGGTGGAACGGTGACCTCATCCGGACATGCTGCAGAAACCCTGGTTCTGTTTCCGCTGATGGCACCGGGAATGGAGGTGATTGTCTCCAATAAGCTTTATGGGGGAACCATCAATCTGATGGGCAAGAGCTTCAGGAAATTCGGCTGGAATGCGGTTTTTGTCGATAATGATAATCCCGAGGCATTCCGGGCCGCCGTTACCGAAAAGACACGTGCCATTTTTGTGGAAAGCCTGGCCAATCCCGGGGGGGTGATTGTGGACCTTGAAGCGATTGCTAAAATAGCTCAGGAAGCCGAGGTGCCTCTGATTGTCGATAATACCATGGCCACCCCCTGGCTTTGCCGTCCGTTCGAGTGGGGTGCGGACCTGGTGGTGCATTCGACGACTAAATTTCTCTCCGGTCAGGGAAATGCCATGGGAGGCATCGTCATTGATTCAGGACGTTTTCCCTGGTTCGGCAATGCCAAATATCCGAGCCTCAGTGAACCCTCCCCTGATTACAATGGACTGACCTTTGCGGAAACCTTTGGAGACTTGGCTTTCACGCTTTACAGTCATGCGGTCAGCCTGCGTGACCTTGGCTGTACCCAGTCTCCGATGAATGCCTGGATTACCCTGAACGGGGTGGAAACCCTGCCTCTGAGGATGGAGCGTCATGTCGAAAACGCACAGAAGGTTGCAGGTTTTCTGCAACAGCATCCTTCGGTGGAATGGGTCTCATATGCCGGTCTTTCTTCAAGCCCCTATTATCAACTGGCCCAAAAATACCTGCAGGGAAAAGCAGGATCGGTTTTCACTTTCGGCATCCGTGGAGGCTATGAAAGCGGCCTTCGTCTGCTGGAAAAGGTCGAGCTTTTCAGTCATGTGTCCAATATCGGCGATTCTCGTTCACTGATTCTCCATCCGGCTTCGACCACCCACCGGCAGCTCAGCGATGAACAGAGACTTACCGCCGGCGCAGGTCCTGAGGTGATCCGTCTCTCCGTGGGAATTGAATCGGCGGAGGATTTGATCGCAGATTTGGAACAAGCCCTGGAAGGTCTATAAAGTCTTTTTGAAATCGTTTGAAGGTTGATCCTTCTCAAATGCTTTCAGGAAGATGCACATTTCAAAAGAATCAGGGATCCGTTGGATCAAGAACCCGCAAAAACTCCTGAAAAGATTCCTGCTGAAAATCTCCAGGATGACTGGTTCCTGGAGTTCCTCGGTCAGGGCAGAGAACTTTTCAGGATCTACCTGGTCAATTTCTGGCTGAAACTGCTGACCCTCGGATTTTACCATCCATGGGCCAAAGCTCGCCTCTTTCGCTATCTATATGCCTCAACCCGTCTTTATGACACGGATTTCCAGTTTCATGGAAATGGCCGCGAATTGTTTACCGGATGGGTCAAAGCTCTGCTGGCTTTGATTCTGCTAGAGGGTTTTCACCAGGTCCTTGCAGAGTTGATCCGTCAACGCGGAATCGATTCAGAACCCGGAGTCGGCGGAGGACATGAATGGTCTTTCTGGCTGGATACGGCGAATCTTGTATTTTACCTGTTTCTCTTTTTTCTTTTTTTCATGATTGCCCTAGTGGGCGTTCGTCGTTACCGGCTCAGCCGGACCTCATGGAGGGGGATTCGTTTCCGTTTTGATGGAACCCTGGTGGAAATTTCCAAACTCATGATTCGCGGATGGGCCATAACACTTATCAGTTTGGGACTGCTTTATCCCCTCCATCGCCATCGTTTTCAGGAATATTGGGTTTCCCGAACCCGTTTTGGCAGCAGCCGTTTTTATTATGAGGGTACGCCTTCAGAACTTTTTCCAATCTGGATTCGTGGTTTTTTGCTGAGTCTGATCAGTGTTGGGGTTTACAGTTTCTGGCTTCGTGCCGGGCTTCAGCGTTATTTCTGGAGCAGGACCCGTTTGGAACAGGCACAACTGGCATGCAATCTCCACGGTTGGCCGCTTTTTCGGGAAAGTATGATTTACGTGTTTTTTCTCATTTTCAGTTGTGGCTTTGCCAGGCCCTGGGCGGATGAACGTTACAACCGCTTTTACCTGTCCCAATTCGGATTTGTTCAGGCACCGGATTTGGAAGCAGTGATTCAGGCGGCATCCGTGGAATCGGGATCCACCGGAGAAGGGGTTTCTTCTCTGCTCGATCTCGAGTTCTGAAGATGCCTCAGAGTTGGGACGCAAAGTACTTCGACGGAAAAAGCCCCCAAAGCATGCTGGTCCGGATTCAGCTTCTTCCAAAAGGTGTGATGCTGCATTTCATGGACGGTCGAAGCCAGCATTGGAAGCATGAAAGCTTTTCCATTGTCCGTGACCGTGAAAGCGGTCCAATAAGGCTGTTGCGAGGGGATTTTCCCCAGGAAACTGTGGAAATTCGGGATCAGGGTTTTGCATCGGTTTTGGAGCAGAAAGGGTTGTCCGGGAAAGGATGGAGGACTTCCTGGAAACAGAAATCAATTTCTGTTTTTGCGGCGATTGTTTTGTTTTCAGGAATTCTCTACTGGATCCTCGACCCCGAAAAGCCTGGAATCACAAGGTGGATGGTCCAATGGATTCCTGTTTCATTGGAAGAACAGTTGGGAGAAATGGCCCTCACTCAGCTTTTTCCGAATCGGCAAACATGCTCAACCCCGAAAGGGGACAGGGCTCTGGAAACGCTCATGCTTTCCCTGATTCCCAGGGATGATCCTTACCCATACCAAATTGAAATCATACGATCTCCTCAAGTCAATGCCTTGGCGTTTCCAGGCGGGAAATTGGTGTTGTTCAGTGGTTTACTCGAGAGTCTGCCTTCTGCGGAATCTTTGGCAGGAATCCTGGCCCATGAAATCCAGCACGTCCGTCTCCAACACGGCACTCAGAACCTGATGCGTCAATTGGCATTCAGCGGGATGGTGAAGCTGATGGCCTCGGATTCCGGAGCTTTCCTGGAACAGATGCTGGAAGGAGCAAAAACTCTGGCCATTCTGAACTACAGCAGAAGTTTTGAAACCGAGGCCGATCTTGGAGCCGCAGAGCTTTTAAAGCAGCAGGGATTTTCACAGGATTTCCTGGTCCAGGCTTTCCGTGCTTTTGAAAACAATAAGGCGGTTCTTGATTCAGCCGTTCCCCAGTATTTTTCCACACACCCTGATTTGAATGAAAGAATCAAAAATTTGGAAAATCAAAATCGATCCCTGGAATCCTCAGGAACTGGAAAAATACTTAATCCTCAAAGCTGGAAGGAACTGAAGAATATCTGTGCCAATGTTAACTCACCTTGAATGGGTGCGACTTGAGAAGAATGATCAAATCCTTCAACATCAGTTTTGCTTAATTCACTGGAGAAAGATGGAAAAGCGGTTCACCCGAGACATTTCTGAGCGATGAAATACATCACCGTTAAAGGGCTGAAAATGGCCTATCAGGAAGAAGGTGAGGGAGCCCCGATCGTCTTTTTGCATGGGAATCCCACCTCTTCCTACCTTTGGCGAAACGTGGTCCCGCATCTGAAAGGATTGGGCCGCTGTCTGGTTCCGGATCTGATCGGGATGGGAGAGTCCGATCCTCTTCCAGAGTCTGTCCCCAATTCTTATCGCTTCACGGAACATGCGGGATTTCTTGAAGAACTTCTGCAGAAACTCGAAGTTCATAAAGATGCAATCCTGGTTGGGCATGACTGGGGTGGAGCCCTGCTTTTTCATTGGGCGATGCAGCATCCAGATGCAGTTCAGGGGATCGTCTACATGGAAACCATCGTCTCGCCTGTGAGTTGGAGAGATTGGCCTGAGGATGCAAAGGGAATTTTCCAGGGCATGCGTTCCGAAGCAGGGGAAAAAATCGTTCTCCAGAAAAACCTTTTCGTCGAAGGGATCCTTCCAAATTCGGTCCTCAGGAAACTGACCGAAGAAGAGATGAATGTTTACCGCAAACCGTTTTTGGAAGAAGGGGAGAGGCGTCGTCCGATGCTCACCTGGCCGCGAGAAATCCCCATTGAAGGGGAACCTGAAGACGTCTGTTCGATCGTGACGGCATACGGGAAGTGGCTCCAGGATTGTGAAATCCCCAAACTTTTTATCAACGCGGAACCGGGTTCGATCCTGACCGGAAGGCAGCGACAGTTCTGCAGGCGTTTCCGCAAACAACATGAAGTGACCGTCAAAGGCAGTCATTTTATCCAGGAAGATTCTCCGGATGAAATCGGGACTGCCATTGCAGAATTCACTGAAAAACTGCGTCAAACCTGAAACCTGAAGGGCTATGAATTTTCCTACAAGACCTGGAGTTTTTACCGCTTCACTGACTCCTTTGAACCAAGATGCTTCTCCAAATCTCAATCAATTGGTTTCCCATGTGAATTGGCTTTTCGGGCAGGGGTCCGACGGAGTCGCAATTCTCGGCAGTACAGGAGAAGCGAATTCTCTGACCTTCGAACAAAGACTGTCCATCATCGAATACACCGCCCGAGAACTTCCTCCGGATTTAATCGAAACGGTTTCAGAGGAGAGGCTGCGTGTCGTTTTTTACAATTTTCCTCAATTGACAGGGTTTTCCTTCAGTCTGGAACTGCTGACACGGCTCCGGGAACGCTACGGGCAGGTTGCTGCAGGAATCAAAGACAGTTCCGGTGATTGGGAAAACATGAAACTGCTGGCCCGTGAAATTCCAGATTTTTCGGTTTATGCAGGGACCGAGAAATTTCTACTCGACATCCTGCGTGAGGGGGGAGCTGGCTGCATTACGGCAACCGGGAATTTAACCTCTCCTGCCTGCAGTGAAGTCTATCGTGCCTGGCGTTCGGGAGATTCGGACGAAGCTGACAGGGCTCAGGAGCTTTTGACCCGCCAAAGGCTGGCTTTGCAGCAAAAGCCCTTTGTCTCCGGATTAAAAGCCCTGCTCGAGCAAAGCATGAATGACCCAAATTGGAAGAATCTGCTTCCGCCTTTTGTGCCGCTTACTCCGGAAGACGCGTCGGCATTTTCCAAAGAAGCGACTGCTGCGGGGATTCAGTTGCCCTCCGGGAACTAAGGAGTTCCCCATTTGAAATCCGCCAATAGCGCGACTGCCTTACCTTCGAGCATATTTGGTGCATCCAAAGCCGCCCTGACGGTGCTTGCGGTGGTCTGTGTGATGAACCTGCTGGCCAGGGGATTTATGGAGACCCACGCGATTTTCATGCTCTCCCTGGAGCAGGAATTCGAGTGGAGCCGAACCGAGGTGTCGGGGATCTATTCGATTGCGATGCTCACCTTCGGGCTCACCGGCCCGGCAGTTGGATTTCTCTTGGACCGCCTTGGCCCTCCCAAAGTCTATACACTTGGGTTGCTGCTGATCATTGCCGGTCTCGGTCTTTCCTCGATTTCGGATTCGCTATGGGTTTTCCGCATCAGCCAGGGATTGATGATGGGATTTGGTGCGGGATGTCTTTCCACGGTTTCACTGACGGCATTATTGAGCCGCTGGTTCCAGAATTTCCTGAGCATTGCCATGGCGTTTGCTTATGCCGCCACAGGAATCGGCATCATGTTTTTTTCGCCTTTGGTGGAAATGCTGAATGCGGAAATCGGCTGGCGTCATGGATACCAAAGCCTGGCACTGATTGGATTGGCAGCGCTTCCTTTGACGTTTGTCCTTTACCGTCTCAAAGCCGATGAAGGAAATCCTGTTTTGCTGGAAAGAATCGTCAAAAGCGGAGGGCCGAATCCAAGGCTGAAGGGAATTAAAGTTTTTCAGGCCATCCGAAGGGTTGAATTCTGGGGACTTACCTGGGTTTATTTCATGACTGGGGTTGGTTCGTTTACGGTGCTTTTGCAGACACCGGCCCATCTGGTTGAGATGGGCTATTCGACTGCATTTGCTGCCAGGGCCTTTGGTTTTCTCGGACTTCTGTCGCCCCTGGGAATTATTGGAATCACAGTGCTTTCCAGGCATTTTGGCCAGACACCGGTGATCCTTGTGAGTTATGGACTGAGTTTTTTTGGAGTCGTTTTTTTGCTGCTCTTTGAACAGACTTCCTCCCTTGTTCTGCTTTTCCTCTTCATCCTGTTTTATGGAGGGACTTTCGGCTGCCGAGCCCCGGCGATCGGCAACCTTGCCGCCCAGAATTTCAACGGTCCGTCGATGGGAAGAATTTATGGTCTGATTACCATTGCCAGTGGACTGGGAGCAGCCGCCGGTGCTTATCTCGGAGGTTTTTTCTTTGAATTGACAGGACAATACCATTACGGTGCATTTTTTTCGATGTGCATGTTTCTTGTTGGTAATCTGCCTTTCTGGATCATACCAGGCCTCACTCGGTGGAAAGCCTGAAGATATAATCTTTTGTACAGAAAACTATTATGACTGCAGCCCTTGCCCCCGGTTTGAAACATCAAATCCTGCTAACCGTAGAAAAGCATCACACTGCAGATGCGTATGGCAATCCCGGGGTTGAAGTCTTTGCCACTCCAGCCCTGATCACTCTTTTCGAAAACGTCTGTGGAGAATGCATCAGACCTTTTCTCAGCGAAGATGGCTTCAGTGTTGGAACCAGGGTGGACATCAGACACCTTGGAGCAACTCCTTTAGGATTTGAAGTCAGTGCACAATGTGAGGTGATCGAAGTGCTCTTCAGCTGACTTGATCCGAAGGAACGCAAATTGAATCTCTGATCCCTCTTGATCCATGAGATCGTTTTACAATCGTTTCATCTTTTCTTATGTTTGACGAACAGCTTTATCTGATTGCCTATAATGATTTTGCCGGCAAGGCAGTCGATGAAGCTCTTTGGATCAAGGCCATGACCCTCGCAGGGGGTGACAAGAAGCGAGCCAAATGGCACTACATTGAATTAAGAGTCGATCAGATGCTCAGGGATCCCTCCCTGAGAAAATCAGTCCAGCGAAAAATCAATCCTTCTTCCACATCAGGAGCCTACATGATCTGGATCAGCTTTATTATTGCACTTGGTCTTATCGGAATTGCTACAAGTTTTGACTTCATGAATATGGAGTTCAATTTGGTCAATCTGACCTATATCCTAGACATCCCATCATTATTGATCATCTGGTTACCTGCAGTTTTCCTCAGTATTTCTGCTACCTCGTGGAAAAGTTACTGGCATAGTTGGAGTTATCCTTTTTTGTGGCGTAAACAGGTTGGAGAGGATGATGCTAATTCTGCCGCAAGGTGTCTGAAAGTCAAAGGAGATGCAGGTTTTGTGATGGGAATTTTAGGAACCGTAATCGGAGTCATTTTAATGATCAGGGATATCAGTGCTTTTGCGGAGACCCAGGATCTGCTCAATGCAGTTTCAGTTGCATCCATTACTCTGTTTTATGGCTTACTCTATAAATTACTCTGCTACATTGCCGAACAACGGGTCAGGAACCTCTACCTGAATTCGTGATTAGATTAGCTTAACCAAATTCAATTTTTCCTTGAAGCAGCTTCACCGAAAGGACCTTTTCAGTTGGTCCGTGTTCAACGAAGAAAGGAACATTGATTTTCATGGAATCCTCTGGGTTCGCGAAAATGGGAATGTTCTGATCGATCCGATGCCGATGTCGGAGCATGACCTGAATCATTTGGAAAATCTTGGGGGTGCCGCTCATCTCCTGATCACCAATTCCGATCATGTCCGTGATGCGCAAAACTTGGTTAAGCGAACCGGAGCCAAATCCTGGGGACCGATGGCTGAAAAAGAGAATTTCCCCTTTCCCTGTGACGACTGGCTGGGTGAAGGAGATCAACCGGTTCCAGGATTGTCTGTCTTTGCCCTCGAGGGTTCTAAAACCCCGGGTGAGCTCGCATTTCTATTAGAAAACACCACACTCATCACAGGTGACCTGATCCGGGCTCATGAAGGAGGAAAGCTTTGTATGCTTCCGGATGCGAAACTCAAAGACCGACAGGCAGCCGTTGCGTCGGTGAAAAGAATGGCATCCCTTGAGAACATCCAAGCGGTCCTCCCGGGAGACGGTTGGCCTATCTTTAGTCAAGGAAAAGAGGCGCTAAATCAGCTTGCGGCCAGTATCTGATTCCATTTCCCATTCGGTTCTTTTTCCAGCCAGAAGATGAGCTCTCTCCCCAAAGACCATGAGGCTTTTCAAAATGCGATGGAACGCCTATCCGGTCTGGAATTCATGCAGAAGATTGCCCAGGGAGAATTGCCCCAACCTCCGATGGGACAAACCCTGGGGTTTAAGGTTGTTGAAGCCGAACTTGGTAAAACGGTATTTGAGGGACAACCGAATGCTTCCCACTACAACCCAATCGGCAGTGTTCATGGAGGATTTGCATTCACTCTTCTCGATTCCGCGATGGCATGTGCGGTTCATACCAAACTTGATGTGGGTGTGTTCTACACCACCCTGGAAATGAAAGCGAATCTGGTCAGGGCAATCCGTCAGGACTCAGGAATCCTCCGTGCGACCGGCAACGTGATCCATTACGGCAGGACCACCGCGACCGCAGAATCCAGGTTGGTCGATCTAAATGGAAAACTTTATGCCCACGGAACCAGTACCTGCCTGATCTTTTCCGGCTGAAATCTTGAATTTCTTAGATTAAGGATTCTTCTTCACTTAGGATAAGCTTCTTCGGGAAACAGCTTGTTAGATCCAGGATACGCGGGATATATTCTTTATTTTCCATAAAATGATGACGGGCAAACAAAAGCGTTACCTGCGTTCGTTGGCTCATTCTCTAAAGCCTGTGGTACAGATTGGTAAACAGGGCTTGAGCCGGGAAACGTTGATTCAGATTGAAAAGCAGCTTGATGACCACGAATTGATCAAGGTCAGAGTGCTGGAAGCATCTCCTCAGGACCATCGGGAGTGTAACCAAGCACTAGAGAAAAACGAGTCCTTTGAGGTCGTACAATTGATTGGAAAAACCCTGGTTCTTTATCGTCCAAGGTCGGAAAATCCAACCATTCAGATTCCCGAATAAGTTCTAAAGTTGACATGAGTGAAACCTTTTACATCACCACCCCGATTTATTATGTCAACAGCCATCCCCACATAGGCCACGCATACACGACCATCGTTACTGATGTTTTTGTCCGGTACCGAAAGTTATTTGGGGAAGAAACCTATTTTCTTACCGGAACAGATGAGCACGGGCAGAAAATTGCGGAATCTGCCCAGGCTGCGAATCTCAAACCCCAGGAGTTTGTGGACCGGATGACCGCGGAGTTCCGGGATATGTGGCCTCATCTTCACATCCAGCAGGACCAGTTCATCCGCACCACCGATGCCTTTCACAAGTCTGCAGTCCAGGCAGTGTTGCAGAAGATTTATGATCAGGGTGAGATTTACCTCAAAGATTATGAGGGACTCTACTGCGTGGGTTGTGAACGATTTCTAGACCAGGAGGAGTTGACCGAGGAGGGGAACTGTCCGGATCACCAGAAACCTCCCCAGGTCCGTCAGGAGAAGAATTATTTTTTCCAGATGAGTTCATACCAGGAGTGGCTTATTGAACTCCTTGAAAAAAACAAGGATCTGGTTCAGCCTGCCAGGTATCGCAATGAATTGTTGAGTTTCTTTCGACAATGATTTTGTCACGTACGTCTGGTTCGATGCGTTGCTGAATTATGTCACTGCATTGGGCTGGCCGGAGGACTCCCGTTATGAGCAGTTTTGGAAGCACTGCCATCATGTGATCGGCAAGGATATTCTCAAAACCCACGGAATCTACTGGCCCTGCATGCTCAAGGCTGCGGGTTTCCCGGTTTTCAAAAAATTGGCCGTCCATGGGCATTGGGTGGTTCAAGGCAGTAAGATGAGCAAGTCTCTGGGCAACGTCGTCAATCCTTTGGAAATGAAAGACCTGATTGGAGTCGACGGGTTGCGCTATTTCTTGTTGAGAGAAATGAGTTATGGAGAAGATGCGAATTTCACCGAAGATCTGGTGTTCGCACGTTACCACGGCGAGCTTTCGAACAATTTCGGAAATCTGCTGAACCGTTCCATTTCGATGTCCCGGAAAAATTTCGAAAATGAGGTTCCTCCCCGGGGTGAGCCAGGAAAACAGGAAATCGAACTGTACCAAATGTTTGAGCAGGAAACTTCTCAGATCAAAGCATGGGTCGAACAGTTTGAGCCGCATCGGGCTTTGGAACGGATTGCCATGATGAGCAGTGCCGTAAACAAATATCTCGATGAAAACAAACCCTGGAAACTTGCCAAAGAAGAGGATCAAAACGAACGTCTCGGAACAGTACTCTATACGGCATTGGATGCTTCGGCATGGTTGGTCTGTCTTCTGGAACCGGTGATGCCTGAAAAAATGAAAGCGGCCCGAATCCAACTCGGACTTGGTGAATCACCAATGACCCTGGAAATGTTGAAACCGGGGTTGGTCCAATCTGGAACTCCACTTCCGCTTCCGGAACCCCTGTTCCCAAGGATTCAACTCAAACAGAAGGAACACGAAAAACCTGGTCCAACCCCAAAGGCGAAACCTCAATCGGAAGAAAAGCAA
>LUMH01000428.1_pt1 | contig 11355 bp, 13 predicted proteins | sample 730001 | NCBI WGS metagenome assembly LUMH01 (sample SAMN03860268, study PRJNA289734) | marine metagenome | biome: seawater column; feature: ocean; material: water; isolation source: Red Sea water column Station 34 - depth 25m | place: Saudi Arabia: Red Sea | collected 2011-10-15 | depth 25 m
TTATGAACCATACAATGAAAATAAGATCAAACCACAAAAAGTTTTAATATGAAAATTTACGAAAAATTAGATACAACTGAAAAAATTAATGATAATTCTGAAATTGTCTGCATCGGTGCCTTTGATGGAGTTCACTTAGCACACCAAGAGTTATTCAAAAAAACAAGAGATTTAAATAAACAATTCGATATTATTACATTCGATATTTTGCCCAAGATTTATTTCAATGACTCTCTTAAACCTTTAGTTTCCAAAAAAGAGAGAAGTGAAATCTTTGAAACATTTAGTCCAAAAAATTTAATTTATTTAGATTTTGAACAATTCAATCAAATATCATCTTTAGAATTTTGTAAGTTCTTGAACGAAAACCTTGGTATAAAAAAAATTGTTGTTGGTAAAGATTTTAAATTTGGTAAAAACAGATCTGGTGATATAAACTCCTTGATTGATTCTTTTGGTGAAGATAATGTTTTTCTCTTAGAAGATTTTTTAATAAATAATGAAAAAGTCTCATCTACTAAATTACGATATTATCTGTCTTCTGGTGAGATTGATAAAGCTAATAATCTACTAGGTAGAGATTACTGTCTCACAGGTAAAGTTAAAAAAGGGAAACAGTTAGGAAGTGAATTAGGTTTTCCAACTGCAAATCTCACATTAGATGAAGAAGTTTTTTTACCAACATACGGAGTATATTACGGTGTTGTTGAAGTTGATAAAAAGAGGTTCAATTGCATTGCCAACGTTGGTTTAAATCCAACCGTTGATGATGAAGATTCTGTAAAAATTGAAGCACATATTTTAGATTTTAATGATGATATATATCATAAGGAAATAAAGCTTTTTTTGAAAAATTTTATCCGTAATGAGAAAAAGTTTGAAAATATTGATGAGCTAAAAAACCAAGTTTTAGATGATATTGAATCAGTAAAGAAATACATATAATTTACACTTTAGATTTATTGACTACTATTATTGTTTCGAATGACAACCAAAGAAAAATTAATTAAAGAATACGGTAAATCTGAAAATGATACCGGTTCAACTGAAGTACAGGTTGCTTTACTTACACAAAGAATAAATGATTTAACCGATCATTTAAAAATACACAAGAAAGACCATCACACAAGAAGTAAACTTGGTTTAAGAAAGTAAATAAATATAAGATAGAGCGTTGTTAATTGAGAGCTTTTAAGGAAAGCTGGCAATTAATAACCTCATCTTGGAAATGAGGATAAATGTCCGTAACAAATGTCACATGCAATATTGGTGATAAAGAAATTAAATTTGAAACAGGTAAATTAGCTCTCCAGGCTCCTGGTTCTGTAGTTGTAACATCTGGAGATACAAATGTACTTGTAACAACAGTTGCAAATGAATCAGTAAGAGAAGGAATTGATTTCTTTCCTTTGACTGTCGATGTCGAAGAGAGAATGTATGCCGCTGGTAAAATTCCTGGTGGATTTTTTAGAAGAGAAGGAAGGCAAACAGAGAAAGCAATTTTAGCTTGCCGATTAATAGATAGACCACTAAGACCTTCTTTCAAAGATGGTTTTAGATGTGAAACACAAATTATTGCAACCGTTTTGAGTGTTGATAATGAAAACGAATATGACGTTTTATCTCTAAATGCTGCCTCACTTGGTTTACAACTTGCTGGTATTCCATTGGAATCACCAGTTGGCGCAGTAAGGATGTCTCTCATTAATGATCAATGGGTTGTACAAGCTACGAATACAGAACAAGAAGATTCAATTTTTGATATGGTCATAGCTGGAAAACTCAATGAAAATAATGAAATTGATATTGTCATGGTTGAAGCTGGCGCTAAGGAAAATACATTTGAAAAAATAGACGAAGGAAGCCTCGCTCCATCTGAAGATATAGTTGCAGACGGTATAGACATGTCTAAAGATTATATTTTATCATTAATAAATTCTCAAAAAGAGCTAGTTTCAATGAATGACATCCCATCCGTTGATTGGCCACTAATTGAAGATTACACCGATGAACTAAAGTCAAAAATTGAAACAAGCTGCAAAGACGAACTTAATGAAATTGCCTCAATAATTGATAGGTCTGAGAGAAGCTCACGCCAAAATGAATTACAAGAAAAAATTGTTGAAGAATTTTTAGATGAAGAAGAGGATAACTCTAAAGCTATCAAATTAGCTTATAAATCAATATTTAAAGAGTTAGTTAGGGATAGGGTTGTTAGTGGAGGACCAAGGCTTGATGGAAGATCTCCAACAGACATTAGAAATATTTCTTCTGAAATCAATTTATTACCTATGGTTCATGGATCATCTTTGTTTCTTAGAGGTGAAACTCAGGTATTGAATGTAACAACACTGGGCATGTCAAGGCTTGAACAAATGCTAGATACCATAGATACAGTCACCTCAAAGAGATATATGCATCATTATAATTTTCCACCATATTCAACAGGTGAGGCCTATATGATGAGAGGTCCAAAAAGAAGGGAGATAGGTCACGGTGCTTTGGCAGAAAAAGCGATACTACCTGTTATTCCTCCAAAGGCTGATTTTCCCTACACGATAAGAGTTGTGAGTGAAGCTATTTCATCAAATGGCTCTACTTCCCAAGCTTCTGTATGTGCATCAAGTCTTTCTTTAATGGCAGCCGGTGTACCAATTAGAGAACATGTTTCAGGAATAGCAATGGGTTTAATATCTAAAAATAATGAATTTGTAACTTTAACCGATATTTTAGGTGCAGAGGACGCATTAGGTGATATGGACTTTAAAGTTGCAGGAACCAGAGGAGTGATAACTGCTCTTCAATTAGATATGAAAATTGAAGGTCTACCATCCGATATTTTAAGAAAAGCTCTTGAGCAAGCAAAAGATGCTCGACATCATATCTTGGATATCATGGAAGATACTATTTCAGAACCGGCTGATTCTTTATCTGGTAATGCTCCAAGACTTGAATCAATTGAACTACCTAAAGATAAAATTGGTGAGGTAATTGGGCCTAAAGGAAAAAACATTAGGAAGATTGAAGAGGAAACGGGTGCAAGTGTTGAGATAGATGATGATGGAATACTCACACTTGGTTCAACAGAACAAGAATCTCTTGATACTGCGAAAGAGATGGTAATGGCAATTATTGATCCTGAGGAGCCTGAATTAAATCAAGAGTATGAAGGAGAGGTTGTTAGTCTTGCAAAATATGGGGCTTTTATTAATATTCTCCCTGGAAGAGATGGATTAATGCATATATCAAAATTTCACTCTGAAATTAGAGTCGGCGACCCAGAAAAGGTACTTACCGTAGGAGATAAAATTCAGGTAGTAGTTGACTCAATTGAAAATGGAAAAGTTGGTTTAACACCTGTAAACGATATCGAAATACCAGAAGATGCTATTGAGAAGAGACAATCTGGTAAGAGAGAAAGAAAACCAAGATCTTCAAAGCCTCGTGAAAACAATGATGGTAATAAGAAAAGAAAAAGAGTTTCTTTCGAAGACGAATTCGAGAAGGGTATTTAATTACTTACGATTTGCAGTAAGTTTTGTTGGATTTGTTGATTCCGTTGTGATGTAAGCATCTGGACTAATAGTTGAAACAATTTTTAGAACGTCTTTAACTTTTTTTCTTGGTGTGACACACCAGGAAATAGTTACTTCTCCCTCCATACCTTCTCCATTTATTACAGTTACACCATATCCATTACTGCGGAGTTCTTTTGCTAATTTTTTACTATCACTATCTTTTGGAGAAAAAATACGGATAACAACATCACCTATTGCAATAGATGATTCAATGTACGATCCAACTATAGTCCCTGCAGCAAATCCCAAAGCATAACCAACTGCCAAATAAGGATCATTTAAATCTTTAATTACTTGAGATATGGCAATAATCCAAATACCTGATTCAATAAATCCAAGAATTGCTCCAAAAAATGGCTTTCCTTTATTTACATAGAGAGTTCTTAGTGTTCCTAAACTTTGGTCGATAAGACGAAGTATAAAAATATAACCAGCTGCTAAAAGTAATTCCATAATTAGCTTTTAAGTTTTATAGTCATATCGTCGTAGACACTTTTCATCTTTTTATGAGTTTCTTTTACGAGATCCTCTATATTTTCTTTTGTGCACTTAGACATGTCTATAGGTTCTAATGTCTTAATGAATGCTTTTCCACTAGTCATGAATTTTCGACCCTTAGGCCAAATATCACCAGTACCAGCTATCACTACTGGTAAGATTCTTACATTGTTTTGTTGTGCTATGTGAAATGCACCACTTTTAAATTCTTTAAATTCATTTTTATCCACTCTTGTTCCTTGAGGATATACCATTAAAGACCACCCATTCTTAAAAAGATTTCTAGCTTGTTCATTTATTGATTCTCTATCATTTGGATTGTCTCTATCAACTTTTATAAAGTTAAATGCTCTGGCTGCTGTTCTGAAGACAGGTAATTTATAGACTTCTTTTTTGGCCATAAATGCCCATTTAATTTTAAGAAGTTTAAATAATATTAATGAATCAATATTTGATAAGTGGTTCGATATAACAACATAAGATTCATTGTTCTTATATTCAACAGCTTTTGTAAATGATGTTTTTGCTCTTGCTGCCCATAACCATGGATTTACCCATGATTGTGCAATGTGATATTTTAGAGAACCGTACTTACTAAAAAGGCCTACTAACCAAATGCTATAAGTTACAGGAATTGTATAAAGCACCATAATAAATAAGTTGATCCAGCTTAATAATTTATTCTTGAGCATGGGCTTATATTACAGTGATATCATATTCATAAGTAAAAATGTACGAAAAAAAAATTTTTAGAAGTAACTTAAAAAAAGTTGATTACAAAGAATTTAATCTATCGAATAAAAATCAAAAATTTATATCAAAATTAATAGAAAGAAAAAAAATATGTACATATATTCCATTGGACTCTGAACTAGATATTAATTTATTCTTAAATACATTTTTAGAAATTCAAACAACTTTTCTTGATGATAATGAGTTGAAAGTTTGTATTTTGCAAGAGCCTTTTGTAATCAACAAACTTAAAATTATGGAACCACAAAATATAGAGATAGCTAACAGTACTGAAGTATTTTTTGTACCAGGATTGGCATTTTCAAAATCTGGAGTACGACTCGGTAGGGGAAAGGGACTTTATGATAAACTTTTAGCAAAATATCCAAATTCAATAAAGGTAGGAATATGTTCAAGTGTAAATCTTTATGATAAGTTACCCCAAGAATCACACGATATACTTATGGATTATGTTCTCACAGAGAACGAAAATTTAAAAATACATTAAAATTACAAAATATGGATATAAGCATCAATGTTGGTTATTTTGGACCTCATATTTCAGAAGACAAAGATTTAATAAAAAAATTAGATGATATTGGAGTATCTTGTGTCTGGACGGCTGAAGCTTATGGCTTCGATGCAGTAACACCTCTTGCATATTTTTCCGCTTTGACTGAGAAGATGAAAATTGGTTCAGGGATTATGCAAATTCCTGCAAGAACACCAGCAATGACAGCAATGACAGCTGTAACACTTGATCAAATGTCTAAAGGAAGATTTAGATTAGGTTTAGGTGTTTCAGGTCCACAGGTTGTGGAAGGTTGGCACGGTGTACCATATGGAAAACCACTTAAAAAAACTAGAGAATATGTAGAACTAGTTCGAAAAATTATTAGCAGGGATGGAAAAGTTGAACATCATGGCGATTATTATGATTTACCTTTAGAAGGTGATGGGACAACAGGTTTAGGCAAGCCACTTAAGCTGATTGAGCAACCGTTCAGAAGTGAAATTCCAATATATTTAGCTGCAGTTGGATTAAAAAATGTAGAACTAACAGCAGAAATTGCGGAAGGATGGTTACCATTTATGTACTCACCAATTAAGGGTGAGGATATCTATAAAGAATCACTAAATAATGGATTTAAAAAATCTGGTGATTCTGATAAAAAAAATAAATTTGAAATTGTCACAACTGTATTTGGTCGTGTTTGCGAAGAGGATGAAATTGATCAATATCTATATCCCGCACGAAATATTTATACGCTTTATGTTGGAGGTATGGGCGCAAAATCAAAAAACTTCTATTACAACTTATTTTGTGAATATGGGTATGAAGATATTGCAGATGAGCTTCAAAATCTTTATTTGAGCGGTAATAAAAAAGAATCTGAAGAACTTTTTCCAAAAGAGTTGTTAAATGAATTAACACTTGTAGGTACTAAGAAAGACATAGAAAAGAAATTGGAAACCTGGAAAGAAAGTAACATAACTGAGATATCTCTCTCACTTCCAATTGATTTTGAAACGGTTAAATTTATAAAAGAATTATTGTGAAAATTCTTTTAACATCGTTTTATGATTTAGGTAAACAACCAAAAATTATCGCTGAAATCGTTGATAAGTATAAAGCTGAAAATATTCAATTTGATATTGTTGACTTTTCAATAGACAATCCCGAAATAAATATAGATCAATATGACGTACTTGGTATATATGCACCAATGCATACTGCAACTGTTTTATCTATTGAATTTCTAAAGAACAAATCATTACCAAAGAAAGTATTTACATTTGGTCTTTATGGTTCTGTACTTGAAGATTTTAACTCATCAATCAAACACATTAGCAATATTGAAAATGGAGAGTTAGATTCATTCTTAGATATAAATAAAAATAAATTATTCTCATTAAAAAACAATATACCAAATAGAGACATTCTTCCCGATATATCTAATTACGCCCATCTAGTAAACGGATCTTCAAACTTGATAGCTGGATCAGTTGAAACAACCTATGGCTGTAAACACTCTTGCACACATTGTCCTATACCAATCTCATTTAACGGTAATTTTAAGACCTACAGTTTAGAAAAAATATTACTTGATGTTGAAAACCAAGTTAACTCTGGTGCAATGCACATATCATTTAATGATCCGGATTTTTTTAATGGTCCAATCCATGCTTTAAAAATTCTTGAAAACCTCAATTCAAAATTTCCTGAAGTGACTTATGATTCAACAATTAAAGTAGAGCACATAATTAAGTATGAAAAGTACTTTAAAGAGCTTTCTTCTTTAAATATGATTTTTGTTATATCTGCATTTGAAACCACAAATGATGAAGTTTTAACTATTTTAGAAAAAAATCATTCAAGTGTTGATTTAGCTAACGCTATAGAGATATCACAAACAAATAATATTGATATTCGTCCTACATGGATGCCTTTTTCTCCATGGACAAACCAAAATGATTTAATTGACATAATTAAATTAATTGAAAATTATAAACTTAGAGAAACGGTCGACCCTATACAATTAACCATCAAATTATTGATTCCTAAGAATTCACTTATTCTCCAGAGGTCAGAAATTAAAGGGTATTTAAAGGATTATGATAAAAACTCATTGAGTTACATGTGGGATTATAAAGATGAAGAAGTAAATAAACTGCAAGTGTCTCTTTTTAATTATTTATTAGATACTCCTGATTTGGATGAGCACAGTCAATATCTAGGTATGGTCAAAATTATTGAAAATATGACACAATCCAATTTGATATCAGATTTAAATTACAGCTATAAAAATGTACCAAAATTATCAGAAACTTGGTTTTGTTGTGCAGAGCCAAGTCAGATACAACTTGATAGAATTAAAACAAATACAGCTTTGATATGACAGAAGTAACTAATGAAGATATAAACGTATCTACTTGGAAAATTCCAAGCCCACTTGGCATCATTGGAAGTCATGCAGAAGGTGAGTTCAACGGTATGACTGCTAGCTGGATCACACAAGTTAGTATGGAGCCAGCTCTTATTGGAGTAGGCATTGACAATAAAAGTGTAACTTTTGACTTAATGAATAGAAGTGAATATTTTACATTAAATATGTTCAGTACTCAGAGGGCTTTTTAAATAAAGAGCCAATAACTTTAACAAAAAACTCAGTTCCAATATTTGATAATGCAACTGTATGGTTTGAACTTAAAACTAACCAAAAAATTAATCTAGGAACTCACACTTTCTTTATTGGTGAGATTATTGATTGTAAAACACTTAACCCAGATGAAAGGGTCGCTTACATGGGGGATACAAGAATGAAGTATGGTGGTGTGCCACGAGGTGGACATTAATTTAATATTTTAGAAATTATCTATCTAAGATTTTGATTTATAATTTCTTGAAGGGAATTTATGAAATTAAAAAAAGGCGACTCAATAAGTGAACTTACTTTACCTTCTGTAGATGGTTCAACTTTTAATCTAGAATCAATACAAGGTAAGAAAGCTATGATATCCTTTTACAGATATTCTTCGTGTCCTTTTTGCCATTTACGAATTAATGAGATTATTTCAAAAAAAAGTGAATTCGGCGAAAATTTTGTACCAGTTGCAATATTTGACTGTGACTTTGATGATTTAGTTAAAAATTCAAAAAAACACGATGGTGAAATCACAATTTTATGTGATGATGATCGTATATATTTTGATAAGTTTGAAGTTCAAAACAGTTTCCTCAGATTTTTAGTTGGTATAACAATTAGAGTAGATCGCTTTTTTAAAGCTGTTTTTAAAGGATATAACCCTGCTTCAAACATGAGCGGTGCATTTTTAGGAATACCAGCAGACATACTTATCGATGAAAATGGGATTGTTGAAAAGGCATTTTATGGATCTCATACAGCTAGTCATATTCCTTTGAACGAAGTTGTTTTGTTCTCAAGAAGTTAGATTATTAATTATTGAATATTAAAGAATATTAACTTCTACTTTTATATACTGCATAAAAACCAACAAGTATTGAGCTTATCAAGAAGTAGCTCAAAGCAACAATCGTAATGATATTTAACCCTAGTAATGATGCTACAGCTGCTGCTATAGGGAAATTTTGTAATGTACCCTCAGCAATGATTCCTTTCCTGTCTTCATCACTAATTTTTGTTATTTTTGATACAAGATTAATTCCTACAAATATTGCTAACAGATTTAAAACTACAAATATAAATGATGATTTAAAGATATCCACAAGAACATCATTTAATTCTATTGGTACACCTATAGCGAGAATTAATGTAACAACAGTAAAAACTTTTTTAATATTTGGCTGAGAGTTAGTTGCTTTCTCTGGGAAATAATATTTTATAACCATCCCAATAATTACAGGAATCAAAACAAGATAAAGTAGTTCTATTAATAATTCTGTTGAGTCAATTTGTACTTGTACACCAACTTTATCATTAAATATAGAGGCAACATTTAGCCAAAAAGGTATAGTTGCAAACGCGATAAGTTGAGTCACAATTGTAAGTGATGTAGTTAGAGCAACATTGCCTTTCATTAATGATGAATACATTGAAGATATATGACCACCTGGTGCACACATTATTACAATTATTCCGATTGCTACTGATTGATTATCAATGAACAAACTTGTAACTATTCCGACAATTGGTAAAAGTGTAACTTGAATTAAAAGCCCTATAATTGAGCTTTTAGAATTTGTAATTAAATTTTTAAAACTTTCAATATCTAAATCAGTACCAACCCCAATCATTAGGAGTGGAATTAAATACGGTACTAAATCTAAAAAAATAGAATTAATTTCCATTTAATTAATATTATTAGAAAAATAATGAAATGTATTAAATGTAAACATAAATGGAAAAGAACAAAACTTACTGAGTATGTCTCGTTTCTATCGCAATGTCCAAAATGTAAAAGTAGAATAATTCTAAGGTATTAATGAAAAAAATAGCTTTTAAGATTTCTACATACATATCAATATTTTTGGTTCTTCCAATTTTAAAATTATTTGGTAAAAAATATTACGAAACAAACGTAGTCCCGAAGCTATTGACCGTTCTTTGTAATACAAAACCTAATCATTATCAAAGAAAAAAAGTTGTTCCATTAGCAACTGGTGATGTTGTTGAAATAGGTGTAGGTCCAGGATTAAATTTGCAATACTATAACTTCGAAAAGGTCAACAAAGTTATTGGAATAGATCCTTCAGATGAGCTAAACAAAATTGCCAAAAAAAATGCTGACAAAGTCAATTTAGATATTGAATTTAATTTATCCTCAGCTGAAAGTATTGATTTGCCAACATCCTCTGTTGATTCAGTAGTTTGTACTTTCTCATTGTGTTCTATTCCTGATCCAAACAAAGCTTTAAATGAAATTTTTAGGATTTTAAAACCAGGAGGTAAATACTTTTTCTGTGAACATGGAATTTCTCCAGATATGACCACGAGATTATTTCAGAATGTGACAAACATATTTTATCCAAAATTATCAGGAGGTTGTCATGCAAATAGAGATATACCAAAGTTAATAACTGATGCTGGATTAAATATTATTGAAAAAGACACAATGTACTTACCAGGATCTGTAAAGTTTCTTGGATACAATTACTGGGGTGTAGCTGTTCGCTAGATATCCTTTATTGATAAAATTGCATCAACGCATGCCTCGGGTTGATCTTCTTGTAAAAAATGTCCAGCATCTTCAATTGTTACATGAGGCATATCTTTGCAAGTTCTAGGCGTACCTGGAACTAAGTTTGGAAATTGTCTAACTCCTTGTTTGTGATCATCATCTGGAAATGGAGCATTGTATGCAGCAAGCGCATTTTCATTTATTCCTTTTGTCGTGCCATTCCTTACTTGTCCTGCAACATGAAGATCAGATTTTATCTGTAAAAATTCACGAAACACAGCAAACCCTTCGCTTAAAGGAGCCTTACCAGTAGGCAGTCCTGTATTTGCAGCAACAATTTTTTCAAATCTATCACCAAACTTTGCTGCAAGCCTCAAACCTATTAAGCCACCCCAGTCCTGACAAAAGAGAGTAATATTTTTTAAATCAGTATTCTCAATAAATTGTGACATCCAATCTACAAATCCCTCATAGGAATAGTTATATCTCACTGAAAATTTATCAGATTTTCCAAATCCAGGTAAATCAGGAACAACTACTCGGTATCCATTCTCTTTCAATGGATCGATCATGTTTCTGTATAAATATCCCCAAGTAGGATTCCCATGTAAAAGAAGAACACATTCATCACTAGTTGAATTTTCATCAACAAAATGAATATCCAATTCTCCAAATTCTGATGTTACAGTTGTGAAATTTTCTTTATATTCCCAATCACTTAGATTTTCAAATAAAGTTAAATCTGTTTTTAAAACTGACATGACTATATTTTAGTGACCATGATTAAAATTTTCTTATTTACTTCAAAGTAACTATCAAGCCTAAAAAACTTAAATTAATATAAATATGATGAGAAAAACTATCAATAAGTCTCTTCCATATATTG
>LUMH01000320.1_pt1 | contig 11331 bp, 7 predicted proteins | sample 730001 | NCBI WGS metagenome assembly LUMH01 (sample SAMN03860268, study PRJNA289734) | marine metagenome | biome: seawater column; feature: ocean; material: water; isolation source: Red Sea water column Station 34 - depth 25m | place: Saudi Arabia: Red Sea | collected 2011-10-15 | depth 25 m
GATGAAATGCGTCCGCAATCCGAACCTGCGGTCTTAAGTGCCCAACAGGCAGGGATCCAAGTCGTGATGATTACAGGTGATTCCAAGGATACCGCTCAGGCCATAGCCCGTGAAGTAGGAATCATCAGAGGGGAAAATCCCAAAGTTTTAACTTCTTCAGAACTGGGTGAACTCAGTGATGATCAAGTGAAAGAACTTCTTCCGGAGTTATGTGTTGTCGCCAGGGCTTTGCCTACCGATAAAAGCCGTCTGGTTAAATTGGCGAAACAGATGAATCTTGTTGTTGGTATGACCGGGGACGGGGTGAATGATGCACCTGCGGTGAAAAACGCCGATGTGGGTTTTGCCATGGGTAACGGAACGGATATGACAAAGGAATCCAGCGACATTGTCATTCTGGATAATAATTTTATTTCCCTCACGAATGCAGTCCTTTACGGCAGAACCTTGCTCAAATCGATACGGAAATTTCTGATTTTTCAGCTTTCCGTCAATGTGGCAGCAATTTTAGTAGCTTTCTTGGGTCCTTTTTTCGGAATTGATCTTCCCTTGACCATGACCCAGCTTTTATGGATCAACATCGTCATGGATACGCTGGCGGCTTTTGCATTCTCCGGAGAGGCTGCTCTTAATCGTTACATGAGAGAGAAGCCCACACCGATGGATGCTTCCCTTGTCAATAATGACATGTGGTCTGCCATTCTGGTCAATGGGATTACCATCGCTATCCTGAGTTTGTTCTTTTTAACATCAGATACCGTCTCGGCATGGTTCCCATGTGATGAATTACGCTGCGGGGATCCTTCCAATTCTGATTATGACAGCAGAGCAGTTCTGCTAACCGCATTTTTTGGTTTTTTTGTCTTTGTCAATAATTTTAATAAATTCAATTCACGAACTGAAGGAATCAACCTCTTCGAGCATATTCTGGAAAATCGGAATTTCATCTTTGTCGTGATTCTCATTTTTTTCCTTCAGACAGTCTTCACCTACCTTGGCGGTGAAGTTCTCAGAACCGTCGGTCTGACCCTCACTGAATGGATCTATGTAATAGGATTTTCTATCCTGATCATCCCGGTTGACCTGATAAGAAAACTGGTTCGTAATGCCGTTGTTGGCAACCCAGTCTTATGAAGTTTCCTTGTAAATTATTATTTGAAATAAAATTCTTGACATAGTCAGAAACATTTGGGATTTTAATTGTACCCTTCTAACACAGTCCTCGTCAGAGAGGACTTCGGAAAGAATTCCACTTAATTTAAAGTCTTTACTCCACATCAAGTTTATCCTCTCTGAAGTTTCATAAGCTTCATTTCTTTCACTGCTAACTCTGCTCCAATATCTATGTCTGCAGCCACAAACTCTCAAACTGTTACGAAACAAAGGCCGATGGATTCCCGCTCTCCCCGAGGTAGATCGAATTCCAGGGGAAACCATGCCAACACTAGGATGGTTCCTAATTCTCATACTGGGGAAGCCCCTCCAACGATGAATCTTTCTGAACTCAAAAAGAAAGACATCGCCTCATTGATCCAGATCGCTAAGGATTATGATATAGAAAACGCCAACGGGATGCGTTTGCAGGATTTGATCTTTGCGCTCTTGCAGGCCCAAACCAGTCGCAATGGAATTGTTTATGGCTCAGGAGTTTTGGAAACACTTCCCGATGGTTTTGGTTTTCTGAGAGCACCCGATTACAACTACCTCCCGGGACCAGATGATATTTACGTGTCTCCATCCCAAATAAGACGTTTCAACCTACGCACAGGTGATACCATTGCGGGACAGATCAGGCCTCCGAAAGAAAGTGAGCGCTATTATGCTCTTTTGAAGGTTGAGGAGGTAAATTTTAAATCTCCAGATATCGCTTCGGAAAAAATCCTTTTTGACAACCTCACTCCACTGTTTCCCAACAACCGTTTGAAACTCGAACGGGGTGACCGGGATATGACCACTCGAATCATCGATCTTGCTGCGCCAATAGGGATGGGGCAACGGGCGTTGATTGTGGCTCCGCCACGGACTGGGAAAACGATGATCCTTCAGTCGATTGCGAATAGCATCTCCACCAATCATCCCGATGTGGATTTGATAGTTCTTTTGATTGATGAACGACCTGAGGAAGTAACGGAAATGCAGCGTTCCGTGAAAGGTGAAGTGGTTAGTTCAACTTTTGATGAACCGGCGACCCGGCATGTTCAGGTTGCCGACATGGTGATTGAAAAAGCAAAGAGGTTGGTTGAACATCGAAGGGATGTGGTCATCCTGCTGGATTCGATTACCCGTCTCGCCCGTGCCTATAATTCGGTTGTACCGCCTAGTGGGAAGATTCTTTCTGGAGGTGTGGACTCGAACGCCCTTCACAAGCCCAAACGCTTTTTTGGTGCAGCAAGGAACATCGAGGAAGGAGGCTCACTGACCATCATCTCGACTGCGCTAATTGATACCGGCAGCAGAATGGATGAGGTGATCTTTGAAGAATTCAAGGGGACAGGAAATATGGAACTGGTCCTCGACCGGAAATTGGTAGAAAAACGGATCTTTCCTTCGATCGATATCAATAAATCAGGGACGAGAAAAGAGGAACTGCTGATTGAAAAGGGCGACCTGGACCGAATTTGGGTTCTTCGAAAAGTACTTGCTTCACTGAATGTTGTCGAAGCAATGGAATTTTTATTCGATAAGATGGAAAAATTTAAAAACAACGAAGAATTTCTTCACATGATGGACAAATAATTTTTGGAGAAAATAATGAAATCCGGAATCCATCCAGAATACAAACCAACCACTTTCAACTGCTCCTGTGGCGCTTCTTGGAAGTCCATGTCCACTTTGGGCCAGGAAACAACCGTTGAAATCTGTTCCAATTGCCATCCTTTTTACACAGGAAGTGGTCAGAGGGTCATCGATTCCGCAGGACGGATTGAGAAGTTCAAACGCCGCTATAATCGTGCTTAAACCTCCATGCTGGAAAAGCTTAGTGAGATTGACCAGCGCTTTGAAAAACTGACGGAACTCCTGATCCGACCGGAGACGGTAGCAGACCAGCAGCAATTTCGGACGCTTTCCCGGGAGCACTCAGAACTCCAGGAAATCGTCACAGCCTATCGGCAGTATCAAAAAATCTCTCAATCTCTGGAAGAAAATCAGCTCATTGCTGATGATGCCTCTGAGGACACCGAACTGCGGGACCTGGCTCGAGAAGAAATCCAGGAACTCGAAGTCCAGTCCAAGGATCTGACTCAGCAGCTTGAATTGCTGCTCCTTCCAAAAGATCCAGACGACACCAGAAACACCATTCTAGAGATCCGTGCCGGAACCGGCGGGGATGAAGCGGCACTCTTTGCAAGCGATCTTTTTCGCATGTATGCCCGCTTTGCGGAATCTCAACAGTGGAAGTTGGAAATCCTTAATGAAAGTTCCACAGATATTGGCGGTTTCAAGGAAGTCATCCTTTCTGTCAGCGGGAAAAAAGTTTACAGTAAATTAAAGTTTGAGGGGGGTGTGCATCGGGTCCAGCGGATTCCCAAAACAGAGACCCAGGGTAGAGTTCATACTTCTGCAGCAACCGTTGCGGTCCTTCCTGAAGTGGAGGATTTGGAAGTGGAGGTGAATCCGAATGATATCCGGGTGGATGTATTCCGGTCTTCAGGTCCCGGGGGGCAAAGTGTGAACACAACCGATTCTGCCGTCCGGATCACCCATATTCCTTCCGGATTGGTTGTGACCTGCCAGAATGAGAAATCCCAGCTCAAAAATAAAAACCAGGCTCTCAAGGTTTTACGTGCCAGGCTTTACGAGAAAGAACTGCAGGAGCAACAGGACACTGCTGCTTCACAAAGAAAAGGAATGGTTGGCAGTGGTGACCGAAGCGAAAGGATTCGGACCTATAATTTTCCCCAGGGCAGAATGACCGATCATCGGATCAACCTGACACTCTACAAGCTTGAAGATATCATGATGGGAAATCTGGATCAGGTCATTGAACCGTTGTTGACTCACCATCAGGCTGAATTATTGAAAGCTTCTTGAGGTACACTAAGAAGTTATCATTTTCCTCTTAAAATCGTCGTTCCAGACAGGAATCATGTTTGAAAAGCTTTTAACTCCGCTTCAGGTTGGAAACATCACGCTCCGGAACCGGGTATTGATGGGATCGATGCATACGGGACTTGAAGAAGACCCTGAAGGTTCCCGAAAGCTTGCTGCTTTTTATGAGGCGAGGGCCAAGGGAGGTGTTGGATTGATTGTCACAGGAGGATTTTCTCCAAATACTGCCGGGCGTGTTTTTGAAGAAGGAGCGGATTTGGTATCGGAAGATCAACTCGAATTTCATCGTCCCATCACGGAAGCAGTTCACCGTCATGGTGGAAGAATTCTATTGCAGATCCTGCACACCGGTCGTTATTCGTACCAGGAAGGTTGTGTTGCACCATCCCCGATTACCGCACCGATAAATTTTTATCGCCCGAAAGAATTGGATCACGAAGAGATTCTGCAAACCATCAATGATTATGCACGGTGTGCCAAATTAGCACAGATGGCAGGGTACGATGGGGTTGAAGTGATGGGGTCCGAGGGGTATTTGATCAATGAATTCATTGTCAAAAAAACCAATCACAGGACCGATGAATGGGGTGGATCTTACGAAAACCGAATTCGTTTACCAATCAGCATTGTCGAAAAAGTTAGGGAGGCAACAGGTTCCGATTTTTTGATCGTATACAGGCTTTCATGCTTGGATCTGGTGGAAGAAGGAAGCAGCTTTGAGGAGGTCGTTGAACTTGGACAAAGGATTGAAGAAGCAGGGGCTTCTTTAATCAATACCGGGATTGGCTGGCATGAAGCACGAATTCCTACCATCGCAATGATGGTCCCCAGGGCCGCTTTTGCCTGGGTTACCGGAAAATTAAAGCCGCATCTGAAGATTCCCTTGATCACCTCCAACCGTATCAATGATCCTTATGTTGCTGAGGGTTTGCTCAGAGATGGGATGGCTGACATGGTTTCCATGGCCAGGCCTTTTTTGGCAGATGAGGATTTTGTCCTCAAAGCAGAAGAAGGTCGTCCTGAGGAAATCAATACATGCATTGCCTGTAACCAGGCCTGTCTGGATCATATTTTTTCGATGCAGACCGCCAGTTGTTTAGTCAATCCACGGGCAGGTAGAGAGACCGAGCTTGAATTCGAACCAGCATCAACCCAAAAAACTTTTGCCGTCGTTGGTGCAGGTCCCGCCGGGATGACTGCGGCATTGGTCCTTGCACAACGGGGACACCGGGTCACCCTCTTTGACAGCAAAAAAGAATTGGGGGGTCAATTGAACCTTGCCGTGAAAATTCCTGGAAAATCGGAATTTCATGAAACCCTGCGTTATTACCGGGTGATGCTGGCCAAACACGGAGTGACTCTGAGGCTGGGAAAGACATTCGACTCATCAAATCTGGAAAATGGTGGTTTTGACGAAGTGATTCTGGCAACAGGGGTGAAACCTCGTGGATTAAATTTGGAAGGATCAAAACATCCCAAGGTTTTAAGTTATCTGGATGTTTTGGAACATGAGAGACCTGTTGGAGAAAAAGTGGCCATCATCGGTGCAGGAGGAATCGGGATTGATGTTGCTCATTATCTGACCACTAAGTCAAGTATCGGTGACGATGTTTCAGGTTACATGAACCAGTATCAAATTCTGGAACCCCGAGAGGCCTTGGAAGTTGGTCAACCACTCAAACGAAAAATAACAGTTTTTCAGCGTTCTTCGGACAAAATTGGGAAGAGGCTCGGAAAGACAACAGGGTGGGCACATTTGCAATCACTCAGGTCACATGAGGTAAAGCTATACAACGGAGCTGAATATCTGAGAATTGATGATAAGGGTCTTCATGTCAAAGTATCCCTGGAAAAAGGGGAAGCCCCACAGGATCAACTTTTTGAAGTAGACCAGGTCATTATCGCTGCCGGACAGGAGCCCTTTGAAGATTTGAGTTTTCGTTTCAACGGAAAAGGAATGCCCATCCATGTAATTGGAGGAGCCAGGGAAACAAGCGGTTTGGACGCGAAAGTGGCAATTCGTGAAGGAGCCGAACTGGCTGCTAGGCTATGACCAGATGTCGGATTATTTCCGCTTTGGCAGGTAGAGGTCGGTGATGGTTCCTTCGTATGCCTCGGCGGCCAATCCGAGGGTTTCAGAAAGTGTGGGATGAGGATGAATGGTGGAACCGATATCGGTGGCGTCTGCCCCCATCTCAATGGCTAACATTCCTTCTGCAATCAGTTCCCCGGCATTCGGCCCCACGATACCTATACCAATCACCTTTTTGGTGCCCTCATCAAACATTATTTTCGTCATGCCCTCGTCTCGTCCCAATGCCAGGCTCCGTCCACTGGCAGCCCAGGGGAAAATCCCTTTGCCATAGTTAATTCCCTGGCTTTTGGCTTCCTCTTCGGTGATCCCGGCCCATGCGACTTCAGGGTCGGTATAAGCAACAGAGGGAATGGCCCGAGCGTCAAAATGACTTTTCATCCCGCAAATCACTTCCGCGGCAACCTTACCCTCATGGGTTGCCTTGTGAGCCAGCATCGGTTGGCCGACGATATCTCCGATGGCATAAATATGCGATACATTGGTGCGCATCTGGGAGTCGGCCGCAATGAATCCTTTTTCATCCACCGAAACGCCTGCGTTTTCTGCACCGATTTTTAATCCGTTCGGGGTTCTTCCCACCGCACTTAGGATTTTTTCGAAGACAACTGGTTTTTCAGGAGCATTTTTTCCCTCAAAATGGACCTTCAACCCTTTTTTCTGAGCTTCGACTTGAGTGACTCTGGTTTCCAGCCAGATGTTATCGTACTGACGTGAAACGTGGCGGTGAAAGGGTTTAACCAGGTCACGGTCGGCTCCAGCCATCAACCCGTCAAGCATTTCAACAACCGTGATTTTGGTCCCCATTGACCTGTAAACGGTCGCCATCTCGAGACCGATGATTCCACCTCCGATGACCAGCATCGTTTCCGGGATTTGCTGAAGATTTAATGCTCCCGTGGAATCCATGATCCTGGGATCATCTGGAAGGAATGGGAGTTTAACCGGTTCAGAACCGGCGGCGATGATGGCATTCTCAAATCGGACAGTGGTTGTTCCGCTTTTTGATTCAATCTGAAGATGATGGGAATCAAGGAAAGTTCCTTTTCCAGTCAGGCATTCTACTTTACGCTGTTTTGCCAGTGACTTCAGACCGTTGGTCAGTTTGCCAACGACAGAGTTTTTCCATGCTGAAAGTCTGATGGGGTCGATTTTTGGGGTGCCAAAATCGATTCCATGGTCTTTCATGGCGTGTGCGTCATCGATGACTTTCGCTGCATGAAGCAAAGCTTTAGAGGGTATGCATCCAACATTCAGGCAGACTCCTCCCAGACTTTCATAGCGTTCCACCAGTATCACTTTTTTCCCCAGATCAGCCGCCCTGAATGCGGCAGTATATCCCCCTGGACCAGCACCTAAAACCAGGACTTCACAGTTCAAATCTGCTTTACTCACTTGCCGGGAAGATGGGGTTGCAGAAGTTTTGGAAGGATTGATGTTTTCTTCAGAGGGAGGTGTTTTTTCCTCTAATGATTTTTGGGTAGTTGGCTCGGAATTGATTAACTCTTCTTCCAATTCCAGAATCAGATTTCCTTCGGAAACTTTATCACCAACCTTAAGATGAATGCTTGAAATCGTTCCTGAGAAAGGTGATGGAACATCCATGGAAGCCTTGTCGCTTTCCAGAGTGATCAGCGGGTCTTCTTCCTGAATCCGGTCCCCAGATTGGACCAGAATATCGATTACTTCGACTTCCTGGAAATCGCCGATGTCAGGAACCTGAACGGAGCGTTTGTCCATCAAAACCTGTCAGAGCAGCAAGCGCTTCATATCGGAAAGAAGAGTGCAGAAGTCAGCCAGAAACCTTGCGGCCGCTGCACCATCGATGACACGATGATCGTAGGTCAGATCCAGGGGAAGCATTAATCTGGGAATGAACTCCTCTCCATTCCATTGGGGTGTCATTTTGGAACGAGTGACGCCGAGGATCGCGACTTCAGGTGCATTCACCAATGGAGTGAATGCGGTGCCTCCGATTCCACCGAGACTGGAAATACTGAAACAACCACCCTGGAGATCTTCACGTTTTAGTTTTCGGCTGCGTGCTTTTTCACTGACATCCCCCAGATTTTGGGCCAGTTCAAAAACTCCTTTTTGATCGACATCACGGATCACAGGGACCACAAGACCTTCTTCGGTATCGACTGCAACTCCGATGTGACAAGCTGCTGTCGCCTTAAGCAGGAATGCAAGCATCGTTAGCCGGATGTTTTGCTCGGCGGCCTCTTTTTTGAGTTTCTGCCGGAATGCTTCCAGTTCGGTAATGTCGGCTTCGTCATGATTGGTCACCATCGGCAGATTCAACCAGGCTCGATGGAGGTGTTCGGCACCTTTTTTTCTGATCCTGGATAGAGGATTGATTTCAATCTCTCCAAACTGTGAAAAGTCGATTTCTGGAATTTGAGGAACGGTCCCACCTAAACCCTGAGCCGTGGATGGTGCACTCAATCTTTCTTTGACATGTCCTTGGACGTCCTCGTGAGTGATGCGACCTTTTCTGCCGGATCCATTCACCCTGCTCAAATCCACACCAAGTTCACGGGCGAATTTCCGAACTGACGGGCTCGCATGGGCTTTCAGGAATTGCTGGTGGTCGATGGGTTCCGTAACAGGAGGTCTTCGCCCTGTTGAAGTTCTCTCTTCTGAGGATGGTTTTTTGGGAGTTCCCGTTACCGAAGATTCCACGTTTGTGTCGGTTTTTTGTATAGCCTGATTTGCAGTTTCAGAATCCGGAAGGATCAGGGCGATCTTTTGTCCTTTGGAAATTTTTTGTCCTGTTTTGACAAACATTTCCTGGATGGTCCCTTTAAGTGGGGCAGGCACATCCATGGTTGCTTTGTCGCTTTCCAATGTGATCACGGAATCTTCAGGCTTTACCTGGTCTCCAGTCTTGACCAACACCTCAATGATATCCACTTCGGTGAAATCGCCCATGTCGGGCATCAGCATCAACTCAGGCTCAGATGAGTATGAATTTGCTTTGGAAGATTCACCGGAATCTGTTTGATTTTCAGGAGATTCGGGGGAAGAACTCAAATTTCCTGAATCCTGCTGGATTTCCAGATTTTGAGAGTCTCTTGTCTTGTCCGTATTGGAGATTTCTTCAGCGTTCGCATCATCCGAAGTTTGAAGGTCCACGATAGGAGTTCCTTCAGAAACTTTATCTCCAACCTTGATCAGGACATTTTCTACTTTTCCGGAAAAAGGTGCAGGCACATCCATCGTTGCTTTATCGCTTTCCAGGGTAATCAATGGATTTTCACTTTCGATCCTGTCACCAGCTTGGATGTGAACCTCGATGATTTCGACATCCTGGAAATCCCCCATGTCTGGAACCTGTACCTGCTTGATTTGAGTCATGTTCCTGGCTTTAAACGTGGAGAGGGTTGGGTTTTTCTGGATCGAGCTTGTATTTGCGAATCGCGGATTTGACCGTTTTGGCTGGGATCGTTCCTTCATCAGCCAAAGTTTTCAAGGCGGCAACCGTCACATAATAACGGTTGACCTCAAAATGACGCCTGAGCGATGCCCGGGTGTCGCTTCGTCCGAATCCATCGGTACCCAGGACATGAAAATTTCTTCCAACATAGGCCCGTATCTGGTCTGCAAACAATTTCACATAATCCGTTGCGGCAACCACAGGCCCGGAATGTTTTTCAAGGCATGCAGTTACATGGGGAATTCTTGGTTTTTGGTCAGGATGCATCAGGTTCCACCGAACACAATCGTCCCCATCTCGCTTCAATTCATTGAAACTCGGACAACTCCAGACATCTGCCTGAATTCCAAAATCTTCTGAGAGTATATTTGCAGCGGCAATCACTTCTCTGAGGATGCTTCCTGAACCCATAAGCTGGACCCGTTTCGTTCCTTTACCTCCCTGCTGAAAAAGATACATGCCTTTGATGATGTTCTCTTCCTGTCCTTTTTTCATTTCAGGATGAGGATAGTTTTCATTGAGTGTGGTGATGTAATAAAAAACATTTTCCTGATTTTCGAACATCCTCTTCAGACCGTTTTGGATGATCACCATCAATTCATAGGCAAATGTAGGATCATAAGAGATACAATTCGGTACATTGGCTGCCATGATTTGGCTTTGTCCATCTTCATGCTGCAGCCCCTCGCCATTGAGGGTTGTTCTTCCTGAGGTTCCCCCAATCAGAAATCCTCTTGCCTGAATGTCACCTGCTGCCCAGATCAAATCCCCAACCCGTTGAAAACCGAACATCGAGTAAAAAGTGTAAAAGGGAATCATCTGGATTCCGGAATTGCTGTAGGAAGTCGCTGCTGCAATCCAGGAAGAAATGGCACCATCTTCGTTGATTCCTTCCTGCAGGAATTGCCCTTTTTGATCTTCCCGGTAATACATCAGTTGTTCACGGTCCACCGGTTCGTATTTCTGGCCTTCATGGGCATAAATCCCGATTTGCCGGAACATCCCTTCCATTCCGAAAGTCCGTGCTTCGTCAGGGACGATAGGAACGATTCGGGGGCCCAACTTTTCATCCCGGCACAATAAGGTCATAGCTTGAACCAGAGCCTGAGTTGTTGAGATTTCACGCTCCCCGGTGCTTTTCAGCAGCCGCTCAAAAAATGGAAGTTCCGGAGTTTTTAAATCATCTCCACGAGTTCTCCGGGAGGGAAGGTAACCTCCTAGTTTTTCGCGTTGCTGATGAAGGTATTCGACTTCCTGGGACGAATCTCCTGGATGGAAGAACTCCATCTGTTCCACCTGCTGATTGGAGAGTGGAAGGTGAAAACGATCACGGAACACCAGGAGATCTTCAGGACGGATTTTTTTCTGTTGGTGAGTAATGTTGGCACCTTCTCCGGATCCGCCCATGCCGTAACCCTTAACGGTTTTTGCTAATATCACCGTGGGTTGCCCGGTATGTTTAACTGCTGCTTGATAAGCAGCATAAACTTTATGTGGATCATGGCCTCCGCGATTCAGTCTCCAGATATCCTCATCTGACATATTGGAAACCATCTCCAGCAGTTCAGGGAATTTACCAAAAAAATGAGCCCGTGTATACGCACCGCCTTTTGCTTTAAAAGCCTGATATTCACCGTCGATGGCTTCTTCCATTCTCTTCCGCAACAGCCCCTGGTCGTCTTTAGCCAGAAGCGGATCCCAGTAGGAACCCCACAGGACTTTGATCACATTCCAACCTGCACCCCTGAAC
>LUMH01000500.1_pt1 | contig 11322 bp, 10 predicted proteins | sample 730001 | NCBI WGS metagenome assembly LUMH01 (sample SAMN03860268, study PRJNA289734) | marine metagenome | biome: seawater column; feature: ocean; material: water; isolation source: Red Sea water column Station 34 - depth 25m | place: Saudi Arabia: Red Sea | collected 2011-10-15 | depth 25 m
CTATATATGGTGAGGATTTAGAGCAATCCGAAGCACCTGTAGCTAGCTCAGTAAACTCTGAATTTGAAAGCAATATAGATGAGCAAGTATCTGAAAATAATGGTTTGGAGAATTTTGAGTTGAGTGATGATGATACCCCTGAGCTATTTAATTCAGATGCTAACGAGGAGTTATCAACTTCACCACAAGAGATAAACTCTGAGGAAGAAGAAGATTTAGAAATTCCAGCATTTTTGAGAAGACAAAAGAATTAATGGTCTTCAAAAAAATAAATGAATGCCACCATAAATCTGGAAAAACATTTTCCAGTATTACTAAACGAATTAGTTAGTATTATTTCCCCTCTTTATGGTGGCACATTTATCGATTGCACATTTGGTGCAGGCGGTTATTCAAAAAAGATATTAGAGAATAACTTAAATAATATAATAGCACTAGATAGAGATAATTCTGTCAATAGTGTAGCTAATCAACTCCACACAAAGTATAAAAAAAGATTTAAATTTTATAACAAAAAATTTTCAGATATTGATCAAATAAAGGAAGATAATATTAAAGCAATTATTTTTGATCTGGGATATTCATTAAATCAGATTTCTGATCTAAATAGAGGCATATCTTTTAATAGCAAAGGCAAACTAGACATGAGAATGGGATTAAATGATTTTTCTTGTGATGATGTAATTTCAAAAATGAGCCAACAAAATCTTTTTAAAATTTTCAAGTATTTTGGAGATGAAAAATATGCAAAACCAATATCAAAAAAAATAGTACAATTAAGAAAAAATAAAAAAATTAAAACTGAAAATTTAGTAGAAATCATTGAAGGTATAAAAAAAAAGAAAAGTGGAAAAAATAAATCCACTAAAGTTTTTCAAGCTCTTAGAATTTTTGTAAATAAAGAGATAACCGAGCTGATATATGGTTTAATAAAAGCCTACAATATTTTGCCAGTTGGTGGAGTAATAGCAGTTGTTACTTTTCATTCTATAATAACTCCATCATCTAGTGAGATTAATATTAATCCTCCCTCAAGGTCAGCAAAACTTAGATTTGCATACAAATTAGAGAATGGATGTAACTTTAAAAAATTTGTTAGTAATTTTAATTACTTAAAAGATATAGAAAATTTGAACTTTGATGCATAAAAAAATTCTTTTATTTATCCCAATTATTATTCTTATAATTTCAACTGCTTTTACAAAAAATTCGACAAAAAAACTTGATAAACAAATTTTTGAAATTCAAGAAGATATCAGAGCTCTCAATGATATTTATGAGTTAGTTTTATTTGATTACAACTATCTTACATCACCAAATAAATTAATGGAATATTCCAAAATATATTTTGATAATGAATTAAAAAAAAAAAAAATTACAGATTTAAAAATTCTTAAATTTAATAATGAATAATATTGAAGAAAATTTCAAATTTGAAGCAAATAGATCAAATTTAAAAATATCTTTTGAACGTATATCATTTATTTTCTTCATCTTTTTTATAATTACAATAATTTTTACCTCTAAAACTATCTATTTAGGATTTAAAAAAACAAACCAAACTCAAACTTTAAAAGAAAAAGAAAAATATAGAGCATCTATCATGGATAGAAATGGAAATATTATTGCTAAAACAGTGCGTGTGACCAATTTAGGCATAAATCCAAATCAACTAATTAACAAAGAAAAATTATTAATTTCTTTAAAATTAATATTTCCTGACAAGAATTTTGAAAAGGAAATCAACGGAAAATGGGAGAAAAATCGTTTAAAGAGGAAGAAAACATTGCTCGTGTTTATCCTAACGGTAATCTTTTCAGTCATATATTGGGACAGATTGATACAGATAACAATGGTGTGTCTGGTATAGAAAAATCTTTTGACTATGAATTAACAACTTCAAACAAGCCATTAAAGCTTTCTTTAGATACTGAAATACAATATTTGATAAGAGAGGAATTGATAAAATTTCAAGAAATTTTTAATAGTTATGGAAGTACAGCTATTTTAATGAACGTTAACAGCGGTGAGATTATATCGATGGTTTCTATACCAGATTTTGATTTAAATAAAAGAGAAGATATTTCTGATAAAAAATTTATAAACAGATCCACAAAAGGTGTCTATGAACTTGGATCAGTTTTTAAAACATTTACATTGGCTGCTGGACTTCAACAAAATGTTATCCAAGAAGATACCCTTTTTAAAAATCTACCAAAAAAAATAAAATGTGCGGGAAGGTCAATCTCTGAATATGATATGGATATTCCATCTAGTCTTACTGCAGAAGAAATATTAATTAGATCTGGAAATATTGGTTCAATTAAAATTGCTCAAAAAGTCGGTTTAGAAAATTTTAAAGATTTTCTAGAAAATTTAGATTTATTAAATAAAATACAATTAGCTACATCAGCATATGGTCATGGTATAACAACCACACCACTTCAACTTGCAAAAGCCTATGCAATAATTGCAAATGGTGGATATAAAATAAAACCAACTTTAATTAAAAAAGAGAAAAATTTAAAAAGAGGTGAACAAATAATAACACAAGAAAATTCCAATAAAATTAATGAAATTTTGAGAAAAATTGTAACATCCGAACAGGGCACAGCCAATTTAGCAAATATTGCTGGTTATGAAATTGCTGGAAAAACAGGAACAGCTCAAAAATCTATAAAGGGTAAATATTCTAAAAAAAAAATAAATACTTTTGCTTCAATTTTTCCAATATCTTCTCCAAAATATGTTTTAATTGTTTTGTTAGATGAACCAAAATTGAGTGAAACTTATATTTATGAATATAATGATGGTAAAAAAAGGAAGATAATAGGTACACCTTTTAATACTGCTGGCTGGACTTCTGTTGAGGTTGCCAAAAATATAATTGAAAAAATCGGGCCTATTTTAGCCATAAAATATTAAGAAATTTCATAATGATATTAAAAAGCTTTTTTAAAAATCTTAAAAAAGATTTTAATAATAAAAGTTTTAATGGATTTGAATTTAATTCAAAAAAAATAAAAAAAAATTATATATTTTTTGCAATACAGGGTAGTAAATTTAATGGAAATAATTTCATAAATGATGCCATTAAAAGAGGAGCTCGAATAATTGTATCAAATAAATTTAAAACTGGAATCAATAAAGGTGTATTATATATAAAAGTAAGCGATCCTAGATTAACAAAATACTTGCAAATTTAAAGAATAAAAAAATTGAAAATGTAATTTTAGAAGCATCAAGTCATGGCCTTCATCAAAAAAGATTACATGGTATTAAATTTAGCACATCTATATTCACTAATTTAAGCAGAGATCATTTAGATTATCACAAAAATTATAAAAATTATTTTAATTCAAAATTAATTTTATTTAATGAGTTGACAAATAAAAATGGAAATTTGATATTTGATAATGATTTAAAATATTCACAAATCTTTAAAAAAATAGCCAAAAGAAAAAAATTAAATTTATTAAACATTGGTACATCAGATAGTCATTTAAAAATTAATTCAATTAAAATTTTAAATAACTACCAACATATAAAGTTTACTTTTCAAAATAAGGAATACCAATTTAAAACAAGCCTAATTGGAAAAATACAAATTAAGAATTTGATGATGGCTATTGCAGCAGCAATTAAAAGTAATCTAAAAATTGACGATATTGTTAAAAAACTTAAGTATATTAAACCTGCAAAAGGAAGGCTCGAGATAATCGGAACAACCAAAGATAATTCAATTTTTATTTTAGACTATGCTCATACTCCAGAGGCTCTTAAAACAAGTATAGAAAATATTAAAGAACAATTTGGTTTAAGAAAAATTAATATTGTATTTGGATGTGGCGGTGAAAGAGATAAAGAAAAAAGACCAATAATGGGCAAAATTGCTAACAAACTATGTAATTATATTTATCTTACAGACGATAATCCTAGAAGTGAAAATCCAGAAAATATCAGAGCAAGTATTAAGAAATCAATTTTACCATCTAAAATGATTGAAATACCATCAAGAAAATTAGCTATAAAAAAAGCAATTTTAAATAGTAAGTCTGATGAGGTTTTAATTATTGCAGGAAAGGGACATGAAAACACTCAAGAATATATTAAGAAAAATAAATTTTCTGACAAAGATAATATAAAAAAATCAATAATTTTAAAAAATAGAATTTTATCAAATGATTGGAAATTAAATATACTTAAAGAAATTATAAATAACAAAAAATTAGATAAAATAAAAAATTTAAAAATCAGTACTAATTCGAAAGAACAAAATAAAGGTAAAATTTTCGTTGGAATTAAGGGGAAATCTTTTAATGGAAATGATTTTGCAGACGAAGCTCTAAAAAATGGAGCAAAATTAGCAATACTTCAAAATAACAAAAATGATAGTAAAAAAAAGATTAATGTTAAAAGTACTCTAGAATTATTAATTAAATTTTCACAAAAGATAAGAATTTCTTCTAATGCATCTCAAGTTGCAATTACAGGATCTTCAGGCAAAACTTCGCTGAAAGAATTGTTAGGACAATGTCTTCAAAAAAATTATTCCACAACATTTTCAAAAAATTCATTCAATAATAAATTCGGTTTACCAATTTCTTTAATAAATTTAAATAAGGATACGACTTATGGAATATTTGAAATTGGAATGGATAAAAAGGGAGAAATAGACTATTTATCAAAAATAATTAAACCAGACGTTGGAGTTATTACAAATATTAGTTATGCGCACGCCAAAAATTTTAAATCTTTATTGGATATAGCTAAAGCCAAATCAGAGATTATTTTCAACATAAGAAAAAATGGTACAATTGTATTGAATAAAGATGATAAATTTTTTGATTTTTTTTCAAATTTAGCAAACAAAAATAATTTAAATATCATTTCTTTTGGTAAACATAAAAATTCTAATATTAGATTATCTAAATTAAAAAAATCTACGAAATCTTATATCATTTATATTGACGTAGCTTCTAAAACTTTTAATTTTAAAATTAATAATAACTTATTACCTTATTTAGATAATATATTGGCTTCCATAGCAGTTTGTAAAAGTTTAAATATCATTGATAAAATAAAAAGTAACTTTTTTTCTAATTATAAAATACCAAGTGGTAGAGGAAATATAAAAAAATTCATTTTAGGTTCTAAAAAAGTTAACATAATAGATGAAAGTTATAACTCAAATCCATTATCTCTTAATTTCTCAATTAAGAAATTTGATAATTTAAAAGTAAATCCAAATAAAAAATTTATGCTACTAGGTGACATGTTAGAATTAGGAAAATTTTCAAAAAAACTTCATATTGAAGCTGCAAAAGATATCAATAAGGCAAAGTTCAAAAAGTTGTTTGTTTATGGGAATTATATCACAGAAACATTTAACAAAATTAGAACACAAAAAAGAGGAAAAATACTTAAATCAACTAGTGAAATTCTTAATATAATAAAAAATGATTTAAATAATGGTGATTTTTTAATGATAAAGGGCTCAAATTCTACAGGACTAAATCAAATAACCAAACAAATTGGATCAAAATCTTAATGTTGTTTGAACTTTTTTCAATTCTAGTAGATCAATTTAGTTTTTTGAATGTTTTTAAATATTTAACAGTAAGAACTGGTCTTTCTATGTTTACAGCTATGGTTGTTGTTTTTTTAGTTGGAAACCCATTAATTAATTTTTTTTCTTCAAAACAGATTCATAATCCAATCAGAGAAGATGGACCTAGCGATCATATAATTAGAAAAATTGGAACACCTACAATGGGAGGACTAATAATATTACTAGGTGTTTTTTCAGGAGTATTGCTATGGGGTGACTTATCAAATCCTTACAATTGGTTTTTAATATTTATTGCAGCTTCTTTTGGATTATTGGGAGCTTATGATGATTATAAAAAAATAAAGTTAAAAAGTTCGAATGGAATTTCTTCTAAACTAAAGTTCTCTCTACAAATTATTTTAGCTTTGATTGGTATATTTATACTTTATATCACAAGTAATTCTGATCAAATAAACAATCTATATTTTCCTTTTTTCAAAAACTTAGTAATCAATCTTGGCTGGTTTTTTATACCTTTTTATATGTTCATATTAGTTGGAGCTTCAAATGCAGTTAATTTAACAGATGGTTTAGACGGATTAGCAACAGTTCCTGTTATGTTAGTTGCCGCTTGTTTTGCATTTATTAGTTACGTCTCTGGTAACATAATTTTTTCTGATTATCTTCAGATCGCATATATAGAGGGTGTAGGAGAAGCTTCGATTTTTTGTGGATCAATAATCGGGGCTTGTTTAGGTTTTTTATGGTTTAATGCACCACCGGCAAAAATTTTTATGGGAGACACTGGATCTTTATCATTAGGTGGTTCACTGGGAGCGGTTGGTATAATAACTAAGCACGAAATTGTGTTAGCAATAACAGGCGGATTGTTTGTTTTAGAAGCTGTTTCTGTAATAGTTCAAGTTATTTCCTATAAATTAACAGGTAAAAGAATATTTAAAATGGCTCCAATACACCATCATTTTGAAAAAAAAGGATGGCCAGAGTCAACGGTTGTAATTAGATTTTGGATAATTTCTATTATTCTAGCGATGATTGGATTAGCAACTTTGAAACTTAGATAATGAAATTAAAAAATGAAACGTTAAGTAAAAATTTTTTAATTTATGGTTTTGGAAAATCTGGAATTTCATCATTAAAATATTTAAAAAAGAAAAATAGGTGTTTTATTTTCGATGATGATAAGAAAAAAATTAAAAATAAATATAAAAAATTTTTTATTTCTAAATCAAAATTATTAAATAATAATTTTGATTATATAGTTATAAGTCCTGGTATTAATATAAATAGATGCCAGTTATCAAATTATTTAAAAAAGAACCAAAAAAAAGTTATTACTGATTTTGATATTTTTTATAAATTTAACCCTGAAGTTTTAACAATTACGATTACTGGTACGAACGGAAAGTCAACTACAAGTAAGTTGCTTTATGATATTTTAAAGAAACACCATTATGATACTAGGCTAACTGGAAATATTGGAAATCCTATTTTAGAGGAAAAAAGAGTTACCAAAAATACTATCTTTGTTATTGAGGCTTCTTCTTATCAGCTGGCTTATAGTAAATATTTCAAATCAAAATTTTCTATAATCATTAATATTTCCCCAGATCATTTAGAAAGGCATAATACAATGAAAAATTATGTATTATCAAAATTAAAATGTGTAATAAGACAAAACGAAAATGATGTAGCAATAATAACAAACACTAATTTATTGAAAGACTTATTAAGAACTAAAAATATAAAATCCAAAATAATATATGTAAGTAAAAATAAGTATGCATATTTAAAAAATAAATTAAGTAATGATAATTTTAAAAATTCAACAAATTTTCAAAATTTAAATTTTTTATTTGAGCTATCGAAACATATGAAACTTAATTTAAAAACTGTAATAAAAACTATTAATAAATTTAAACCTTTGAAATTTAGACAGGAAGTGATCCATCAATCAAAATATTTAAAAATAATAAACGACTCTAAGTCAACAACATTATCTTCTACTGTTCCATTTTTAGAATCTAATGAAAAAATTATATGGATCTTGGGAGGATTATTTAAAAAGGGTGACAAATTTAATTTAAATAAAAAGTATTTTAAAAATTTAGAAGCATATATTTACGGGAAAGATAGACAAGTTTTCCTCAAACTATTTAAAAATAAAATTAAAGTTAATCTATCAAAAGATCTGAGAAATACTCTTAAATTAATTCCAAACCTTAAGGATATAAGAACAAAAGTTACAGTTTTATTTAGCCCATCGGCCGCATCATTTGATCAATACAAAAATTTTGAAGAAAGAGGTAGACAATTCAATATGTTAATTAAAAGATATTTACCAATTGAATGAATAAATATTTTGATACATTTTATGATTGGTGGAAAAACATCGATAAAACAATTTTTTTGATAATAAGTCTATTATTTTCACTAGGATTGTTCTTTTCTTTAGTTTCAACTTCAATAATCGCATCAGATAAATTAAACACAAATTCTTACTATTTTTTTTTAAAACATTTAATTTTTGTTTTAATAGGAATATTTTTAATTTTATTTTTATCTCTACTAGATCAAAAAATTTTAATTAGGTTATCAGTCGTATTATTTGTTATCACATTTATAAGTTTATTCTTAGTTCCCTTAATAGGAGTGGAGGTCAAAGGGTCAAAGAGATGGTTAGATATTGGCTCATTACCTAGGTTTCAACCTATTGAAACTTTAAAACCTTTTTTTGTTATTGTTATTTCACTAATAATTTCATTAGAAAAAAAAAACCTTTATATAAAATATCTCTTGAGTTCAGTCATTTTAGTGCCAATTATAATTTTACTCTTATCTCAACCAGACTTAGGACAAACATTATTAATAATATCTGTTTGGCTTGCCATTATTTTTGTTTCAGGAATAAATTTATTACTTTTCGCAATTTCATTATTAGCTGTGGGTTCATTAACTCTATTTTTAGTCTTTTTGGTGCCAAAGTTTGAATACATAAGAATAAGATTAATGTCATTTTTAGATAATTCTAGCGGTAATAATTACCAGGCTGATAAAGCAAGCGATGCAATATCCAGCGGAAGTTTTTTTGGAAAAGGAATAGGTGAAGGAACTTTAAATTCAAGAATACCAGAAGCACATACAGATTATATAATTTCTGTAATTGCAGAAGAATTTGGAGTAATTATTTTAATAGGTATAATATTACTTTATTTAATATTATCTTATAGAGTTTTAAAAAAAATAAATTTTACAAAAAATAATAATTTTAAACTTATATTAGTTGGAAGTATTTCAATAATACTATTACAAACTTTTATTCATATTGGTGTAAATATAAGAATGCTTCCTACTACAGGCATGACTATGCCATTTATTAGTTATGGTGGTTCTTCAATAGTTGGAACATCAATTTTAACTGGAATAATATTAAATTTGACGAAGAGAAAATTAAATTAGTATGAAAAATATACTTATAGTAACAGGTGGTTCTGGTGGCCACGTAATACCATCTACCTCTTTTTTTGAACATTTGAAAAACAAATTTTCTGTAAAAATAGTATCTGATTTGAGAGGAAGTAAATATATAAATTTAGATTTTTAAAAAATAATAAGACAAATATTGTGATTAGTACTGGTGGGTACATGACATTTCCATTTTGCTTAGCTGCATTTATATTACAAAAAAAAGTTTTCTTGTTTGAGCCTAATAGTGTTTTAGGTAGATCTAACCGCTTTGCTTTGAAATTTTCAACAAAAATAATTTGTTACGATGAAAATTTAAGAAACTTCCCAATAAAATACAATTCTAAAAAAGTTATAGTCAAACCTATTTTAAAAAAAGAAATATATAACTTAGAAAAAAATATAATTAATTTAAAAAAGGAAATAAAAAAAATTCTTATCATCGGCGGCAGTCAGGGTGCATCGTTTTTTGACGAAAATATTACTGAATTAATTATCGAAATTTCAAAAAAACGAAATTTCGAAGTTATACAACAAATATCAAATATTAATAATTTATCTTCAATAAAAAATAAATATGACAAATCAAATATAAACTACAAATTTATTGAATTTACCAATGATAGTCATGAACTCTACAATGGTATAGATCTAGCAATTACCAGAGGAGGCGCAAGCACATTAAGTGAACTTTCATTCTTAAACATACCGTTTATTTCAATACCTCTCCCATCTGCAAGAGATAATCACCAATTCTATAATTCAGAATTTTATTATAAAAAAAATTGTTGTTGGTTAATAAAGCAAAAGGAATTCGAATTTAAAAAATTTTCAAAGATGATATTTGAAATATTTAACGATTATAAAAATTACAATGAAAAATTTAAAAATCTTGAGGAAATTACTAAAAAAAATACTTGGAATAATATAAACAATAAGATTATAGAAATTATAGATGAAAATTAATATCGGAAAAACTGAACTAATTCATTTTGTTGGAATTGGTGGTATTGGTATGAGTGGCTTAGCATTAATAATGGATAGTTTAGGCTTTAAAATACAAGGAAGTGACAAATCAGATAATAAAAATCTTAATTTACTAAGAAAAAGAAAAATTCCAATTTATTTAAATCATAATAAGCAAAATATAAAAAATTGTACTGTATTAGTAGTTTCATCAGCTATAAAAAAATCAAATCCAGAATATAGGCATGCTAAAAAATTAAACTTACCGATATATAAAAGAGGAGAATTGTTAGGTCATATAGTTTCTTTAATGAAAAATATTGTTGTGACAGGATCACACGGCAAAACAACAACAACATCAATTTTGTCAAACATTATGAACTACGCAAAATTAGATCCGACAATAATTAACGGAGGTGTTTTGAATTCAATAGGAAGTTCGGCAAAATTAGGAAAAAGTGATTGGAGTTTAGTTGAATCAGATGAGTCGGATGGAAGTTTTCTTCAAATACCTTTTAATTATTCAATAATAACTAACATTGACAATGAACACTTGGATTATTACAGAACTATGAAAAATTTAAAAAATAAATTCATAGAATTTATTGATAAAACACCTTCTTTCGGAAAGGCTTTTCTGTGTTTAGATGACAAAAATGTAAAAAATATTTTACCAAAAATTAAAAATAACAATTACTATACATTTGGTTTAAATAAGAAATCAAATTTTCATATTTTCAATATAATTCAGAATAAAGATTATTCAAAATTTAATATTAAAATAAAAATACCGGGCAAAACAAAAATTATAAAAAATATTTCAATACCTTTGTTAGGTTTGCATAATATAAAAAATGCAACATCTGCATTGGCAGTAGCTTTTTCGATTGGTGTATCAGATAAAATAATTAAATTAGGTCTCAAAAACTTTAATGGAGTCCAGAGAAGATTTAATTTCTTATTTGAAATTAATAAAGTGCCATTTTTTGACGATTACGCTCATCATCCAACTGAAATTTCATCAGTGTTAGATGGTGTCAGTAAAGTATATAATGAACAGGAAATAGTTTGTATTTTTCAACCGCATAGAATTTCAAGAGTAAAAAATTTAAAAATTGAATTTTCTAAATGTTTTAAAAATGCTAACACAGTTTTACTTTGTCCAATTTATAAAGCTAGTGAAACTATAAAATTAGGATTTTCATACGCTTCATTTGCAAAATTAATTGCAAAAAATTCTAAAGTTAATCTGATAATGCTTAAAAATGAAATTGATTTAACAAAAATTACTAAAAACATTGCCTTTGGAAATAAAATTT
>LUMH01000335.1_pt1 | contig 11307 bp, 16 predicted proteins | sample 730001 | NCBI WGS metagenome assembly LUMH01 (sample SAMN03860268, study PRJNA289734) | marine metagenome | biome: seawater column; feature: ocean; material: water; isolation source: Red Sea water column Station 34 - depth 25m | place: Saudi Arabia: Red Sea | collected 2011-10-15 | depth 25 m
GTATGAGTATTACACCTTTTGTATACATTTCTGAAACGACAGGTACAACTGTTGACACTACTGGAGCCGGTGCATTTGTATCATTCTCTTTTTAATTTTTTACAAAATTCCTAGAAGAGTAAAAACATTGGGCTCCATAATGGAGCCTTTTTTCTTCCCATCCTATAAATCTTTATCGAGACATGGAAAGATAGTTTCAAAAATTGCTCCACCATCCTTATGATTAAAAGCCTTTATAAAACCTTTATTGTTGTTGATTATTTTTTTTGTTATTGAAAGACCTAAACCACTTCCACTTTTCTTGAATTTAGTCCTTGATGGATCACCTCTATAAAAACGAGAAAAAATATCATTAAATTCATTTTCTTCTAATCCAATACCTTTATCTATAACTCTTATAACAACAGAGCTATCTCTTTTAAAAATTTCAATTTGAATTTCTTCATTAGCTGGGGAATAACGAATAGCATTGTCCAAAATATTTATAAAAGCTCTTTTTAAATTTTCAATATCACCAGATATAAAATATTTTGTTGGTATCAGTAAATTTATTTTTACATCTTTTTTTTCTGCAAGTGGTTTTATGGTTTGCCAAGATTCCATAACTAAATCTGAAATAGATACTTTTTTATTTTCTTGAAAAGCGTCGTTACTTTCTAGCTTAGAAAGTTCTAAAGTTTCTTCGACCATTTTTCTTAATCTTTTAGATTCTTTCTTAAGTCTTTTAACAAGATATCTATCTTTCTTTGATACTACTGCCTCCAGTCTTTCGCCTATCAAAATAAGAGATGTAAGAGGTGTTTTCAGTTCATGAGACACATCATTGATTAATTGATTCTGTCTTTTTTTTATGGATTCAATTGATAATTTACTCTCCAACAATATTAAATAATTTTTTTTCCTTGCTCTAACAATATTTACAGAAATGGGTTCCCCCGAAATAATGCAATCTAGGCTGATTGGGAAATCTTTTTTTCTTGAATATAAAATCTTATTTCTTAGTACTTCAAGCTCATTAATATCATTAATTGCTTTTCCAATAACATCTTTATATTTAATAAACTTAATGAGAGATAAACCTTTCTGATTGATAAATTTTATTGTTAGATCAGATGACAAAATCATCCATCCTTGAGATGAATAATCTAACCAAGATAAAAGTTGCTGTGGTTTAACTTTATCAAATGGAAAATCAAAAATTTGTTGGTTCTTAGTTAATTCAATATTTTTATTATTTTTTGAAAATCCTTTAACCTTGGTTTTCCATTTCTCATAAAAGAAAGTTAATACCTCTTGTAGCGTTTTCATTTTCATCCAAACTTATATCCAAAGCCTCTAACAGTTTTAAGAAACTTTGGAGCTGAGGGATCTTCTTCTAATTTCTCTCTGAGCCACCTAACATGAACATCTACAGTTTTAGTATCACCAATAAAGTCAATTTCCCAAATTTTTTCAAGTATTAAATCTCTTGACCATACCCTTTTAGGATTTTTCATAAATAATTCTAATAATTTAAATTCTTTTGGAGATAAAGTTATTTCCCTATCAAAAGAAGTTACTCTGCATTCTTCTAAAAACATTTTTATATGATTAAACTCGATGATAGATTGCGTTTTTTCTATATATTTTTTATTACGTTTAGATCTTCTTATTAAGGCTCTTGATCTAGCAATTAATTCATTTAAACCAAAAGGTTTTGTTAAATAATCATCTGCACCAACCTCTAAACCAAGAACCCTGTCTGATTCATTATCTTTAGCACTCAAAATTAGTATGGGTGTATAATTTTCTTCATTTCTTATTTTTCTGCATAACTCTAATCCATTTAACCCTGGCAACATTAAATCGAGAATTATTAGGTCAACATCATTTTTAGAATCATTACTAATAAAGTCTAATGCAGTTAAACCATCTTTGAAACTTAATACTCTAAAACCTTCGCTATTCAATGTCTCACTGACTGTCAACCTAATACTCTTGTCATCCTCTACAAGAAGAATTTTTGAGTCTTGCAAACTTTTATGATCTTTAATAGCCATTTGAAAACCCAACAAATTAATTTTATATAATCAAATTTATTTGATGTAATTATTTCACATTTACTTTACATTCAATGCTTATTTTTTATTCGATCTTATTAGCTTTTTAATTTTTCCTTAAACCTGTTTATTTAATATAAAAATGCTTCTTTAATTTTCCTCACACAAACATATTAAAGAAGCAAACTTATTTACTTTTAAGGAAGATCATGTAATTTAATATCCCATCGAAGCGTAAAAATAATCGTCATCTTCATCTATATTTGATACTACCCATTCTGGCGGAAAGTCACCAATTTTTACATATTGATAAAGCTTATCAACATCTGGATCGTAATAAGTATCGTTGATTTTTGGATCTTTAACTACTTTGCTTGGATGCATAATAAAAATTATTTCTACTCTTTTTTTATAGATTATTTAGTTTAAAGCAGCTTTAAATCTCATTTAAATATTTTCATTTGATCTATTTAACCTAAGACTAATTTAACTTGTAGTTAGTCTTGATTGTTTTAATTAACGATTTTTTCGGATCTTTATTTGGATAACAATTAACAATTCTATATTTACCCCCTTTTCTATCTGTCTCAACAAGAGTAAATTGAACAAATTTTTCTTTATCAGCACTTGAAAAATCTTTTACTTCTATTTTGATTATTTCTTCATTTTCACTTTCAATTATTCTGGATTTACCTCCACAAAGACGAACAGCAGTTTCTTTAGTTACATAAAATAATTTTTTTTCATCATTAATGGATGATTTACCTTTCGTAATAGAAATTTCATCTTTTGTAATGGATAATTCTTCTTGGGTAATGGATAATTCATCTTTTGTACTGCAAGAAGTAAGAATAAGAATAAATACAACCAGTAGCTTTTTCATATTTTTTTTAAATGATAAATTCACTTGTAATTGCTTTTAATTGTTTTTTATTTAGTTGGGTAAGATAGCTAAATGCCCCTTATTGTAGATCGACTGTCAATCAATAAGAAGCTCCTCCTGATTCCTCAAGTAATTCATATTTATCTTTTTTCTCATACCACTGATTTAAATCTTCATCACTTACTGTTTTAAATAAAAATAAGGATATCTTTTCTAAATAATCAGCAATATAAATTCTAGAAATTGGGTTTAGAGAAACAAAAATTATGGTAATTAAAACTAATAAAAGCTCAACTAGGAGTATGGGTTTCATTCGGAAATTTAAATTGAGGTTCCTCTTTTTTGATTTGGGGAAAGTTCATTTTCTGGAAAAATTTCTTTTAAATTTTCTGGAAAGAAAAACTCTAGTTTCCTTCTCATATCTCCTTCATATAAATATTCTTTGTTGGGGACTTTAAAAGTATCTCTTACTAATCGAACATTTATTTTTTCCTTTTTACCTGACTCATTAATTCTTAATAAGACTAATTTAATTGGCTTATCTATTGGTCCTTTTATGAGAGAAACAGCCTCTGTAATACCCATTCCTTTAGTTGATTTCCCATCTATTTTGATAATTACATCATTTGGTTGAATGTCAGCGGAAGCGGCAGGAGAGTCATTTATTACAGATTGAATAGTTAATTCAGCAGTATCACTATTAAGAAAGAGCCTTATTCCTATCCCAGATATTTCTTTATCTTTTTTGCGAGAAAATTTTTTATTAGTATTCACGCAACCTGCATAATCTCGTGCTTCTAAACATTTTTTATGTAATTCATCAGATATTCCAGCCTGAACAGAAGTAGATAAGGTTAGTGCCGATATTAGTGGGAATAGAAGTCTTTTCATTTGTTAATCACAACAACTTTCCGTTTTTGCTGAAGAAGTCCAAGATGATTCTTCCATTGTTGAAAGGTCAACTCTATGGGTTGCCATCCAGTCACCATTAGCTTCGACAAACTTCTGAACATTACCTTCTGGAGCTTGATGAATAACAATAACTTTTTGAGGATCTTCCTTACTTACTCCTCTAAAAAGTGGCTTGATATCAAATTCTGAATGCCTTTTATCTGCTTCTGCACTATCAAATATTGCAGCCCATTCATCGAAAGTGCTTTCAATTTTAAAAGTAAACACGGAGGTAACTGAACAAGACATAAAAAAGGAGCTTACTTCCCTTTTATTTTAGATCGACTGTCAATCAAGTAAATATTATAATTTTTTAGCGGCAACTTCCCTTGCATCCTTTAATGCAAAAGTTGATAAATAAGTATCCTGATGAATTTTTACAGAATGTCCCATTGATTCAGCAGCGTTTGCAGTTGATAGATCAGATTTTGTAGATTTAATGCCCCAATAATGTCTAAGGTCATAAAGTTGGAATTTTTCTTTTTTATCTTTAAAATAATCCCTTAACCACTTAGCCATTGCATAACCTTCAGCAGCAGCTTTTTCAGCGTCATAATTATCTACTCCTATCATTTCAAAATTTCTTCGAACATTCATAAGATCAAATTCTTCTACATAACTCTTAGGTAGTGCATAACAATATTTAAGTTTCATTTTTGCATCTTCTTTATTGTTGTTAGAACATTCAGCAACATGACCTTCTACTGGTTTAAGAGTCCATACTTCACTAACTCGACAACCATAAGTAAAAATTGCAGCAATAGCCCAGCCAAATCTTGGGTGGCTTCTTAATTCTTTAACGGTGTTATACATTAACTCTGGATCTTTTGCTTCTCTAGTTAATGGCTCATATTTAAGTTTTTCAGAAAACTTCTTAACTTCTTTTAAATCTGGAATCTCTGCAAAGGTGGCAAGCCTTAGACAATATTTCATCATGTCGAATCTAGTTTTTTCAGTTTTAAACTTTTTGACAGTAGAAATTATGTAATCAGCAGTAAGTAGTTTGTGATGTTCTAACTTGATTGAGTCTGGCTTAGTAAGTTTATTTCTTGGGGCTAAGTATTGAGCAATAGATTTCCAGTTTCTTTTTTTCTTAGGAGTCCTTTCTACTTCGCCACTCCAAAAATCTTCTTCAAAGGCTTTATAAATATCACTAATTTTTAGGCTCTTCTTTTGTGCCGCCAGTTTTTCTTCGTCAGCCAACCATTCATTCCATATAAATAATCTAGAAATTTTTTGACTACTTAATTTAAGAGCAAGTTTTTTGGCCTTAATTAAATTAGTATCCTCTGCAGTCAATCTAGTTGGAATCCGCTGTTGTTTTAACTTTGTCCATTCAGGGGCATATTTATCTGGAAGCATTGCCCTAAGATATAAACTTTGCCTTCGGTTCTGAATAGTAACGCCAACCTTATCTATTTTTAATTCATTATTAATTGCTTCTAATTTGTTTTGAAATAGTGTCATTTTTGTTTGTTCGGAGGGACTAGAGCCAACTAATTTTTAGCGTGGCCTACTAATGTGGCCTAAATATAGCCAGAAATAGACCTTTATGCCAATTCGTCCCGTCAGAGGTACTCAATGAAATTTCTATATTTCTAAACCCGTTGAAGCTATTACTATGACATCAATTACTAGACTATGACTGCCTTCTTATGCTATAATTATTTAGTTCGGATACAACTGAATAACCCGTTGGAGGGGTGGTCGAGTGGTTTAAGGCTCTAGTCTTGAAAACTAGCGTGTCTGCAAGGGCACCGTGGGTTCGAATCCCACCCCCTCCGTTCAAATAAAGAGAACCTAATAATATAAACGCCTTTCTGAAACGTTTTTGTTAGGATAAATTCTATTTAGATTATGAGTAAAGGATTTGCCACAGATAATTTAATATCCAAAAAATCGAAAAAAAAAGTTATTTCAAATGAACCGCAAGGAAGATTAATATCTTGGTCTCCTTGGCCACCTGCTAATTTTCAAACACGATATCCTGCTTTCCCTTTTGTTCTTACAATATTGATTATAGTAATAGGGCAATGGTATCTTTCTCTACTCAGGTGACCCGAAACTGATTTTTTATTTAAATTAGGATGAATTAAGTTTGAGAATTTATTTTGTTTTTTTCAATTTTATTATTTGCCCACTTTCAAGCGGCAATCATCCCAATATTATTAGGTATTAGATCGATCAATAAATTCAAACATATAAGCAAGAACAAATTGATACCTTTCGGTTTTATTTTTTTAGGATTGGCATCGATTTCTGAAATGATAGATCATACCCAAACATCTTGGATTTATGTAGATCATTCCTCTTTATTTAATTGGTTATTTTATTCTTTCCTATCTTTAGGTCTAACATGTTTATCAATATCAGTTATAAAAAATAAATTTATTCAAAAAACTAATTTTTGTATTTCTTTATGTTCAATAATCTCATATTTTTTATTTGATAAAACTATTGCTCTTCTTTTTCAAGTAATAATAAGTATCCTTCTAATTATAAATTGGCAAAGAGTTTTTAAAGATTGGCTTTTTATTCTTTACCCAATATTTGGTATTTTTTTTACGACTTTCTTTGGAACAAGGCTCTCAATTAGTGGCGATCAATTTTGGCATGTTTTAATAGGCCCATCTGGAACAATTAGCGTTCTTACCTTTTATTTAGTATTAAAGAGATCGGACAAAAAATTTACTTAAGATTCTTATGAAAATATTTGTATTTGTAAGTTTTATAGTGTGCTTAGTCACAATAATCTCTCCAGTTGAAATCTTTGCTGATACGGCACTTGATGTTTACATGAATGATTTTTATTCTAAATCGAATGAAGCTAGCCAGATTCTTAAAGAAATCGAAAATAGTCTAAAAGAGGGATCAAGAAAAAAAGTATGCTCTAGGCAAAGAGAGGCAGCAAGATTAGGTCTATTAGCTAATAAATCATTAATTAAAGCCTTTGAAATAGAGGGAGCTAATCCACCAATGCAAGCAATAAAGGCAAGTCAACAAAGATGGGAATCTATTCTGAATGAGTGCTGAAGAAAGTCAGTAAATCTATAAATCTTTTTAAATTTGCATTCTTACAGATTTACTAATTAAGGGAATTTCAGGTTCAACTCCATAAATACATTGAGAAATCGAATAAATAAAAATACATAGTGTAAATATAAAAATTATTGAGCCTAATTCAACTATGGGAAATATTCTCAAGAGATATGAAATTATTATCAAAGCAATATCAATAAGTAATGCTTGGCATGCGTTATATCTAACGAAATAGGGAACATTTGGATTTCTTACTAATCCAGCAAACAAAATTATAAATAATAAAAAACTACCAAAAGGCAAAGATTTTTCAATTATTGCTATCGGAAAAGTTAGTAATAATAGTATTTTTAAAAATGAATATTTATAGAACAAATAATATCCAAAAGGTATTGATGCCTTTAATGGCAAAGTATACAAAAATACTGATGAGAGTCTTTGGAATATCTGATTCAATATATTATTGAAATTTCGTATTCATATTTTAACCTAATTTTTTGAACTTAATAAAAAGACTTACTTTCGAAAAAATCAACTTTGGCAGATGGTTATTAAATATTAGATAATTGATTCAGGTTCATAATTCAAAATGCGTATCCTACATACAATGTTGAGGGTTGGAGATTTAGATAAATCCATTGATTTCTACGTCAATAGATTAGGAATGAATTTATTGCGAAAAAAGGATTACCCTCATGGAAAATTCACTTTGGCATTTGTTGGTTATGGCTCAGAAAAAGAAAACTCAGTAATTGAATTAACTTATAACTGGGACAAAAAGTCTGAAGACTATGAGCTTGGAGATAAATATGGTCATATAGCTATTGGAGTAAAAGATATTCATCTAATTTGCCAAGGATTAGAAAAAAATGGTTGTAAAATAACAACCAAACCTAAAACAATGAAAAACAGTACTACTGTCTTGGCTTTTGTTGAGGATCCTGATGGTTATAAAATTGAACTTATTGAAAGAGATTAAAAGCTCAGAAGTTTTTAATTAAATAAACAAATAACTAAAATTTAAAAAGATTGAATTATCAAATATATCGTTTTCAATTAGCGAAAAAAATACCTCTAAGATCACATTGGATGGAATCTGCAGTTTCAATTATTGTAAAAGATTATTTCTAAGACCAGGAATTATTAAAAATAAAATTAAAACTTTAGACAATCTAAATTAATTCTTTATAGAATCTATAGACAATCCATATAGATTTATATATCATAGAATTATCTTATAAAGCCTAAATGGGCATTAGAAGCTTTAATTAATTCTGAAGAAGAGTTATTTGAAATAGAACAAAAAATAAAGAATAAAGAGGACGCTATAAGCCAAGTAAAATTTTTGAAGAAAAAGGTTAAAGAAACTATTTCCTCTAAAGAAATTAGTCTCGATGATATTGCATTAAATACTTCAAATTCAAACAAAGTACAGATCTCAGTACCATCAAATCTTACTTATCTTTTGAAAGTTTGGGCCGCAGCAGAAGGAAGAGATCTATCAAGTGTTGCTTTTCAATGTTTAGAAACTGGTATAAGGGAAATGAAAAGCAAAGGTTCAATACCTTCAATAGCAGTAAATAGATATGACTCGGCCTGTCAAAAGAGGATTGCACTAGCAGAAGTAAACAATCTATTGGAGAAATACGAATTAGCTCAGGATGAAATCAAATAATTATGAATAACAGAAAAATCATTAAAGGATACAAAACATTAATATCATCAAGATTTAATGTAGATACTTCTGTAGATAAATCTAAAGATGGAATAATTTATACTCTTTATTCTGATGCATTTAATTCACTTAAAGTTGGTTTTGCTGAAAATGATAAGGTTCTAGAAAAAAAATTATCAAGTGAAGCATTGATATTATTGGATATGAAAAAAGGCAAAAAGAAAGATCTATGTTTATTAATAACCACTCTAAATGAACTTGGCATCAAATATTCAGACAATTTTTATTTCAAATACTCAGGTTCTTTAATGAAACATTTATCTACTTTAGGTTGGCCTGTTGGAAGATCACTTTATAAACAAAGAAAGATTAAAAAAGAACTTGTATGTGCATAAATTTAAATGTAATCGCACTCTAAAGTTTCTCTGGTTTCTCTATTTGTAATTGGATTAGTTCCAGTAGCACTTTCACAAAATTTCCTAATAATATCTTTTGGCAAAAAAACATTTGTGAAGTCTGCGCCTTGTATTTTTACATTTTCAAACTGGGTACTATAAGCAAAAGAATCCTCCAAGTTAGTATTTGATAAATCTGTTCCATCTAAAACAGCCGAGTCTAAAGTTACTTCTCTTAAGTTGGAGTTACTTAAATTAGTATCTTTCAATTTTGCTCCATAAAGAGTCGCATTTTGGAGCTCACAACCTGACAAATTTGCGTCTTGTAAATCAGTCAAATAGAAAGTTGCTCCTTTTAAATCAGATCCAGAAAAATCAGCCCCTACCAAAGATTGTTTACCATAATCCAACGCAGCGAAGCTTCTAGAAGGGAGGGTTAAAACAACTATTAAAAAAGTTAAAATTATAAATCTCATTTGTTTGAGTAGTATTTCAATAAATTCTAACTTCTTAAGCTGAAATCTAAAAATTAATTATTTACTGAATGCTATATTTATTGAAATAGCAAATCACGAAATAGGTTTTGGATATAAGTCCTTATGATGCAATTGTTGTTGGTTCTGGAGCTACAGGAGGAATAGCAGCACTTACATTGGCAGAACAAGGGATCAAAGTTTTAGTAATAGAAGCAGGGCCTCAAGTTAAAAGGGATGAAGCTAGTAATCATGAGCCAAAAAGTACATTAAAAAGATTATCAGGAGTCATAACAAAAAAACATGCCAATCAGTGCCAACATCCTGGTTATTGGAAAAATAATCCTGACTTATATTCAAATGAATTGAAGCATCCTTATGACTTCCCAAAAAAAAAGCCATTTCTTTGGACACAAGGTAAACAATATGGGGGGAGATCATTAACTTGGGGAGGCATAACATTAAGACTTTCCTCAGAAGACTTTCATCCGGCTAAAAAAGACGGATTCGGACCAAACTGGCCTATTTCATACGATGAACTATCCCCTCACTATGATTTCATTGAAAATTTCTGCGGCATCTATGGACGAAAAGATGACATTAAAGAAGTCCCAAACGGTAAATATATTGGTGAAATACCTCTTACAGAAAACGAAAATGTTTTTGGCAGCAAAGTTAAATCAAAATTAAACTATCCATTTATCCAATCAAGAGGATTTGACCGTAATTCATCTGTAAAAGAAAAAAATTGGCCCAAGTCCTCTAGCGTAGGAAGCTCTTTAAAAAAAGCTTTAGATACTGGAAATGTACAAATAATCTCTAATTACCTAGTGGAGTCTTTTGAGATTAACAAGATAACAGAGCTTGCCTCAAAACTAACGATTGTAAACCTAGAAAATGGACACAAAGAAGTATTGGATTGTGATTTGATTCTTCTTTGCGCATCAACAATTTCAACACTGAGAATACTACTGAACTCAGAATACAAATCAAATTCCTCAGGGTTTAAAGATAATTCTGGAAAATTAGGCAAATACCTCATGGATCACATATCTATCTGTAGATTTTTTTCAGTCCCAAAAGCAAAAAACTCAGATAAATCACTAGATAATCCTCCCGATCTTTCTGGAGCAGGCAGCTTCTTTATTCCTTTTGGTTCAAATTTACCAGAAATTGACGACATAAATTTCCATAGAGGTTATGGAATCTGGGGGGCAATTGATAGATTAGGGATACCTAAATTTTTACAAAAAGACGCAAACAAATCCATTGGCTTTCTTATCGCCCATGGTGAAGTCCTTCCTAGAGAGAAAAACTCAGTTTCTCTCTCAAGAAAAACAGATGAATGGGGAATACCAATTCCCTACATTGAATTCGAATGGAGCGAGAATGAGTTAAATATGGCAAAACATATGGAAAAAACAATACAAAAATCAGTCAAAGCTGCAAATGGGAAAATAAAAAATATTGATGAACTAATGAATATTCCATTAGGGAGTTTATTTACAAAAAATTTGATAGCACTTTCAGATAGTCCTCCTCCTCCTGGATATTATATTCATGAAGTAGGGGGAGCACCAATGGGATTAAATGAAGAAAATAGCGTAGTTGATAAATTTAATAGATTGTGGAGATGTAAGAATGTACTGGTACTAGATGGAGCATGCTGGCCCACATCATCTTGGCAAAGCCCCACACTTACAATGATGGCCTTGAGTAGAAGAGCCTGTTTAAATATTAAAAAGACTTAGAGGGTGTGAATAATTGATTTAAATAAATTTCTGAGACAGAATTATCTGTACAACCGTTTTGAACGAGAAAGGTAGCTAACGCTGAATTTATAAGCTTATAT
>LUMH01000401.1_pt1 | contig 11175 bp, 19 predicted proteins | sample 730001 | NCBI WGS metagenome assembly LUMH01 (sample SAMN03860268, study PRJNA289734) | marine metagenome | biome: seawater column; feature: ocean; material: water; isolation source: Red Sea water column Station 34 - depth 25m | place: Saudi Arabia: Red Sea | collected 2011-10-15 | depth 25 m
TACCAGTATCAAGAGGTGAGTTGACGATAAGCTCAACAATAGGAATTAGATCAGCATCATATGTGATTGCCCAGTTGTTGTCGTTAGCTAACTGTGCGTTAGTTGGGTTGTCAGTAGCAGATGTCCACTTAGTTCCCATAACGTGATAAGCACTGTGATAATCAACAGACATAACATCTTGCTTAGATAAAATGTTTCTATCTGATTCAATGCTTAGAGGAGATTGCTCACCTTCAAGAATTGTTCCTGACTTAATTAAGTAGCAACGGAACTCTTTTTGATGACCTGTTGTACCAGGGTGAACTGTATTAACTTGTGAGTCAATAACAACATTCATTCCAGCAAACTGACCGATGCTTGTTTCATTAACACCGACACCGCCACCACCCCAAGTTACTGCACCACCAGTTGTAAGAGCAGATGTTGAGAATGTAAGCATACCAACCTGATATAGGTAGTAAGCAACAGATGGATGAACAACTAGAGTATCTAGCTCATCTCCTCTTGTTCCAAGAAGTGATCTTCCTCTTGCAACTGTAGAAGCTGTCAAGAAGTTATCGGTATCAGCACCAGAAGCAGCACCTTTACTTAGATCAAGTGAGTTTGCACCTAATGGACCGAAAGTAGATCCGAACAAACCATCTAGCAAACTAAATAGTCTTGCGGAGTTTAGCTTATTGATAGCATCTGCAATTTGGTTTCTGATGTGACCCATTGGATCTTCACCAGCAGCCAATACAGCTACATCATCAACAGCATACGCAAAACCTCTATGATTGGGTTAAATTCTGGAACTTGAATTCTTGTTCCACCTTCTGTTGCGTCAAGAAGTGAGTTTCTTACAACAGCACCAGATTTTAAAAATGCACTACGTTCCTTGATAGCTTCGGAAACATATGTGCTGAGATTATTTCTCTTAACGATGTCCGCTAATAGGACACCGCCAGAATAATTCTGAAACGGAGCAGCCATTCAGATTACCTTGTTACTTTTGCGATACCCTAGTCACAGACGAGGGGATTAGTTTCACAGAAACTAACTATTTTTGAGCCTCTTGCTTGAGCACTGCTGCAAGCTGCGGATCTTGTTCTAATAGTAGCATTTGTTGTGTGAGATTGCCCGTTTTCCAAGGGTTTACAGGTCCACCGCCAGTATTTGCTACGGGGCTAGGTCTAGCACCCATTCCTGCTGCTGAACTTGGTTTAAAATGGTGTTCCCAACCACTACCAGGGTTTTTAAGACTACTGAGATAAGTGTTTAAATCTTGCTCAACTCCACCATTTAAAACAACTACCTTACCTTCAGCGTTCTTTTGTAACTTTCCTTGTAACAATGATAAAGTTTGTTCTGCGTTTATCGCTCCAATATTACTGATAGCTGCAAGGGCTGCTGTTTTTGTAGAAGCTACTTCGTGAGAATTTTTCATCTCTTCAAGCTGTTGAGATAAATTTATTATCTGCTGTTCTTTTTCCTGGGCTGTTTTATTGGCTTCTTCCCAAAGGGTTTTCCATTGACCCTGTTCTTCTAGGTCTTTGGTTCGTTTTTCTTCTTTTTGCTTGTAAACATCATCAAGTTTTCCCTTGATGCCTTTAAATTTTTCTTCTGCTTCAGCAGCTTCTTTACGAGCAGCAGCTAGTTTTGCTTCATATTCTGCTTTTACAGCAGTAAGATCAGGTGCTTGTGGTTGTGAAGGAGTGTCAGCCACGGGCTGTTCAGCAGGAGTCACGGAATCAGGCTGAATGACTTTTTCTTCGATTGCCATTAATTATTCAGAAAGAGGGTTGGTAGTTTTCTTTTTAGTAACTTTTTTCTTAGTTGCCTTTGGTTCGGGAGTAACTTCAGTAGTTTCCCTTGTCTTAGGTTTTAACTCTGTTACTTCCCATTTGTATGTTCCGTCAGATTGCAGAACATAGTCTATAGATCCAGCCATAGTTTTTATGTACTTATCTACTATTGTATCAGACTATTCAGATTTGGCCTCATTTGCTGATGGCAATACTTCACCTTGAACTAAAATATCCCTAAATTCCTCTCTATCAATGACTTGTTGATCGAATAGAGATGTTAAGGCTGTAATATCTTGACCAATTAATCTTTCAATGTCGAAGTCTCTGCTTATTTTTACTTCTGGTGGTTCGATTCCAACATAATCGGCTGATAAATTGAAGGCTTTTTGAAGTTTTTGCTCAAGTTCCATAGATACCATTGCGAGCATGGAGTTGGTGTCTACACGATCTAGCCTACGGGCATCTGCTGATTCTGCAACAAATTTCTGTTGTGATAATGTACTGATTCCAAGAGTAGCCATCTGCATTTGTAGCTCTTTTATCTCTGCTGATTGAGCATCAAAAGCACTAGAAGCTGGTTCAACATAATAAACTTTATTTCCTGGCTGAGTTGCCATAGCATAATTCACTGATATAGCAAGGTCTTTAGTTTGATCGTCATACCCTTCCATTACAAGCATTGGTTGAGATGCAACGTGCAAACTATGAATAAGATCAGCCTGTCTTTGAAAATGAGCAAGGTTTAAGTATGCAATATCCTGTAAGGGTGGTTTGCTAACTAAATTATCGGTTTTTCCAGAATAAATAGTAACTAAAGGTATCTCACCAAGAGAAAAACTACCAGATTCAACTTGCTGATAATCCTTGTCTGCTGATCCAGCTTCAAAGTTACCAGCATAATCTCCGTCTGAAACGTCATACATTTCTTCAATTTGTTCTTTTTTGCGGAATACTCTGTAATTTCCTGGTTCGATTACCCTTACTTGGTCGAATACTTTTTCTCCAAACTGTCCGTCTGGGAGTACAGCTTTTTCTCCTATTCTTACTTGTATTAGGTTTCCGTAATTAGACTCACGATCTAGTCTCCAGCCGTAAAGATTGTTTGGGTCTACCTCGATCCAGTATGGTCTGCGGTTTTGTTGACGTTCTTCAGCTAGGCTTACTGCTCCTGATGGTGCAGGATAGTCTACAAGAATGTGACTTTGGCCGTATGTGAGAGAACACATAAGTAATCTTCTTGCGTATTCGTCTAAATCTGACTTTCTGCCATCTACATCCATTCTGAACATCTCTGTCCAATAAGGATCTCCAATAAGTGTTATAGGTTTTCTTAATACAAGACCTGTGGCTGCTCGGATTAATCGTTGGGTGAATGGGGAAAATACAGCACGATTTACTCTAGCTAGGTAGGCATCGTAATCTTCTCTTGGTTCTAAGGGTAAGAATGTTTCGCTATTTGTTCGGAGGTAGTCTGTTCCTTCGGTTACAGCTTTCATTATTTCCCAACCTTTCATCATGTCTAGGACAGCCCTCGTGCGAGTAAAAGGACTGTCTATCCCACCTACAGAAGTAGATGAGATTATATTGGTTCTAATTGGTCCAGGTACAGCGTAAGTCATTTAACACCTCCATCTTTTTAAAGCTAACGCTTTTCTCGTGGGTCTGCCTTTTTTGTCTTTTAATGGACCTGGCATACCTTTCATACGAGCACAAAAAGATTTTCTTCTTGCTGCACGTTTTCCTGTTGGATTCTTTTCAGTTACAGGTGCTTGAAGGTTAGATCCTGTTGCTCTGTTATATTTTGCACGACCTTTTGCAGTCAGGCCACCCTTTTTAGATTTTTCGCCTCTACCAACAGATAAACTTACAGATTTACGTTTTTTCATTATTTGCCTACCTTTGCCTGTGCCTTTTTATGGGCTTGAGTAAAAGTATCTCCTGCTCTCATTCGCCTTTTCATAAACTCCATGTGCTTTGCACTATGATGTTCAGAATGTTTATCTAATAAATTTTTTTGGCGAGTAGTTAGTTTCATTTTTTCTTTTTCTTCTTCTTGGAGCGTAATTTCTTTAGATCAGCAGCAGTGATCTTATCTCTAGGAGGTGCAACAGCAGCTAATTTCCTTTGTTTTGCAGAATAGGACTTTTTAGGCATGATTTTTCCTAGATAACTCTATGTTACCGCTTTACACGAGATTTTACACTCATTTTTTCTTCTTTTTTGCCTTAGTTTTCTTTTTCTTACCTTTCTTGACAGTTGCGATGTACCCTTGACACCGACTCATGGCAGCAGATTTAGTCATTTTTTCTTTTTGGTAGTTTTTTTACGTCTATGTTGATATGTTATCTTCTTACTACTTGTTTTTTCACGCTTAAATCTTGCTTTTTCGGCTGCTGTCATCTCTCCCACAGTCTTAGGTGTCTTACTTGATACACGTTTACTTGGTCTACAAGCTGGATAGCCTCGTTTTTCGCCTTTTTGACGGCCACAGGGTTTACCAGTTTTAACATCTACCCAGTTTTCCTTAAACCAACGGGTTAAACCACCCTTTGCTCTAGGATTTGGGCTACTTCTTGCCACGTTTTTTCTCCACTCGGTAAGTTCCTCCACGTTTTTTGTACTCTCGTACAAGCCACGCATTAGCATAAGCACTTGGGTAAACCTTAAATTTACGCTTGGCTTCGGCTTTTACTCTAGCGTAAAGAGCTTTATTTACAGGAACATTCACTACGCTTCTTGCCTCCCTTCTTTTTCTTCTTCTTTTTCTTTGTAGTTGAGTGGTACATAGTAAGAATTAGGTAGTTCTTAGTATATTCTAAACGAAGTTTGGCCCAATGTCTCTGGCTTGGCAAGATTGAATTGTTGAAGGCAGAGGTAGCCGAAAGCGTCAAATGCGTGGTCAACTCCAAGGTTTTTATTAGGCATACCTGTATTTGGAGCGTAAGTCAGGGTGCGGAGAGATTTTATTAGTTCTTTGCAGCGTGGATGGATCAGTGTCCTGCGTTCTCCCATTGCGTCATATAGTGCGGTATTGATTGCGGTTACTTTGTCACGGACTTTCCAGGGAGATCTGGGAGATGACACAGTAAATCCACTTCTACGCAGGATAGTGTGGTCCGTTGAACCTACTCCTGATGTTTTTCGGGCAGATCCCGTTGGGTCGGGGCAAGCGATGATCCGTCTTTCTACTCCGTAACGATTTGTAACTTCTTCGGCAAAATCCCAGGTTGTTGCACCGCCTGTCAAAATTATTTCGTCAAAGACGTAGAGGATGTTTCTGTGTTGGACTGCACATATGCCACAAAGTGGATCTACGTTGAAATCAACTCCTAATAAGAGTGGGGCGATGGATATGTCCTCCGCTTCGGTAGAAATGTTGGAATCTGAAAAGGAGACTGCAACGAGACCAGTGAGATTCTCGAAACTTGCCTCGAACTCCTGCTTGAATGTTCTGGTATCTAGTTGGGCCTTGGCTGCTTCGACTTCTTCGGCTGGAACATTACCCCCGTCTATTGTTGTGAAGCTCCAGCGTTTCCAATCGCCTGTTTCATCTTCTGGAACATAGCACCATAAATCGTAAAACCATGAGGCTGTGCCGTCTGGTGTAGATATGAAAAGTGCCCAACCTTGTTTATCTGCGAGGGCTGGTCTTATTACCTGGAACCAGACATCGGAATCCATGAAAGCTGCTTCGTCAAGTACTACTCCAGCTAGGCTTCGGCCACGCAGGGTTGTTGCGTTTTCTGTGCCTTTGAGTTCGATTAGCGATCCATTGATTAGTTCGATTTTGAGGTCGGTTTCGTTTTTAGACTGTATCCATTCTCGTGGGATGAGTTTTTTAATTTCTTTCCAGGCGATGTCTTTTGCCATGCGGTAGGTTGGGGCACAGTAGAAGTATGTTTCGCCTGGGCGGTCTATTGCTGCTTTGAGTAGTTCTATGCAGGATAAATAGGATTTTCCGAATCTTCTGCCAGCCACGAGGACTCTAAATCTGTTTTTTGCGTTGAACACCTCCCCCTGTGCCCATCGGAGGGAGAGATTTTCGGCTGTTTTTGTACTCATGTAGTAAAGAATAGCTTAAATATTGACGGATTTCCGTGATTTTCTCGACTAAACCATGTTTTTAGGGTTATTATTCAAGTATTAACAACAATTTTAGTCCGTGGCTGATTCTGTTCTTCGTAATACAAATGGTCAATTTACATCCGAGAGAGCTTTAAAGGATGGGAGAGTATGTGGAAAGAGGCAACCTGATGCAGTAATAGAAGCAAGAAGGCAAAGACTGTATTCAAAGCAATTGACAGGTAAAACTACAAGACAATTAGTGCATGAGCACTCATCCAGGGAAGGTATTGGGATAGATACAGCTTGGAGCGATTGGAAACAGGTAAAGAAATGGAACGATGAGGATTGGGAACAGGATAGAGAGAAGATGATCTCACGAGTCCAGGGGATGAGAATGAGGCTGTTTGAACAGGCTGTAAGGAAAGGACAGCTACAGACGGCTGCTCAGATACTAGATTCACTCGGTAAAGTACTAGGAGAGAGTGTAGAGAATATTAATTTAAACACTCCACAACTATCAATTCAAGTAGAAGCTAAGAAAAATAGTTGACACTAGAGTAATATTGTAGTATTATTATATTGTAGTACATTTATCGTTTATGTTCTGATTTATCAGTAAGTTCCCTGTCTTTCCATTAACATTTTGTCAGTTTGCAACTTGACCCCGTGCCGTGGCTGTGGTTTTTGGGGTTTGGTTTCGGGTGTTTTGGGGTATGGAATTAATCTTTACTATCTATTCTTTATTTTTTCTTTTACTATCTGAGAATAAAAATTCCCCAGACTGTGAAGACTAGGGAAGGGGGGATAGTGTGCGGGCGTGGATTAGTTCAGTTTGTAGCAGATATCGGAATTGTTATACACTTTCATACATTTAGAAAATGCGTTGGTATCAACTACGCTAGACAGTACAAATCCAACGATAAATAAAACCAGTGCAATTCTTACATAATTCAAATTGGATCTGGTCTCTAATTGGTAGCGGTGGCGGGTTTGTTTTGGGTTTGACATTTTACAGTGAAGCAATGGGAAAGAGAAAGAAATTAGAAGTTTGGAAAATGTATTTTAAAAAGTTTACTAGCTTCCTGATGTCTTCCTAAATTGGTTAACATTTTAATAGTTTCTAGTATTCTTGTTTTTTCTATTTGTTTTTTAGTTTTCATTTGTTTAATTCTCCCAAGATCTTAACTCTGTGATTTTGTCAGGTTCTCCGATTGTAAAAAAATAGTTTTCGTAATCGTAACCAATAGATTTAATCTCAAAAATTTCATTACTGAAAAAATTATCAGAATTAATTAAACCTCTGCAAGCTTCTATGTGATTCTCTTTTGTTGATAGAGAATAATCCCAACTGTGAACAAAAGACCAAGTTGTTTCTAGATCTCTTTTTAAAACTGCTTTAACTCTTGTCCCTCTACAATTTGTAGGAGGCAATAAGTAAGTTTTAATAGTCCAGTTTGTGGGGAGGTGGTAATCTTTGTCCATTAATTTTGATCTTTCAGATTTTGTTAACGGTTCAGTAATTACAGTCATTGTAAATTTTAGGTAGGTTTACCTCCTAATATTAGCATAAATTTATTATCTTGTGTAGTACTTTAATAGATTAATTTTTTACCTAAAAACCTTAAAAATAGGTACTTTTCAACCTCTATTCTCATCATAAGAATTAATAAGATTCTCAAATCCCTTGCTATCACTAGATAATCTCATAAGTAAGAATCCTATAATTTTAAATTTTTTAGGTATAATCCTACCTTAACCAGTTTAAAATCATTCAAAAATACTACATTAAAAAAGCTAGAATCTATAGAGAATCTAGCCTTTAATTAATTAGTTCCTGATGTAGTTTTATTATCTTGGGTTTAATCTCTCTAACTCTAGTAAGTATTTACAATAATCCTTATCAATTCCATTACCATCTTTTAACGTATCTTTTAAACATCTTGTATGTCTTTCGATTTTTTTATTTTCTTCTTTTAAATTTTTAATAAGATCTTCATACCATTTTATTCTTTCATTATTTTCTTCGATTTCTTTATCCTTTTTTTCGTTTTTTTAAATTGTCTGCGGTAGGTTTGAGCAGTTGCCATTTTGTAATTTTGGATGAATATACAATATTATTCTAGTCCATATTGAATGAAATTTCAAACAATAAAAAACCCTAGACTAAAAAGCCCAGGGCAATTAATAGATAAGTTGAATCTATCTAGTCAAAGCTAAACATTCTCTTTTAGCTAAATCTATTCTATTTCCACACTTTCCATTCAATAAACTTTCCATTCTCACTCTAGCTCCTTTTATATCGTCTTTAACTCTCTGTTCGCAATGGGTTTGCTGATAAGTAAGAGCATTAAAGCAATTATAAAGATTTGGGGCTATCTCAAAATTTTGAGTCTCTTTTATAAAATTAGCTTTAATATCTGACCATTCTTTTGAAAGATCTTTATTAAAATCTTTTTCCCTTTTTTCTTTTGTTTCTTTATCAACTACCGATCCAATAAGCTTATCGGCTAGCATATGCTTTGAAAGATTTTTCAAAACTTCGATAGATTCTGCTCTATTTCTAAATGATACATTTTTCATTGCTTTAAATTCTTCGATTGAATTTGAAAGATCCTCACGTTGCCAAGAAATAAATTCAGGTAAATTTTTAACATAATCGTTAATACCTTTTGAATGTTTAAAAACAAGTTTATTTTTTGAGCGATTAATTCTACCCATTTGATTGAAACAGAATAATCTAAAATCAATAGAAACAACTTTGAATGAGTACGAACCATCGTAAGAATTTATAAAGCATAATCTCCTACGAATTGGATCATCTTTTGAGACTTCCATATCAGCATTTCTAATACCACCTGAAACAAAAATTCTAGATCCATTATTCATTAATGCGATATTCTCAAGATCTAATATATTTTTATTTCTTTCAAAGACTTCATATATAGGTTCATTGTCTTGAGTAGCGTATGTTTTTGACATAACGCTTAATGGTTTACCAGTTTTTGAATCAACTATACATTTGTGATTTGGTAATTGAATATCATTACCAAAACTATTTTTAATGTATATATCGGTATCTACGGGTGGATTTAATGCACCAGTTTTTTCAAATTTTTCTCTGATTGAGATTTCATTATTTGGATCTATAGTGGTTCCGCATAGATCCTCATTGCCTAGTCTCTTAAATCCGTTTGGATTTTTATAATGGTTTTCTACCATTAAGGGAGAATTAGCACTATAAACAGTGTCTACTAAATTGGGTTGAAAATAGTTCATTTGGGTGTTGAAAAATAACTACATATACATATTAATGTATTATTCTAATAAAGTAAATAGTCAATCCATACTATTTATAGAAATTAAAATTTTATCAATTAGCTTATCTGATCTATAAACTAAATTATCTGAAAACTGTTCATTATAGTTATTTGAAATTTTTTGCAGAATAATTAGAATAAAAAATAAATCTTGAATAGATAGCTTGACATGACTATGCTTAAAAAATTTATGAATGGTTGAGGCCATGATGAATGAAAGAGAAATGAATGGACAATCCATAGATAACCTAGTCAATAATGAATGTCAAATTCTGAGAATTCTCAGTGAGAATTATGAATGAGAATTTATAATATTGCATATTAAAGGCGATTCATGTAATATTGTAATGTCCATTAACCACAATTATTATGGCTGTCGATCCACTAGATACCAGTAGTGAAAGATTTTTAACTTTTACTATTGCTGAAATAAAAATCTTAGTCGGTATGATGACTAAGTTGAAAGAACTTTTTCCTATTGAAGGACATTACTATGTCCATAAAGCTTGCAACATATTAATCACAATATGTAAGCAACAACTATCTACCGAAGATGTAGAAGAATTAAAGGAGAGATACGGGATATGACTAAACACTTTATATATAAAGCTTTAGAAAATATGGATAGGTTTGGAGGTAGTTTTGAACAGGCTCTTGCCTTTTGTTATTCTCAAGCCGATCCAGATAATCAGACTATTCTTTATAACGCTTTTGAGCATCTTTTCTTTAAATACGCAAAATTTAAAAATGACTAAAGAAGAGGCTGAGAACTTCATCTATAAATGTTTAGTAGACAACGAATCCAAAAAAGATCCAAAAGAAAAATTAACTCGATTGGATATATGCGATATACTGCATACTGATTTTGAGATTCCTAAGTCAACGGCATATAGATACTATAAAGACTCCTTTAATCTATATAAATGGGAACAGGCTAAACCCGATCCAGGTAAAAAGATTAAAGACAATAAAGATACCATTTTAGATAATGTGTTAGATACTGCTGAAGCTGCACTAGCTGACGGAGATAGTTTAGCGTATTACAAAGGTATCGAATTATATTCAAAATTACTTACGAGGTTTAAAAAAGTATGACTGACTCATTCTTACACTTCCATCAATCTGCACTAGACAGTAAACGTGAAGATGATGCAATTCGAGATTTAGAGGATTCGGGTATATATCCCGATCCAGATGATAAACACTATCCCATGGAGACTGACTATGAGTAAACGCTATGAATTATCTATCGATCCAATAGAAATTCCAGAGGATCAGATTCACTTATTTAAAGATGATAATGGTAACTGGAAAACTAATAACTATAAAGCTATAAATTGGCTTTGTACCAAGATAGAAAATGGTCAAACTTCTACTGTTATAGATATATATGGTGAGGAGGAAAATGATTAAAAAAGTTTTAGTAACTCTGTTAGTTACTGTGGATGATGAAGATGAAAAAATTTGTCCGATAGGCGATCCACTAATTGAAAATGTTGTTCTTAATCATTTAGATGATGGATTTATTGATCCTGTAGAGGAAATTTATACCTCGCATATATCTGATTATGTAGAACATTCAAAACGTGTAGAAAAAAGAATCGAAGATTTATATTACTAAACTACCGCTAACTGCTTAAGGTTTTTGTGGTAACGATCCACTCTTTCAAGAAAAAGACTTTTTGCTCCTGCTAGTTCTAAAGAACTCAGGAGTTTTATTTGTGGCTTACCACTCCTGCGAGCTACCACAACTGCCCCGTATTTTGGTTTTATTCCTGTGAGATGTTCGAGTCCAATACTATACGCTCCAAGTTGATGACAGAATTGTTCGATCATATCATCTGACCTAACTTCTTTAGCTGTTTTCCAATCCACTATGAATGGCCCATCTCCATCAATATCCAGTAGAGCGTCTGCTGTACCAGCAAATCCGTAGCCTGGTTTATAAACGGAAAATTCTACGGCATGAATGGCCGTTACACGATCCAGTATGAATGATCGTAGAC
>LUMH01000891.1_pt1 | contig 11155 bp, 8 predicted proteins | sample 730001 | NCBI WGS metagenome assembly LUMH01 (sample SAMN03860268, study PRJNA289734) | marine metagenome | biome: seawater column; feature: ocean; material: water; isolation source: Red Sea water column Station 34 - depth 25m | place: Saudi Arabia: Red Sea | collected 2011-10-15 | depth 25 m
AAAATAATTTTAGAGATAGACACTAATCCAAAAATTGTTATTACTGGTGGCTTAGGTGAGGTAATTCAACCACAATTAAGTGTTGAAACAGAGTACTTAAAAAACCTAACATTAAACGGACTTGAAGAAATATATTTTTTGAATAATTAGGCTATGAGTAGTGAGTAATTTTTCAAAATCAGAAAAAGAAATTTATGAACTCAGAAAGCAAAAAATTGCATTTCTAAATGACATTAGTAAAGACTCTTTTCCTACGAAATTTAATGAATCCACGAAGATTTCAAATATTATCAATGAACATAGAGATATTGAAGAAGGTATTCATACAGGCATATCTGTAACTGTTAGAGGAAGATTATTAAATGCAAGATCGTTTGGCAAATTATTATTCTATGACATATCAGATCAATCTGGAAAAATTCAATTACTTGTAAATTCTGGTGAAATTGAGGATGTTTATCTGAGGCTTTTTGAAAATTTTGATATTGGCGACATAATTGCAGTAAACGGAGAGGTAATTAAAACTAAAAAAGGGGAGCTTTCAATTAAAGTGAACCAGTCAACAATACTATCTAAAAGTTTAAGATCATTTCCAGAAAAATGGCATGGATTAAAAGATAAAGAAACAAGATTTAGGCAAAGATACTTGGATTTAATAGTAAACCCCGAGTCGAAAAAAATTCTAGAAACTAGAGCTAAGGTAATAAAGCTTATCAGAGAATATTTACATGAAAATAGTTTTGTAGAGGTGGAAACTCCAATATTGCAAACTAAAGCTGGTGGTGCGATAGCAAAGCCGTTTACAACTCACCATAATGCTTTAGGTTTAGACATGTATTTAAGAATTGCACCAGAACTTTATCTAAAAAGACTAATTATTGGTGGATTTGAAAAAGTATTTGAATTAGGAAAAATTTTCAGAAATGAAGGTATTGATCAAACACATTTACCAGAATTTACGATGTTAGAGAGCTATCAGGCATACGTTGACGCAAATTCTGTTATGGACATGGTTGAGGATATGTGTACATATGTTTTTAAAAATTTAGAAACTGATACAAAGCTGCATTTTGGTGAAAATACTGCTGATTTCTCAGGTCCATGGAAAAGAGTAAGCATGTTTGATATGGTTTCTGAAAAATTAAATATAGACATAAAATTTAATTCAGATTTTAAGAAAATTAGTAAGGAATTAAAAAAGCAAGGAGTTGATTTTGAAGCCAAATCAATTGGATTACTTGTTTACGAACTTTTTGAGAATTTCGTAGAAAAAGAAATCATCGACCCAACATTTGTAATTGATTATCCTGTTGAAGTTTCACCTTTTGCAAGGGAAAAGAAAGATGAAAAAGGCATAACTGAGAGGTTCGAACTTTTTGCATTTGGTAGTGAATTAGCAAATGGTTTTTCAGAACTTATCGACTCAGAAGACCAGGCCAAAAGACTAAAAGAACAAGCGATTAAAAAGAATGACGGTGATGAAGAAGCCCATGTTGAAGATGAAGATTATGTTGAAGCATTGCAGTATGGCTTACCTCCAACTGGTGGTTTAGGTTTTGGGGTTGACCGCTTTGTCATGATGCTTATGGGAGAAACTTCAATACGTGAAGTAATTTCATTTACACATTTAAAACCAGAAAATTAATTACTTCTTTCTATAAGGTATCTGTTTAAATCTAAAAGTATATTTCGAATATCTTTGTCCTCAATTTTCATTGCAGCATTTTCACTTTTTTCAATATGTGTTTTGAGAAACAATTTTGATTCTGAGATAATCTCGTCATTATTGAATTCAGAAATTACTTCTTTTAAAATTACTTTTTCATCAGAGACATCTGATAATATTTTTTTAATTTTTTCTGGCTGTTTCTTTAAAGCAATTAAAACTGGCAATGTGTAAGTACCCTCAAGAATGTCGTTACCTGAAGGCTTACCCAAAGTTTGTTCGTCAGAACTCAAATCCAATATATCATCTGTAATCTGAAAAATAATTCCATTGTGCCAAGCCCATTCACTTATAAAATTTACAGACTCTTGATTACTATTTGAAGCCATTGCTCCTAACTTTGCACTTGTCTTTATTAAGCTTGCTGTTTTCCCCTCAATTATTTTCATGTAATCTTCAGTTCCATGATTTGTGTCATATGAAAATTGAACTTCTTTAGTTTGGCCTTCAACAAGCTGAGCATATGTGGAAGCTAATAGCTTTACAGATTCAAGTCCTAATGACTCAGCTGCCAACTCAGAGGACCTTGCAAGAAGGTAATCTCCTGCCAAAATTGCTAGAGTTGAGTTCCATTGTTTATTTGTACTAACTACCCCTCTTCTCGTTGTTGCATCGTCAATAACATCATCGTGATATAAACTTCCAAGGTGTATTAGCTCGACTGAAACACCAGCATCAATTACTTTTTTACTATCTCCTTCACCTAATTTTCCTGCCAGTAGAGCAATCAATGGTCTGAATCTTTTACCACCAGCTGAAATTAAGTATTGTGATATCTCTGTGAGATATGGATCAGAAGAACTACTAATTTCTATAAGTCTGTCCTCTAATAAATCAAGATCTTCCCAAATGCTTTGAATAGGAATTATGTTTTTTAGCTCTTTTGATTCCATAAGTTAAAGAATAAGAGGATTTCACAAATAGTTGTAATTTTCGTTTAGAGGTATAAACAGAGCCTTATTAAGATAAACGTATGTTTGAGAGGTTTACAGATAGAGCTAGAAGAGTTGTCGTTCTTGCACAAGAAGAAGCAAGAAGATTAAACCATAATTATATTGGCACAGAGCACATCTTACTTGGTTTAATACAAGAAGGTGAAGGTCATGCTGCTAAAGCAATTGAAGAACTCAATATAAGCATTGATAGCGTAAGATCTGAAGTTGTTGAAATTATAGGAGAAGGCCAGCAATCACCAAGTGGTCACATACCTTTTACACCAAGAGCAAAAAAAGTTTTAGAATTATCCCTCAGAGAAGCATTACAGTTAGGTCACAACTACATCGGAACAGAACACATTTTATTAGGTTTAATTAGAGAGGGAGAAGGTGTAGCAGCTCAGGTGCTGAAAAAACTTGGAGCTGAACTATCACAAGTTAGACAGACTGTTATAAAACTTATTTCAAATTCGGGTGAAGGCAAAAAAGCTCAAGCAGCTTCAACAGGTGGAAGAGAAAGACCGGGATCAGGGACTGGTTCAGCAATACTTGATCAATTTGGAAGAAATCTTACAAGAATGGGTAAAGAGGGCAAACTAGACCCTGTTATTGGAAGAACGACTGAAATCGAAAGAGTGATGCAAATTCTCTCAAGAAGAACAAAAAATAATCCTGTTTTAATCGGTGAACCAGGTGTCGGAAAAACAGCAATTGTTGAAGGGTTAGCGCAAAAAATTGTATCAGGAGATGTGCCATCGACATTACAGGGTAAACAAATTTACACATTAGATTTATCAGCTTTGGTTGCAGGCTCAAGATATCGTGGAGATTTTGAGGAAAGACTTAAAAAAGTTTTAAAAGAAATAAAAACAAGAGGTGACATTGTTTTATTTATCGATGAAATTCATACATTAGTTGGTGCTGGAGCTGCTGAAGGAGCCATCGATGCTGCATCAATATTAAAACCTATGCTTGCTAGAGGTGAGTTACAAACAGTAGGAGCTACAACATTAGAAGAATTTAGAAAGCATTTTGAGAAAGATGCAGCATTAGAAAGAAGATTTCAATCAGTAAAAGTTGATGAGCCACTTGATGGGTTAAAAGATCGATACGAAATTCACCACGGTGTAAGATTCACTGATCAAGCAATTGCCTCAGCAGTCAATATGGCTGATAGATACATTTCAGACCGGTTTTTACCAGATAAAGCTATCGATTTAATTGATGAAGCAGGAAGCCGTATGAGAGTATACAAAAAGCCATTAGATGCTGACAAACAAGAACTCTCTGACAAACTTAAAAACCTTAGAGAACAAAAAATTGATGCTGTTCAATCACAATTATTTGAAAAAGCTGCTCAAATAAGAGATCAAGAAAAAGTCTTATTAGATGAAGTTGATTCTATTGAAGGAAGTAGTTCTTCAGACATCGAGATGGTCATTGATGAGGAAGAAATAGCAGAAGTTTTAGCACAATGGACAGGAATTCCCGTACATAGATTAACACAGGAAGAAACAGCAAGATTACTTGAAATGGAAAATGAACTCCATAAGAGAATTGTTGGACAAAATGAAGCAATTACAGCTGTTTCAAAGGCCATTAGAAGAACAAGATCAGGCTTAAAAGATCCAAAACGACCTTCGGGTTCATTTATATTTCTTGGACCATCTGGTGTTGGAAAGACTGAAACTGCAAAAGCACTAGCTGAGTTTTTATTTGGCGATGAAGATTCTTTAATTCAAATCGACATGTCCGAATATATGGAAAAGCATACCGTTAGTAGGTTAATAGGATCTCCTCCAGGTTATGTAGGTTATGATGAGGGTGGACAATTGACTGAAGCAGTTAGAAGAAAACCATTTAGTGTGGTTCTATTAGATGAAGTTGAAAAAGCCCATCCAGACGTATTCAATACTCTCTTACAAATACTTGAAGACGGAAGATTGACTGATGCTCAAGGAAGAACAGTTGACTTCAAAAATACTGTAATAATAATGACAAGCAACCTTGGAACAAAAGATCTGTCCAAAAATATTGGATTTAGTAATTTAACTGATTTGGATTCATATGAAAAAATGAAATCAAAAGTTAATGAAGAACTAAAAAGATATTTTAAGCCTGAGTTTCTAAACCGTATTGATGAAACTATTGTTTTCCATGAGTTAACACTTGATGAAGTAAAAGAAATTGTCGATTTAATGCTTGATAGAGTTCATAAACAACTCAAAAATTCAGACTTAGAAATCGTTTTATCTGACGAAGCAAAACAATATTTAGCCACTGAAGGATACAACAAAGAATTCGGCGCTAGACCATTAAGAAGATCTATTCAGAGACTTCTTGAAGATCCTCTGTCTGAAGAACTCTTACAAGGAAAATACAAAGCAGGCTCTACAATTATTGTTTCTTTAAATAAAGAAGAAGAAAAGCTTGAATTTGAGTCTGTAGAAGCTCCCAACGAACCTGAAGTAGATTTTGCTGACTCTGATTCTTAATTTAAATCTGTCAAACTATTATTAAAAATTAAGTCTTATCAAAAGATAATCTATTAAAAATTGCTACTATAAATTCCAACGGGGTTTTTAAAGGTATATTATACCTACAACTAGTTGGACAAGGAGTAAAAGTGACTCGAATGAAGTCAAAATGGCTTGTACTTTTCATAGTATTTGGCCTTATATTAACTGCTTGTGGTGGCGGAAGTGATGATGCAGCTGAAGAAGAAGTTGTAGCAGAAGAACCAGCAGAAACTCTGGACTCACCTGCGACAACTGCCGCAGCAGCTGAACCAGAAGCTGACCCCCCAAGCATTTGTCTTGTATTAGACATTGGTGGTCTTGGAGATCTATCATTTAATGATTTAGCATATTCAGGATATCAAAAAGCTATTGAAGACTTTGGAATGGTTGGTACTTTCCTAGAGCCTGACGGTGGTGGGGAAAATAGAGGAGAACTTCTAGAACTTTGTGCAGAAGCTGGAAACGATTTGATTGTTGGTAACGGCTTCCTTTTTGATGCAGCAATGAATGAAGTAGCTCCAAATTATCCTGACCTTAACTTTGCAATCACCGACGGTGTTGCAGAGCCAAGTAACGTTAGAGGAATGTTATTCAAGCATGCTGAAGGATCTTACCTTGCAGGTATTGCAGCAGCACTAAAAACAAAAACTAACAATGTTGGTTTTATAGGTGGAGTAGATTTTCCATTAATTCATGAATTTGAGCAAGGCTTTCTTGCTGGTGTGGCTGAGATAAATCCTGACATCGTAGTTCAAATCGGATATGCAAGTGTTCCTCCAGATTTTTCTGGATTCAATGATCCTGTAAAAGGAAAAGAAATTGCCCTCGCACAGTATGAAGCTGGCGCAGATATTATTTATCATGCTGCTGGTGGAACGGGAACAGGAATGTTCGAAGCAGCAAAAGAAGTATCTGAAGCAACTGGATCAAAAGTATGGGGAATTGGTGTAGACTTTGACCAATATTACCAAGTTGGTACTCCATTACCAGACTTACAGGAATACATCTTATCTTCTATGGTTAAAGCAGCTGATGTTTCAATCTACAATGCTGCAAAAGCAACAGTAGAGGGAACATTCACTGGTGGTGCTTTAGTTGATGACTTGGCATCTGGTGGCGTATATCTATCTTTTTCAGGTGGATATATCGACGACATTAGAGACACCATTGAGGAATATCAAGCAAAAATTATAAGTGGAGAAATCGTACCTCCATCTGTTAGACCATAAAAGAGTCTAAGAATTTTATATTCGTTCCAGAGGAAACTCTGGAACGAATATTTTTCAAAATAGTATGAACACTGCAATAAAAACCCAAAACATTACAAAGTCATATCCTGGTGTTCTAGCTAATTCAAATGTATCTATTCAAATAGTAGAGAGTTCAATACATGCAATTGTTGGTGAAAATGGTGCCGGCAAATCAACATTAATGAAGATTCTTTATGGAATGACAAAGCCTGATGAAGGCGAAATTGAAATATTTGATGAACCTGCATCTATGTCATCACCAAAAGATGCAATAAATCAAGGAATTGGAATGGTTCATCAGCATTTTATGTTAGCAAAAAACTTAACTGTTCTTGAAAATATAATTCTAGGTATTGATAGGCCCTCGCTTAAAAATTTAGGTCTTAAAAAATACAAAAAATCAATACAAGAAGTCATGAGCACATATTCCTTAGATATAGATTTAGACATGTTCGTAGAAGAATTAAGTGTTGGGGAGAAACAAAGAGTTGAAATAATAAAGGTTTTATTCAGAGGTGCAAAAATATTAATACTTGATGAACCTACTGCTGTTTTAGTTCCACAAGAAGTAAATGAATTATTCAAAAACCTTCATAATTTAAAAGAAAACGGTGTAACAATTATTTTTATATCACACAAACTTGATGAAGTTCTTGAGATTGCTGACGCCATTAGCGTTATGAGAGCGGGTAAATTAATTGATTCAGTAAATAATGATAATGTCAGCAAAACTGAATTAGCTGAAATGATGATTGGAAAAAGCTTGCCTACTCCACCTCCAAGAAGTACTGAAAAAAAACAAAATGTAATATTAGATTTAAAAAATCTTACCTCAGAAACAGTTGATGGTAGAAAGCTTTTTACAGACGTTTCCTTTAATGTCTTTGAATCAGAAATACTTGGTATAGCTGGTGTAGAAGGTAACGGCCAAAAGGAAGTTGTTGAATCAATAATTGGTATTAATGATATCGAATCAGGTGAAATATTTTTTAATGGAGAAATAATTAACAATAAATCAACTAGACAAAGACTAGAGTCAGGAATAAGTTTTATTCCTGAAGACAGACAGCTTCAAGCAATGATTATGGATATGAACCTTACTAATAACGTAATTATAGGAAGACAAAATATTGAAAAATATAAATCAAATCTTGCGACGGTAAAAATAAAAAATGCAATTAAAGAATCGGAGAGTGTCATATCCTTGTTTGATGTCAAAACTCCAAACACTAACACGTTAGCTACTGCATTATCAGGAGGTAATCAACAAAAATTTGTTGTTGGTCGTGAATTAGAAGATGACCCATCTTTATTAATAGCGTCACAACCAACTAGAGGTATAGACATAGGTGCACAATCTTTAATATGGGAAAAATTAAGAGAGAGCCGAGACAATGGACTTGCAGTATTATTAATTTCGGCGGACCTTGAAGAGTTAATTGGGTTATCAGATCGAATAATTGTATTATTTGAAGGTAAGGTAATTGCAGAATTTCCCTCCTGAAGATCTTGGTGGCTATATGACTGGGTTAAAAAAATGAAGTTTAGTTTAAGAATTGCAAGTTTTTCTGCCCCAATTATTGCACTAGCTATTTCATTTGGACTAAGTTCTTTAATTTTATTATTTATTGGGAAGGATCCATTTGAAACTTTCCGAATAATGTTTGAGTATGGGATCAAAGGTAAATCTATTGTATCTATTATAAATAGATCTATTCCATTATATATTTCTGCAATAGCAGTAGCAGTTGGTTTCAAAATGGGACTTTTTAATATCGGTGTCGAAGGACAATATTTAGTCGGATCAATTATTGCTGCATTTGTTGGTTCTCAGTTCAGCATAATTACACCCTTACATATATTATTTATCATCCTTATTGCTGTTGCCTCCTCAGCAATGTGGGCAGCCATAGCGGGTTATTTAAAGGTTAAAAAAGGAATTCATGAAGTTATTTCTACAATAATGCTTAATTACATTGGAACTGGATTAATTTCATATAGCTTGACTAATGTATTTGATGAAAAAGGATCAGAATATGAACTTCCAAGAACACCTGAATTACCAGAGACCGGTCAGATGCCAGCTCTTAACAATTTTTTTAGACTTGAGGATTTGCAAGATTTACATGGATTTTTGTTTGTAGCAATAATTGTTGGTATTTTCTACTATTGGTTAGTTTGGAAAACAACTCTGGGCTTTGATTTAAGAATAACTGGCTCAAATCCTGTTGCTGCAAAGTTTAGTGGAATAAATCCTAACAAATTGATTGTTGTTGCAATGGTCACTTCTGGAGGATTTGCAGGTCTTGTTGGACTAGGCCCATTACTTGGATATTTTCATAGATTTACAATTGACTTCCCAACGGGTTTGGGATTTGCAGGTATCGCAGTTGCACTATTAGGACGAAATCATCCATTTGGTATGGGAGTAGGAGCTTTATTGTTTGCATTTTTAGAAAGATCATCTCAAATACTCGATTTGAATGATGTTCCTAAAGAAATTGAAAGAATGCTTCAAGCTTTCATATTATTAATTGTTGTTGTTTTTTATGAAGTTATCAGACGTTTTATAGTCAAACAGCAAATAAAAGATGCATCAAAAAAGATTGAAACATGACAAAAAATATTTTTAGATCACTACTAAATAGATACATTGTGATAACACCTATATTGCTTGTACTAATTGTTGCTCAAATGGAAGAATATTCTCAACTAACTACAAGTGGAACATTTGGTGCTGCAATTCGTTTAGCTATACCAATCATGCTTGCTGGACTTGGTGGATTATTTTCTGAAAAAACAGGAGTAGTAAATATTGGACTTGAAGGCATGATGATTATGGGAACATGGTTTGGAGCATGGGGAGGATTTACTTTTGGTGCTTGGCAAGGTGTTTTTATAGGTATGCTAGGTGGAGCACTCTTTGGATTAATACACGCAATTGCTACAGTCTCTTTTCAAGTTGATCATATAGTTTCTGGTGTAGCAATAAATATTCTTGCAGCCGGTGTAGCAAGATTTTTAAACGTTATAGCATTTGAAGATATCGCTTTTGCAAGCTCAACAGCATCTCCTAGAATAACGGGTGATATTGGTAAATTGACTGTTCCTTATCTTGCTGGTGGAGAAATCAATGGTCAAGAAACTACAAACTTGTTTGGCTTCATCGAAAATTTAAACGTTTTTTTGATCTCAGATTTTGCAGGACTTGTTTTAGGTTTTTTATCAAACATATCATACTTGACCATTTTTGCCTTGGCGATCGTACCTTTGTCTGTTTTAATATTATGGAAAACACCTATCGGTCTTCAAATGAGAAGTGTTGGCGAATACCCAACTGGTAGTGAATCACTTGGTGTAAACGTTTACTTAATGAAATATATAGGTGTTTCAATATCAGGTGCATTATCAGGTTTAGCAGGGGCTTACCTTGTTATTGCCGGAACAGGAATTTATCTTGAAGGTCAGACAGGAGGAAGAGGTTTTATTGGATTAGCATCCATGTTGTTTGGGAACTATAAACCTTTTGGCATTTTGATGGGGAATTCTGAAAGTATTCCCAATCAATTTGTTTATTTCACTCCTCATATAACTACATTGATAGTCTTGTCTTTTGCAAATCAGAGAATCAAGTTGCCAGAAAAAATAGGAGTTCCCTATAAAAAAGGTGAATTGAATTAACTCTTTCCAAAGAATTTAATTTCTTGTATGGCACATTCTGTAAATGGATTTTGACCATTTAATTCCTCACCAGGATAAGCACTTAGAATCTCAATTTTAATTGTGCTTGCACTGGTATTTAAATCAATCCACTGCTGGAAATTATCATTTTCAAGTTCTTTTTCAACTTCATAATCACTTTGGTCTGTTGTAATTCTTATATCTCTAGCTTTAAAATTTCTTATAAATGATGAGCTTTTTTCTGCATTTTGTACAACTATAAATTCAAAATAGATTGTATCAGCAAATGTGAACTCAAGTGTTGCGTCTTTACAACTTAGACTATTATCCTGCCACATTGAATTAGAATCATCGTAAAGATTTTCGCATGAAAAATCATCACCTGGAAAAGCGCTTGAAGCTTTACAGGAAATTGGCACTTGGGGTTTCAAATTTCCTTGAAGAGTAGTGCTAGTTGAAGTAATTGTTGTTTGTTCAATAACAGCTATTTCTTGAATAACTTCGTCTGCTACTCTGCTGTTGTAAAAAAAACTTGCACCTGCAATTAAGGGAACAATTAATGCTAAAAAGAAAACTGCTCTTATCCCTGGTACTTCTTTTCTATTTGGAAGACTAGTTGCGCCATAACTACTTAAAGGCTTAACAGGTAGCTCCATAAGCTTTTCAATTCTTTGTTTTTTTGCTTCTGAAGTATTTTCTACAGCAACTTCATCAACAACCTCATCTAATTTTAATCCAAGCCACTCTCCACAGCTTGAGCAAAATTCTAGAGTGTTATCAATTGTTGCTTGACAGCCTTTACAAGTAATTTTTTCCAATATTTTTCCTGTTGATTAATAATAAAATAATACAGTAACATTCGAATAAATAAAATACTCAAATAATAAAACGAGTATATATGAAAAATAATCAACTGATACCAGGACAACCTTTAAGAGAGGGTGTCGACTTAATTGCCGATAAAAAAACTGGAGCATTAATTGTCGTTGGTAATTCAACAAAATTAGAAAGAATTTCTTCAGGAGGTATCAATCTAACAAATTG
>LUMH01000622.1_pt1 | contig 11072 bp, 10 predicted proteins | sample 730001 | NCBI WGS metagenome assembly LUMH01 (sample SAMN03860268, study PRJNA289734) | marine metagenome | biome: seawater column; feature: ocean; material: water; isolation source: Red Sea water column Station 34 - depth 25m | place: Saudi Arabia: Red Sea | collected 2011-10-15 | depth 25 m
CCAGTAGAGAAAGTCACTGAGACGGTTGAAAAACTGCTTGATGAAAAGCGGGGGCTGGAAAAAGAAATACAGGAGATGCGAAAACAGAATGCAGGAGCTAACGCTGGAAGCCTCCTCGAAGAAGCAGAGTTGATCGGAGATGTCCATGTGCTCGCAAGGCAGGTTGAAGTTCAATCCATGGACGAGTTCAGAAGTATGGCGGATTCTTTGAGAAAACAGCTGAATAATGGCGTTGCCTGGCTTTCAGCAGAAATTGATGGAAAGAGTTCTCTGTTGTGTGTTGTCTCGGATCCTTTGCTCGAGCGCGGGCTGAAAGCCGGTGAGCTCGTCAATGCGGTAGCTTCTCTGGCAGAAGGCAAAGGGGGCGGTAAACCCCACATGGCCCAGGCCGGGATCAAGGCACCTCAACTGCTGCCCCAGGCTTTAAACCAGGCCCCGGATCTCCTGAGACAAAAACTGGGGCTCTGAACCTCATCATTTCCTAGGATGGGTTACGAACTTTTTGTCGGGAAACGCTATCTGCTTTCCCCCCGCAGTGATCGTTCGATTTCGATGATCACCTGGATCTCCATTGGCGGAGTTGCCCTCGGGGTCATTGCCCTGATTGTGTCCACCTCCGTGATGAACGGTTTCCGCAGTAATCTCCGTGATGCAGTCACCGGTTCGCTGCCTCATATCACGCTCTTTTCCTGGGATGAGGAAATCGAAGCCTACAACTCACTCAAGAAAAAGGTATTGGAACATGCGGAAGTCGTTGCTGCTTCTCCCTACGTTTACAAACAGGCTTTGATTACCGGCAAGAAAAAACCGAAGGGTGCACTTTTGAGGGGGATTGACCCCCAACAGGAACCCTCGGTAACCCGGATCAGTTCCTACCTTCGTGAATCAATCTATTCACTTGGTCCCCTGGAAGAAGAGGAACAGCGTCGTTTGGCAGATTCGATTCTGGAACGACTTTCTCATCCAAAAGCTAGAGCGGAAAAGATTCCTGATGGCATCATCCTGGGTGCCAGCCTTGCTCAGCAGTTGGATGTCAGGATTGGAGATACGGTCAAGGTGATTTCCTCCGAACAGCGGATGACTCCAATTGGTGATGTCCCGAGGGTCAAAAAACTGGAAGTGATCGGTATTTTCGAATCGGGTATTTCCGGATACGACGAAGTGTTGGCATTCGCCGACTACCGGCTCGTTCAAAAAATCTTCCGCATGGGAAAAGAGGTCTCCGGACTCGGAGTGAGCATCCGGGACCCGGAAGCTGCCTCCGAGATGGCCTCAGAACTCCAGCAGCTTGCTACCGGCTTCCTCAGCAGCAATTGGGCAGACGAAAACAAAAGTCTGTTTCAGGTGATGAAACTTGAGAAAATAGGACTCTTTCTGATTTTAACCCTGATCATTGTTGTGGCTGCATTCAATATCATCAGTTCCCTGATCATGCTCGTTGCAGAAAAATCAAAGGAGATCGCCATCCTCAAGTCGCTGGGTGCAACCGATGGAAGTGTCCGCAGAATCTTCGTTTTTCAGGGAGTGGTGATCGGACTTACCGGAACAGTTGTCGGCGTGATCCTGGGGCTGGCTTTATGCTGGGTTCTGGGAACCTTTAACATCATTGATATTCCTCCAGGAGTCTATCCGGGAGGGAACCGTATCCCGGTCTTGATCGACTGGTATGATGTCGGCCTGACAACGATCTGTTCATTTCTCATCTGTATGTTGGTCACCATCTACCCTTCCAGCAAGGCAGCACGGATGAATCCGGTCGATCCATTACGCTATGAATGATTGTGATTTTGAGTTTTAAAGAACTTGATCCTTTTCATACAAAGGACTAAATTATTCGGTTGACTCTTTGCCCCGGAGTACAGAAAGAATCCCTCTCTGGAGAGAACAATGACTTATGTAGTGACGGAAAACTGTGACGGATGCAAATACACGGACTGTGTTGAAGTTTGCCCCGTCGAGGCCTTTCACGAAGGGCCAACCATGCTTTACATTAACCCGGAAACCTGTATTGACTGCAATGCCTGCGTCGAGGAATGTCCGGTAGAAGCAATTTATGCGGACGTTGATGTACCTGATCAATGGGAAAAATACACAGCGATGAATGAAGAGATGTGTAACGAATACCCGGTCATCATTGAAAAAACGGATCCCCTGCCGGGTGCAAAAACCCTGGAGGAAATCCGTGCCGCATCCGGAGATTGAGCAAAACGTTCAGGAATTAATTTTCCCGGTCGAGAATCTTCCAGAGCAGGAGCCTCAAAATTTTGAGGGAAAACTTGGCCTAAGCCAATGCCCGCGCTTGCTGGAATTGGCGGAAGATTCCGAATTTGAACTCGAATATCAGTTTTCGCTGAAACGTGATTCACGCAAGGTCCTGATTGACGGTGAGTTCAAGGGACAGTTCAAACTGAATTGCGACCGCTGTCTGGGAACGGTTGCTTACCAACCGGAAGAGAGTTTTTCCATCCGCCTTCAGCCTTCAGAAGATCGCCCAAGACCTGCTGAAGAAACCTTATTGACCCTGGAGGAGTTGGAATGGGATGTTTATGATCAATCGTCACTCAATCTGGCTGAATTGATCGAGGAACAGGTGTTGATATCGATACCTGAAAAAAAGCTTTGCTCCACTTCATGCAAGGGATTGTGTCAGAGATGTGGAGTGAACTTGAACACGCAGAGTTGTCTCTGCAACGAGGAAATTGAGGATCATCCTTTTGCCGTTTTGAAAGGCATCGGGAATGAATTCGAAAACTTCCAGAAATAAACTGAAATGGCAGTACCAAAATATAAAACTTCCCGAAGCAAGCGGGATCATCGACGGGGTCATATCAAACTTGCGGCTCCAGCCTTATCAACCTGTTCCAACTGTGGAGCACTCATCCGACCTCACCGGGTTTGCCCGGAATGTGGATATTTCAAGGGTGTTCAGGTTGTTGAAACAGAAGATTATTGATCCTTATCACTTTTCCTCCTGATGCCTGGAGGTCCGTATGGTGATTGCCGTGGACGCCATGGGCGGGGATATCCCTGTTCATGCCCCTGTGGAAGCCGCCGTCAGGGCAGCAAATGATTTCGAACAGGAAATCATTCTGGTCGGAAACCGTGACCAAGTGGTTACTGAGCTCGACAAGCATACCTTCCCCAAAAAACTGATCGAAGTCGTCCATTCCAGCGAAACCGTTGGGATGGATGAATCGCCTGCACTTTCTCTCCGTCAGAAAAAAGATTCTTCCATACGGGTCGCTGTTAATCTTCTCCAGGAGGAAAAGGTTGATGCGGTTGTCAGTGCCGGTAACACCGGTGCCTCCATGGCCACAGCGAAGTTTGTACTGAAATTGATTTCAGACATTGAACGGCCTGCCATTGGCACGCTGATGCCTTCGGTCAATCGTAATCATCCATTCGTATTGCTGGATATTGGTGCGAATATCGACTGTAAACCATCCTACCTTTTCCAGTTTGCCCTGATGGGGGATGCCTATGCCAGAACGATGCTCAAACTTGAAAATCCCCGGGTGGCTCTGCTCAACAATGGTGAAGAAGAAGGGAAAGGAAACCAGATCGTCCAGGATGCATTCAAACTGCTGGAGCGCAGTACCCTCAATTTTTTGGGAAATATAGAAGGGAAGGCGATGTTCCAGGATCAGGTCGACATCGTTGTCTGCGACGGCTTTGTGGGGAACATCGCGCTTAAGGTGGCGGAAGGAACGTTTGATTTTGTGAGAAGTGTCCTGAAACAGGAAATTCAGAACTCATGGCTGGCGCAAATCGGCTCTCTTGCCATGCGTGCTCCGTTTCAGTCGCTGAAAGACAGGGCCGATTACTCGGAAGTCGGAGGAGCCCCCCTTCTTGGGATAAACGGAGTGGTCATCATCTGTCATGGGAATTCGAAACCCCATACCATCCGCAACGCCATCCTTCATGCCAGACAATGTGCCGAGTTGAATCTCAACGACACCATCTCACGGGAAGTTTCGGAAAATCTCAGTCTGCTCAAAGAGGGAGTAACTGATTCAACTTCCTGAAGAGCACCTCCAACAATTCAGTTGTTGCTTTGAAAATCAGCGATTTTTGAAGTGATAAACGCTTCACAGGCATCCCAGGGCATTTCTTTTTTCTTCATGGTTTCATAAAGGGCCAGAATGATCTGGAACTCCTCCATTTTTGAAAGTCCGCTTTTTGACGCGGGAGGAAGCAACTTGTGCATCAACAAACTGATGGTGTAGACGGTTTCCTCATATTTGCTGGCCGTCAAAGTTTTTTCATAATAATCCTGGAACATGTAGCAGAAGAGAAACAGGCCATCATCATCGAGGTCGTCCAGCCATTGCCAGCGATCACCCTGAAATTCCTCCAATTCCATAAGCTTGTGGGCCTGCTCCACAACCCTTTGATAATATTCATCGGTTAATACCTCATCCCCGGTAACGGATGCACCAGATGATGCTTTTTGAGTCATTTTCAACCAAAGGGTTGGTCCGAATCCGGAAGAATGAATCGTCTGCCAGGCGGATTGAATTTTAAAATGAATCCTATCAGGGATTTGAATTGGGATGAGAAAAAGGGCCGAATTGAAGAAAATTCAATCCTTCAATTCAACCCCTATTCTTTCAGGGATGAGAGAAGTTTTAACTATTGAAAGTAGGGATTCGTTCCGCCCGCATGATCGGTCGCGTCATAGACGTTACTGATTTCAGGAATGCTTTCCTTGAGCATCACTTCAATCCCTTGTTTAAGAGTCACATCAATCTGACCACAACCCTGGCACCCACCACCAAACTGGAGGTAGACATCGGTTTTTTCAATCGCATGGATGCTGACCACACCGCCATGGGCAGCAACCATCGGATTGACCTGGTCAACCAAAAGCGAAAGGGGATGCTTTGACTTGAAATACGGATTCGAATTCCGTCTTTATCAAGATGGATGAAACCTTCTCCTTTTTCAGGCACTTGAATCAGGTCCAGACTGTAAATCCCCTTGAGCGGTGATTTCACCTCGACATTCATCTCAACCCCCCAAAGTTCGGGATTTGCATTCAGTTGAGACTGGATTTTTTCCCGGGCCTCATCCCGGATGACCACATAGGATTCATCAATCTGATTGAAGAGGGAAAGGTAGGAATCAACATAAAAGAAAGTGTCGAAACCATTGTCGTAGAGGATTTCAGCAGCAGTCAGTACCTCACCGTTTTCTCCGCCATAAAGCAGAATGTCTCCGGAAAAGGGCATCTGATAAATAGAATTCTCAAAATGCTCAATGGGCAGATTGTGCGAACCTGGCAGATGGGAGAGTTCATAATCGTTGGCGCTTCTCAGATCAAACACATAGGGCCTGCGTGAGGTTCGTCTTTTTTCAAAAAATTCTTTCGGGTTCAGCCGGTAATCTTCGGCCTTGAACTCGTCATTATCAGAAAGATCAGTAAACTTAAACATGGCCGGAATCCTTTACGAGAAGTGTTTTTTGGTGAAGATTGTTATATTGAAATACAAAAATTTTAAATCATCGCTCTAAGGCTGTCAAACCAGGCAGCCCTGGACTTCTTAAGAATAAAAATGATGGCAACGTTTAAAACATTAAAAGGAATGCTGGATAGCGGCTCACCCTGGGTCGTGGCTCATCGTGGAGACAGTCGATTCTGTCCCGAAAACACAATGTCTGCGTTTCGTTCCGCGATGGAAAAAGGAGCGGAGATGATTGAATGCGACATCCACCTGAGCCGTGACCGAATTCCGGTAGTAATCCATGATTCTTCCCTGGACAGAACCACCAACGGTTCAGGAAACATTGTTGAGAGGGATTTTAAGGAGCTAAGTCAACTGGACTGCGGAAGCTGGTTTTCTGAACAATTTTCTGGAGAAACGCTGCCTAAGCTTGAACAACTGCTGGAAGAAGTTTCAGGAAAAATCCTGCTCAACCTGGAAATCAAATCCAAAGCGGTTGAAAGCGAAGAGAGAACAGACGGAGTGGAATCCCAGGTTTGTGAAATGGTCCATGCATTTGGTCTTGAGGAGCAGGTGCTCGTCTCCAGTTTCCATCATCCCTGTCTGAATCGGGTACGAAAACATAAATACTCATTGCCGGTGGCACCGCTCCTGGAGCGTCCTGCATCATTTGCTGAACTTAAAAAACTTAATCAGACCTATGACTCATTTTCCATCCACACGGATGAAAAACATGTGGATCAGCAATTATTGAGAGAAATGCAGGAATCCGGAATTCCATTGTTGTGCTATACCGTCAATGATCCGGTAAGAATGAAGGAACTTTCTGATTGGGGACTCACCGGAATCATCAGTGATGACCCTGGTTTGCTCAAGAAAACAATTTCATAAAGAAATTAGGTTTCTTGTTCAGGCTGCTTGTTGAGAAAAGGTTTTAAGTAGTTCCAGTTTTTCCAAGGCCCGGCCTGAATCAACAGCCTCCGAAGCAAGGCTCACTCCCTGTTTCAGATCATCGGCCAATCCTGCTACCACCAAAGCTCCTGAGGTGTTGATGAGGGCCATGTCTCTCGGAGTTCCCTGATCCTCTCCTGAAAGAATCGCCAGAATCATCTGAGCACTTTCTTCTGCGGAATCGGTTCGGATGTCATCCAGTTTTCCGGGACGAAGTCCCATTTCCTCTGCCGTGATTGTGTATTCCCGGATGGTTCCGTCTCGAAGTTCCGAAACCAGCGTAGGAGCGGTGACGGTCAGTTCACAGAGCCCGTCTTCTCCGTGAACCGCAAGGATTCTTCGGCTTTCCAATCTATTCAGAACTTTTGTCATCTTCCCCGTTAACTGAGGTGTCGGAACTCCGATCAGCTGGTTTTTGGCTCCTGCGGGATTGGTCAATGGACCAAGCAGGTTAAAAACGGTCGGCACTCCCAGTTCTCTTCGAATCGGACCCGCATAACGCATCGCAGGATGATGATTGACCGCGTAACAGAAGCAGAGATCGATTTCTACCAGACAGCGTTCGACTTCCTCAATTCCCAGGTTGATATTCACTCCAAGGGCTTCCAATGCCTCGGCGCTCCCACTCTTGCGGGTGTTGCTCCGGTTTCCGTGTTTGGCCACCTTGGCTCCGGCTGCTGCAGCAATGATTGCCGCACAGGTCGAGATGTTGAAGGTGCTGATCCCGTTTCCCCCAGTGCTGCAGGTATCGATGACATCCTGAGGCGCATTGATTTTTGAGACCCTTCCCCGCATGGCATATGCCGCTCCGGCCATCTCTTCATCGGTGATGCCTTTGGCCTGAAGCAACACCAGCAGCGCAGAAGCCTGGACGGCAACGGCATCTTCACTCATCACCCATTGAATGAGTTCTGAAGCTTCCTGAAAAGTCAGGTCTTCCCGCCCCATCAGTTTTTTCAGCAGTTCAATCATGTTGCTTTGCTAGATTGATCGGATTTTTTTGACCATATCTTAACTGGTTTCATCCATCAAGATCATGCGTCACATATTCCTGCGATATTGTCCGCCCAGTCGGTAGAGTTCCTGAGTCACCTGTCCCAGGGAACAAACTTTCGCGCAGTCCATCAAGGCCTCAAAGGTATTTTCATCATTCAAAACAGCATTCCTCAGTTTTTTCAGTGCAGGTTCCCGCTCTGCCTGATGGAAACGATGGAACAGTTCCAGATCATTGATCTGCATGTATTTTTCATCATCGGTGGAACGAGCCAACTGGATTTCTTCAGTCTCTTCCGGGGGCTGAGGATTGAGGAAGGTGTTTACGCCCATGATCGGCATTTCTCCAGTATGCTTCAGCGTTTCATAATGCAGGGACTCTTCCTGGATCTTGTTTCGCTGGTACATGGTTTCCATCGCCCCAAGAACACCACCACGATCCGAGAGACGGATAAATTCGCTCAAGATCGCCTCTTCCACCAGATGGGTCAATTCTTCAATCACAAAACTTCCCTGAAGCGGATTCTGGTTATATGCTTGGCCCAACTCATGATTGATGATCAACTGAATCGCCAATGCCCGGCGTACCGATTCTTCTGTAGGAGTCGTGATTGCCTCGTCATAGGCATTGGTATGTAAAGAGTTACAGTTGTCATAAACCGCATAAAGAGCCTGAAGGGTGGTGCGGATGTCGTTGAAATCGATCTCCATCGCATGCAACGAACGTCCGGAAGTCTGAATGTGATACTTAAGTTTGCAGGATCCTTCTGATGCCTGATAAAGATCACGCAACGCGACTGCAAAAATACGCCTTGCCACTCGGCCTATCACGGCGTATTCAGGATCCATCCCGTTACTGAAGAAATAACTCAGGTTTCTGGCAAATCCGTCGATCGAAAGTCCTCTTGCGAGGTAGTATTCGATGATGGTGAAACCGTTGGCGAGGGTGAAGGCGACCTGGGTGATCGGATTAGCTCCGGCTTCAGCGATATGATAGCCGCTGATGCTGACCGAATAAAAATTCCTGACCCCGTTTCCAGTGAAAAATTCCTGGATATCTCCCATCATCCGCAGCGCAAATTCCGTGCTGAAAATGCAGGTATTCTGAGCCTGGTCTTCTTTGAGAATATCTGCCTGAACCGTCCCTCTGACAGAAGTCAGGGTGTGTTCACGGATGTTATGATAGATTTCTGCATCCACCGCTTCGCTTCCGGAAATCCCAAGCAATCCCAAGCCTAAGCCCTGATGGGTTTTCGGAAGTTCCATGCGGTAACCGGGAAGTTTCAGATCCTGCTGGGCATAGCGCTTTTGGAGGTTGTTTCGTACCTCATCCAACTTCCCATTTTCACGAAGGTGTTTTTCCACCTGCTGGTCGACCGCAGCATTCAGGAAAAAGGCTAAAACCGTCGGCGCAGGACCATTGATCGTCATTGAGACTGAAGTATTGGCAGTACAAAGATCGAATCCCGAATAAAGCCTTTTGGCATCATCAACGGTGCAGACCGATACTCCGGCATTACCCACTTTCCCGAAAATGTCAGGTCTCGGATGAGGGTCGGAGCCATAAAGCGTAACCGAGTCGAAGGCGGTACTGAGCCGTGTAGCGGGCTGACCTTCGGCAAGCATGTGAAAACGGAGGTTGGTCTTTTCAGCGATTCCTTCCCCGGCAAACATCCGGGTAGGGTCTTCCTGTTCTCTTTTGAATGGGAAGATCCCTGCCGTAAAGGGAAACTCGCCGGGAAAATTTTCCAACCCGAGCCATTTAGTGATCTCTCCAAGATCCTCAAACCGTGGAACTGCAACTTTGGGGATCATCAGACCACTGAGGCTTTTTACCCGGTTTTCCACTTCAATGGTTTTCTGTCTGACCTGGTATTGAAAGGATTCCTTCAGGTAGAGTTCGCGCTTTCCTGAGAAAGCTTCGATCTGTTTCAAAACCGTTGGGGGCAGGGTGGCCAGTTTCTTGTTGAAAAGCCTGACCACCGGAAGTGCTTCCGGGGTAATGCCTGCTTCCGCAATTGTCGAAAGCGCATACCTGGTTTTCTCACGGAGAGTTTCATCATTTCCGCAAAGCTGCGAAATGGTCCCGCGAAGTTGGTCCAAGTCACGCGCATTTTCAGAATTTTTCTGTACTTCGGCTTTATATGCTCGAACGGTTTCCGAAATTTGCCTGAGGTAGTGTTTCCTCGAAGCAGGAATCAACTCATGGGTTTGGGAAACGGAATGGGAAACACTCGATTTCCTGGTCCAGTCAACAAGTTCTTTTTCTTTCAACAACTCCAAGAGTCTGAAATAAAACCAGTTGGTCCCCTTGTCATTGAATCGGTTGGCAACAATGCCAAAAACCGGGAGGCTTTCGACGGGATCATCAAATTTCAGATGGCTGCGTCGATACTGTTTGCGAACCGCATCCAGTGCGTCTTCGGCCCCAGGTTTATCAAACTTGTTGATCACGATGCAGTCGGCATAGTCGATCATGTCGATCTTTTCCAGTTGGGTCGAGGCACCATATTCCGGGGTCATCACATAAACACTGAGATCTGCCAAATCGGTGATTTCGGTGTCACTTTGCCCAATCCCCGCCGTTTCAACAAGGATCAGGTCAAAGGATGAAGCCTTCAACAAATCCAGGATCGGCAGAAGAGATTCCGAGGTTGCCAGATGGGAACGGCGTGTGGCCAGGGAACGCATGAAAACATTGGGATGTTGAATCGCGTTCATGCGCATGCGGTCTCCAAGCAGGGCACCGCCGGTTTTGCGTTTTGACGGATCCACCGAGACCACAGCAAGGATGACTTTGGAAGCCCATCAAGGTAAGTTGAAACCTGATTCGCATCTTCATTCTGTTCCACCCATGTCAGCATCCTTGCCAATTCCGATGAATTCCTCGGATCAAAATGGTTTGGATCAGGAGTTTGCTCTCCATCCGTCAAACTGAAGTCCGACTTTTTGAGCATGTCTGCAATCATTCCCTCGAGGCCCATTTCTCGCCCATCCTCCGGGGAATAGATCCGACAGACCCCATAATCCATCAATTCTTTGATTTCCCTGGGAATGATCACTCCGCCGCCGCCGCCGAAAACCCGAATGTGCTCTGCATTGTTTTGACGGAGGAGATCGATCATGTAGCGGAAAAATTCATTATGCCCGCCCTGATAAGAACTGACGGCAATCCCCTGGACATCCTCCTGAATGGCGACTTCGACGATTTCCTCCACCCCACGGTCGTGTCCGAGATGAATTACCTCTGCTCCCATTGACTGAAGAATCCTGCGCATGATGTTGATGGCCGCATCATGTCCGTCAAAAAGGCTGGTCGCAGTGACAAAGCGGACCCGATTTTTTAAGGAAAGTGTTTTTTGGGGGAGGGGGTGGCTCATCAGTTTCTGATTTTCAATTCAAATTCCAGAGGTTTTGAGCAGATCATCACGGTTCAGTCCCAGGTTAACACCTGCGTCCAGAATCTGTTCCCAGGTATTTTCATCAATCGGAATTCCATCTCTTTCCCGTTCTTTCAGTGAAATCCTCTCAGGATCTCCCGCGATCAATACGGGGTTATCAGGATCGGCAGGCGGAGATGCTTTAACGTAATTCACCATCGCTTCAATCTCATGCTGCATGGTAGGAATTTCGAGTAATCGCGAGGGGTCGACGATGAAGGTCAGCATGTTATTGGTTATCCCC
>LUMH01000928.1_pt1 | contig 11062 bp, 11 predicted proteins | sample 730001 | NCBI WGS metagenome assembly LUMH01 (sample SAMN03860268, study PRJNA289734) | marine metagenome | biome: seawater column; feature: ocean; material: water; isolation source: Red Sea water column Station 34 - depth 25m | place: Saudi Arabia: Red Sea | collected 2011-10-15 | depth 25 m
TAGATGAAAGAGATTTATTTGTTGGTAATGTCTATAAACAGTTGATGGAAATTGAAAGTAGATTGTTACCTTGCGGTCTTCATACTATTGGAGAAGCTCCAACAGCAGAAGAAGCTGTTGCAACACTTGTAAATATTGCATCTTTAGAGAGAGAACAAGAAGGATTAAGATCTCTTCCTGGATTACTCGCAGAATCCATCGGTCTAACTATTGAACAAATTTATGATGGTAATAATAAAGGTGAACTTAAATTTGTAGAGTTAAATGAAAAAATCATAAAGACAGCAAGAGAGTCGATTTTTGCGATGGTCAACTCTTTAAAAATTGTTGATGGCAGAGTTTATTTAGAAAAATCACTTCTTTCCAAACTTTTCGATTTACTTAAAGTTTTTGGTCTAAATCTACCTACCCCTTGGCTAAGAGTCTGCAGATTAAATGGATTTAATGAAGTTAATCAGAAGGAATTAAATAAATTATTTGATTACTTACTTTTCTGTCTGGAACAAGTCTGCGCAGACAAAGAAATGGATAGCCTCATTAAAGCACTAGATGGAAATTATGTTTTACCTGGACCAGGTGGAGATCCCATAAGAAATCCAGGTGTTTTGCCCAGTGGTAAAAATATCCATGCACTTGATCCTCAATCAATCCCAACTACAGCAGCAGTAGCTGCAGCGAAGTCTGTTGTTGACAAATTAATTGAAAGACAAAAGGAAGAGCAAGGAACTTGGCCTGAAACAATAGCTTGTGTTTTATGGGGTACTGATAACATCAAAACTTACGGAGAATCACTGGCACAAATCTTATGGTTTGTTGGGGTAAAACCAAAACCAGATTCTGTTGGAAGAATTAACAAACTAGAATTAATCCCTTTAGAAGAATTAGGTAGGCCAAGAATAGATGTAGTAGTTAACTGTTCAGGAGTATTTAGAGATCTATTTATCAATCAAATGGCATTAATAGATCAGGCAGTCAAATTAGCAGCTGAAGCTGATGAACCATTGGAATCTAATTTTGTAAGGAAACATTCACTAGAACAAGCAGAAAAAGAAGGCACTTCTATCAGAGAAGCTTCAGCGAGAGTATTCTCTAATGCAAGTGGAAGTTACAGTTCAAATGTTAATTTAGCTGTAGAAAATTCAACATGGGAGGAAGAAAATGAATTACAAGAAATGTATTTATCTCGCAAAACATATGCTTTTAATGCCGATAATCCAGGTGAGATGAATCAAAAAAGAGAGGTATTTGAGTCAGTAATGAAAACAGCAGATGTTACATTTCAAAACCTTGATTCTTGGTTGGAGTGCGACAAGTGGTCAAGTAGATAATTTTGTATATGAAGAAACTAATGAAACATTTATAAATGACGAAGAGATGAGGAAAAGATTAATGGATCTTAATCCTAATAGTTTCAGAAGAATTGTTGGAACATTGCTAGAAGTCAATGGTAGGGGATATTGGGAAACTTCAGATGAGAATATAGAACAGTTGAAAGAACTATACCAAGAGGTAGAGGATAAAATCGAAGGAGTTAAAGAATAATAAATTTATTATTTTCTGTAAATCCTATCAGCTACTTTCAGGATTTGATAATTTAGTTTGACGTTGTGAACTCTCACAATGTCAATATTAAATTGAGAACAAAGACAACTTATTGCAAGTGTTCCTATATCCCTTTCTTTTGGATTTTTCTCATTCAAAATTTCTCCTATAAATCTCTTCCTAGATGCACCTATCAAAATTGGCAAATTCCATTTTTTAAATACATCTAAGTTTCTCAAGATTTCCAAATTATGAATGATATCCTTTGAAAAACCAATTCCAGGATCCACTATTATATTTCTTTCAGATATATTTTTTTCTAAAGCATTCTTTATTAAATTATCAAGCGAGCACTTAACATCACTCAATACATTCTGGTAATTAGAGAGTTGATTCATATTTTGACTATTACCACGACTATGAGTTATGACGAATGGACAGTTGAATTTTGATACAACATCCAAAATTTTTATATCTCTTCTTCCTCCCGTGACATCATTTATCCAATTAGCACCATTTAAAAGAGCTTCGTAAGCTACTTCAGAATTAAAAGTATCAATAGAAATTAAAACATCTGGAAATTTAGATTTTATTAATTTTAGATATGGCATCAACCTATCTATTTCTATATCAGATCCAACTTCTTCAGCTCCAGGTCTCGTACTTTGAGCACCAAGATCAATAACATCAACACCATTGCTCAAGAAATGATTTACTTGATCTAAAACTTTTTTTGAAGAGTTTAATTCCCCACCATCACTAAATGAATCAGGAGTTAAATTAATAACTCCCATAATTGAAGTTTTTTGGCCCCAGCCTTTTGGCCATGGATTTTTCTTATTGATAATTTGCAATTCTCGCAAAACTATTCGGATCTAATGAAGCCCCTCCAACTAACACCCCATCTATATCACTCATTGACATGATTTCGTCAATATTATTAGGTTTAACAGATCCTCCATATTGAATAATTACATCATCAAAACCTATTAATTTCCGAATCAAAGAACATATCTTATTAGCGTCTTCTGCCTCACATGTTTTACCAGTGCCAATAGCCCATATTGGTTCATAGGCAACAATTAAATTAGATGGATCTGTATTTTCTAATCCTTGTTCAACCTGTCTAGTAATAACTCTATCAGCTTCTCCTCTCTCTCTTTGTTCTAATGTTTCTCCTACACAAACTATTGGAGTAAGTCCACTAGATTGAGCAAAAACTGCTCTTTTATTAATTTGTTCATCACTTTCACTAAAATATTTCCTTGGTTCACTATGTCCAACGATTGCATATGAGACACCATGTTCAAGAAGCATTTTTGGAGATATTTCTGCAGTAAATGCTCCTTGATCTTCCCAATGAATATTTTGACTAGAAATATCTAAATATTCAAAATCAGAATGATCAGAAAAGGTTGAAATAGCTGTAAAAGGTGGAGCAATAACAACTTTACGATCGTCTTTTATGTTTTTTATTAAAGGAATAAACTCTTCTAAATAGGATTTAGCTTCAGCACAAGTCATGTGCATTTTCCAATTACCAGCAATTACAGATTTTCTCAAAATACTATCTCCAAGAAAAATATACTAATACAAAGTGAGTTGAATAAGCTAACTATTCAAAAATTAATTCATTTTTTAGAAATATTACTTTATCTCCCTTGTTTAACTTCCTTCCTCTCCTAGTCTCAATTACACCATTAACCTTAACAGAACCGGATTTAATAAAAATTTTTGCTTCGCCACCAGAAGATACCAAATTTTTCCATTTTAAGAATTGATCCAATTTCATTGTTTTTTATACCCAAAGATATTGATAAAGTAGGATAAACAATTAAATATATAATATCTTGAGACTAATACCACCAGTCAGACCATATTCAAATAGGTTTATCAAGGGTTTTATATGCATGCTTATTTACGTAGCTTGTTGGCCTTTATTAGCTTATTTAGCTGGAAACTTAATCCCAGCAATTGGGTCAGGTGATCTCTCAAAAGTTTCTAGCATAATAATTAAGTCTTTATTTGTATTTTTAGTTCAGAAAACTGCTCAATTTGGACAGGATGTATTCATAGCAAAACCATCTTTAGAAATTAGTGAAGTGATGAGAGGAAATTTATTTAGCAGAATTCAAAAAATAAAGATGAATTCTGTTGAAAATATTTCAGCTGGGGACATCACATATAGACTTACAGAAGATGCAGACAGGGTAAGCGAAGTTATTTATAAAACAGCTCAAGATACTATTCCATGCACTTTACAGTTGTTAGCGGTAATAATCTATATGTTTTATTTAGACTGGTCACTAACAGTATCAACATTCGTTTTAGCACCATTGATTATTCTTTCAGTTAACAGTTTTGGAAGAAGAGTTTTAATAGCATCCGAAAAAAGTCAAGAATCAACAAGTAATTTAGCAGGTTTAATAGGTGAATCTATAAATGGAATGTCCACGATAAGAGCTTTTGCTGCAGAAAATTGGATTGAGAAAAGATTTTATAAAAGATTAAGTACAAATAAAAAAGCAAAATATAAAACATTAAAACTACTTGCATTTCAACATCCAGTTGTAGGATTTGTTGAAGCATTTGGAATATTAGCAATATTAGGTTTAGGAGCCGCAAGAATCAATCTAGGCCTTCTAACAAGCGAAGAATTTAGTAGTTTTTTTGCAGCAATATTAATGCTTATTGATCCAATAAGCCATGTAAGTACAAATTTTAATGACTATAAACAGGCAGAAGCCTCAATAAAAAGGTTGAAAAACATAAATCAAGAACCTGTCGAAGATGATAAAGAAAATTTACGAAGGATATCCAATTTTGAAGGCAAAATAAGTTTCAAGAAAGTAAATTTCGCTTACAAAAAAGATAATCAAGTACTTAAAAATATCAATTTAGAAATTAAAAGAGGGGAAGTCACAGCATTTGTTGGAGCTTCTGGAGCTGGTAAAAGTACAATGTTGGCTTTGATATTAAAGTTTATAACTCCAAATAATGGAGACATTTTTATAGATGATAAAAATCTCAAAATATTAAATACAAAAGATATTAGAAAAAACATTGCATTAGTTCAACAACAGCCTTTTTTGTTTTCAGGAACAATTATTGATGTAATAAGAATGGGCAGAAATTTCACCAAAGAAGAAGTTATAGAATCAGCAAGAAAAGCAAACGCTCACAACTTCATTCAAAAGCTTCCTGAGAAATATGAAACTGAGATAACTGAAAGAGGATCAAATTTCTCAGGTGGTCAGATCCAGAGGATAGCAATTGCAAGAGCAATACTTGGGAACCCATCAATTCTTCTTTTAGATGAGGCCACAAGTGCGTTAGATGCAGAATCAGAATCTGAAGTACAAAAAGGACTTAATAGAGCTATGAAAGATAGAACAGTTATTGTAATTGCTCATAGATTAGCCACTACTCAAGAGGCCAATAAAATAGTTGTTTTCGATAAAGGTGAAATTATTGAAGTTGGGAAACACATTGATTTAATAAATAAACCTGGAATTTATAAAGAATTATGTGAAAAACAATTGATTAAAAAATTATAGTTCTATTTTATTTATTAAAAAAGTAAATCCATGAGCGAAAACACAAATGATTCTGCAAATCCAGTTTTAACCTTTGAAGGCAAAAAATATTTAATAAATGAACTTTCTAATGAAATAAAAGAATCTATAAAAGTACTACAAATAGCGGAGACACAACTTAAGATGCATCAAGATACTCTCAAATTACTTTCAATTAGTCGAAACTCTTTAGTTAATCAATTAAGAGAAAAACTAAAAAACTTAGAATAAAATTTTAATAATTATGGATTTCTTGTAGAGAGTAAGTATTAATTTTATTGCATTGCAAAGCTTTGATCGCCTTAATGGCTGCCTTTGCTCCAGGAATAGTTGTAAAAGTTGGAATATTATATCAAATATGAAGCTGTACCTTTTGTTGCGATTAATTTAAATCCTAAATTCAAAAGTTCTCTAGCAACTTCCTCAAGATTTTTTTTATCTAAATCATTTGTAGATAAAAAAGCAACTCCTTCTGAAGGAACACCATTACCTGCTGCCAATTCCGACTTGGCATAAGCAATTCCAAAATCTTTAGCTAAACCCATTACTTCTCCAGTAGATCTCATTTCAGGGCCAAGTAATGTATCAGATCCAGGAAATCTTTTAAAAGGTAAAACGGCCTCTTTTACTGCCTGATATTTTGGAGAAAATTCTTCTGTGAAATTAAGATCTTCTAATGTAAAACCTTGCATTAACTGAGTAGCTAATTTTGCAACTGGTTTACCTATGGCTTTTGAAACAAATGGAACTGTCCTGGATGCTCTTGGATTTGCTTCAAGAATAAATAATTTATTTTCTTTATTATTTGTATTTATTACTGCAAATTGCAAATTAATTAAACCAACAACATTTAATCTTTGTGCAATTAATTTAGTCCAGTTCCTTACATTTTCTATTGTGGATGTTGAAAGAGAAATGGATGGTAAGCAACAAGCTGAATCTCCTGAATGAATTCCTGCAGGTTCCACATGTTCCATTAGGCCAGCAATTACAACCGAACCCTCTGAATCGCATAAAGCATCAACATCTATCTCAATTGCATTATTCAAATATTGATCAAGAAGGATTGGATGATCAGGTGATACCTTAACTGCTTCAGAAATGTATCTCGATAATTCATTCTCATCTTTAACAATTTCCATTGCCCTTCCACCTAAAACATAAGAAGGTCTTACAACCAAGGGAAATCCTATATTTTTTGCTACTATTTCTGCTTCATTTTGATTACGTGCAATACCGTTTAAAGGTTGTCTAATACTTAATTCTTCAAGAATTTTTGTAAATTCCTCTCTATCTTCTGCTAAATCGATAGATATTGGAGAAGTCCCAAGAATTTTTGATCCAGTTCTGATCCCATCATTAGATTTAAGCCATTCAAATAAAGGTAATGATAATTTCAGTGGAGTTTGACCTCCAAATTGAACAATCAAACCATAAGGATTTTCAGCTTCTATTATGTTAAGCACATCCTCCAAAGTTACAGGCTCAAAATATAAAATATCGCTAGTATCATAATCTGTTGATACAGTTTCAGGATTACTATTAACCATTATTGTTTTATAGCCATTTTTAGAAGCTTGATATGATGCATGACAACAACAGTAATCAAATTCTATTCCCTGACCAATTCTGTTTGGACCTCCTCCTAAAATCATAATTTTTTTTGATTTACTATTTTCTGAAATCTCGCTATCAAAAATTTGAGAATTTAAATTAATGAAAGATTCTTCGTAAGTTGAATAATGATAGGGAGTTGAGGATGAGAATTCTGCTGAACAAGTATCAACAGTTTTATAAATTGGAATTATATTAAGTTTTTTTCTATATCTTCTTACTTCAAAAAACTCAGAATTAGTTAACTTTGCTATCTGTTGATCTGAAAAGCCTAATTGTTTAGCATGTAACATCAAATCCCTATCTAGAGTATAAAGTTCCTTATCTTTCAAAAAATCATTTTCAAAATTAAAGATATTACGTAATTTTTCGATAAACCATAAATCTATATTTGTAATTTCTTGAATATAAGAATTAGTTTTTCCAAGCTGCATTGCTTTTTTAACTAAGAGAATTCTTTCAGATGTAGGGTTTCTTAAACTATTTTTAATTTGACTCTCATCTTTAAATTCATCTTGTGAATCACATTCCCATCCAAAAACACCTACTTCTAATGACCTTAATGCTTTCTGAAATGATTCTTCAAAAGAACGACCTATTGCCATTGACTCACCAACAGATTTCATAGCAGTGCTTAAAGTATTAGATGAGCCTTTAAACTTTTCAAAAGCAAATCTTGGGATCTTAGTAACTACATAATCAATTGATGGCTCAAAACATGCAGGTGTTTTTTTTGTAATGTCATTAATAATCTCATCAAGTGTATAGCCAACAGATAATAAAGCTGCAATCTTAGCTATGGGGAATCCAGTTGCTTTACTTGCCAAAGCAGAGGATCTACTTACACGAGGATTCATTTCAATAACAATTACTTCTCCATTAGATGGATTTATTGCAAATTGAATATTACTCCCTCCTGTTTCAACTCCCACCTCTCTAATAATCTTCAATGACAAATCCCGCAACCTCTGATACTCCTTATCTGTTAAGGTCTGTGCAGGAGCTACAGTAATCGAATCTCCAGTGTGGACACCCATTGGGTCTAAATTTTCAATACTGCAAACTATTACCACATTGTCAGCAGTATCTCTCATTACCTCTAGTTCAAACTCCTTCCATCCAATGAGTGATTTTTCAATTAATATTTGATTACTTGGACTTTCCTCTAAACCTGATTTACACAACTCGACAAATTCTTCAAGATTAAAAGCAATTCCACCCCCTACTCCACCTAAAGTAAATGCAGGCCTTATTATAAGAGGATAGGAACTAATTTTTTTTGATACCTCAATAGCTTCATCTAGGTTAGATGCAATACCAGATGGACAAACATTTACATTTATTTTCTCCATCGATTCTTTAAATAATTTCCTATCTTCAGCTTTATTAATAGCTCTTAAATCAGCTCCAAGGTTTTTCTCTTAGAATGATCTGAGAAACTATTTCAGGAGTCAGTGGTTCAATATATGTTTTGCTTGCGATATCAGGATCAGTCATTATTGATGCTGGATTTGAATTTATCAAGACAATTTCATAACCAGCATTTCTTAATGCTTTGCAAGCTTGAGTACCAGAGTAATCAAATTCGCATGCTTGACCTATAACAATCGGTCCCGAACCTAGAATAAGAATTTTTTTAAGATCACCTCTTTGAGGCATAATTTAAACGTTCATTTATCTCATGCTACTTATAAATCATCAGATGTTAATCAAGTTACTTGAAAAGCAACATTTGTTTCTATAGTATTGAAAGAAATTAATTTTTTATGAGCGAACTTCAGCGACTTAAAAGTTTGTTGCCTCCAGAGAATGAAAGTTGGGTATTTGTTGAAGCTGCTGCGGCTATAGATCCACCTTTAATAACACTTGAGGAAATCGGTCGTGACGAAGTAGAAATTCAAATAGATTTAGATGAATGGGATAACTTTGCTATTGACCATAGAAATTTATTATTTTGGCACGAGGTTGGAAAAATCCAAAATGACACAATACCCAGAGATGGATGGGAAATGGCAGCTCTTGCCATAGGACTTGGAGGGGCGATAGGAGAGTTGTGGGTACAAGATGGGTTACTATTATTACTTGCTCTTGGTTTATCAAGTTTTGCAGGATATAGATTATATTTAAAAAATAATTCTGAAAAAAAGCTTCAAGATGCTATTTATGCAGATGAAAGAGCTATAGATCTTGCTTGTAGATTTGGATACAGCATTCCAAATGCTTATAAAAGTCTTGGAGGAGCATTAAAGGAGTTAATAGATAAGACACGAAAAAAGAAAAAAAGAAGTTTCTTTGAAGATAGATTAGATGCCTTAAGAAAAAGTGCAGAAAAAGCAAGATCAGAATTATCTCAGCAAGAAGGCTCAGAAAAATCAGTTTCAAGTGAAAATGTTTATGGACAATAAAAGTTTGGTTTTAATGGCAGCTAAAGCATGTGATGAAAAAAAGGCAAGAGATATAAAACTTATAAAAATTGACAAAGTATCATTTATAAGTGAATGGATTTTGATTGCAGAAGGATTATCTGATGTACAAGTTAGATCTATAACTAACTCTGTAGAGGGAGAGCTTAGAGAAAAGGCTAAAGTTGAACCTATACGAAAAGAAGGGATTAACGAAGCGAAATGGGCTTTACTCGATTATGGTGATTTGATAGTAAATATTTTTCAACCAGAAATAAGAAAATATTATGACCTTGAATCATTCTGGAGTAATGGAGATAATCTTTTATTTCCATAATTTTATTTTATGAATCAATCTAAATGTCCTGTCCCTAGAGAGCAACAACCCACAAATGAATTCATAGAATTATCAAAATCTAAAATTTTTTCTTGGCCAAAAACAAAAAAGTCACTAATTCTTATATTGATAAAGTTCTGGGTAGGAGCTTTTGTTCTATTTCTTGTTATTTCTTCAGGTAGTGTATATTTCAAAACGTCCCTTTTAAAATATATTCTATTAAGTTTTTTTAGCAGCTTATCAATACCTCTTTTAATTTCAATAAGGTTATATTTAGGTTGGAATCATATATTTAATAGATTAATATCTGAAAAAGTCGAATACGAGGAGTCCGGTTGGTATGACGGTCAAGTATGGGAAAAGCCATTAGTTTTGAAAGAAAAAGAATCACTTATTGCCTCAATCGAAGTAAAACCTATTTTAAAAAATTTAATTCAAATTTTTTCTATTATTTCAGTCTTAGCTTTGTCTGGTATTTTGATTTTTCAATATAACAATTTCTAAATGAGTTCTAATTTCAAAAACCTCTACACTTCTAACAATCCTCCTATACAAGCAACCTTAATGAGAGGATCAAATATTGAATCAATCCATAAAATCCATGCCGTTATTACTGACAAAAAAGGGAGAGTTTTAAGAGCTGCATCAAAAATTAATAATGAATCAAAATCAATTGCTTTAGCATGCGGGTCACATAGTGGATCAAAACTTCATTCAAGGGAAGCGTTCAAAATTTTATGGGAATATGACATTGACATTAATAATCTTAAATGTCCAAAATCTAAGACAAGTCCATTAGAACATAATTGTTCGGGTAAACATGCTGCTTTTTTAGCTACATGCAAAAAAATGAATTGGCCATTAGATAGTTACTTAAAAGGGGATCATCCTCTTCAAATAGAAATATTCAGAATTGTTTCTGAATTACTTGAAATCCCGTCATCTGAAATAAACGCAGAACGTGATGATTGTGGTGCACCCACTCTTTATTTAAAACTATTAGAAATGTCGAGGTTATATTCACTTCTGAGCAGTTCCGAAAATGCTGAATTAGAACAAATCAGTAGAGCTATGACAATAAACCCAACAATGATAAGTGATAACAATAAATTTGATACAGAAATAATTAAAGCTTCTCATGGGAACGTTATAGGTAAAGGTGGAGCCGAGGGAATACAGTGTCTATGTAAAGTAAATGAAGGTATAGGTTTAGCTTTAAAAGTAGAAGACGGTTCAAAAAGAGCAAAGCATGCTGTTAGTCTTCACTTACTAAAACAGTTAGAGTGGATATCTGACTTAAGAATTCAAGACATCGAAGAAAAGGTGTTTAATTTTCCTGAAGGAGTGCGACTTGAAGTTAAAGGTAAAGTAAAATTCCAAGAATCCTAAAAAACAGGAAAAATAACCCTTTCAGATGTATGCTATGTATATGACGCGGGGTAGAGCAGTCTGGTAGCTCGTCGGGCTCATAACCCGAAGGTCGGAAGTTCAAATCTCCCCCCCGCCACCATTTAGAAGCAGCTTCAAAGCTGCTTTTTTAGTATTTGCAGTAGTTACAGCAATTATAAAATTAAAGACTATAACGTCTTAGC
>LUMH01000576.1_pt1 | contig 10945 bp, 6 predicted proteins | sample 730001 | NCBI WGS metagenome assembly LUMH01 (sample SAMN03860268, study PRJNA289734) | marine metagenome | biome: seawater column; feature: ocean; material: water; isolation source: Red Sea water column Station 34 - depth 25m | place: Saudi Arabia: Red Sea | collected 2011-10-15 | depth 25 m
TTTGGTGAGTTAGCTGCACAAGACTTTGTGTCAGTTCAACCAATGAATTTACCATCAGGTCTTATTTTCTATCTCGATTTCAGATACGGAACAGACCAATCAAACTTTGACGCAAATCAAAATGTTCACGGTGTAACATCAGCTTCTGGTGATGCAACTGAAGGTTTATATGGTGCAGGAAAGTTTGGTTATTCAGTTAACGACACATCATTAACAGTAACAACAAGCTCTTATTCAACAGCTTCCGTTAACTTTAGTGATGTAGATTTTGAACCAACACTAAGTTCATCATTAACTAACCTAAGACAAATTATAATCGCTAAATCAGCGTTTACAAATCCTGACTTAGATGGTGTTAGAGCTTTTGAAATTAGTGGTAGTGGAGACACTGCATTAGATGCAGCTTACCCAGCTTACACAAAAACAACTGGTTCAAACATTGCGTTTATCGTTGACCCAACATCAGTTCTTACAGAATCATCTATCTTTGGTAGTGGTTCAAGTTTAACATTTAAGTTCCACAAAGCACCAACAGATACAACAAGAGGTGACTTTGAGGCAACTGCAAGTGGAACAGGTGCAGAATCAGATGCTGGAATTCCAGAAATCGACATAGCATTAAGAAGTGTCGCTATCGTAGCGAAAACTCGTAAGTTAAAAGCAGTTTGGACTCCTGAACTTGCTCAAGACTTAAACGCTTACCATTCAGTTGATGCTGAAGCAGAACTAACATCACTATTAAGTGAGTATATTTCAATGGAAATTGATTTAGAAATTCTTGATATGTTGATGGCAGGTGCTACAGCTAAAACAGAAAGATGGTCAGCTTTTGTAGGTCGTGAGTATGAAAGTTCAAGTGCTTCTTTCAAAAACACTGCTACAAACGCAAGTGCTTACACAAAAGGTGAGTGGTTCCAGACACTTGGAAACAAGATACAATCAGTATCTAACGCAATTCACCAAAAAACCCTAAGAGGTGGAGCTAACTTTATTGTTATATCACCTGAAACAGCAACAATCCTAGAATCTATTCCTGGATATGCTACAACTTCAGATGGTGCAGTAGATAGTTCTTACGCAATGGGTGTTCAAAAAGTTGGTCTATTAAACAATAGATTCAATGTATACAAGAACCCTTACATGCAAGAAAATCAAATCCTTGTTGGATTTAGAGGTTCAAACTTCTTAGAAACAGGTGCTGTGTATTCACCATATGTGCCGTTAATTATGACACCACTTGTTTACGACCCAACTAACTTCACACCTAGAAAAGGCGTGATGACCAGATACGCTAAGAAGATGGTCAGAAGCGAATTCTATGGTAAAGTTGTTGTTGCAGATGTAGACAAAGTGTAATAAATAACATTACATAGTCGAGTAGTAATACTTATCACGAAAAACCCCCAGTTCGCTGGGGGTTTTTTGGTTTTCGTTATATTTATTAATAGAACAAATTAAGGAGAAATTTATATGGCTCAAGAACCAATATGGCCTGGTTCAGGTTCAGCAGTTAGTGGTAATACACCATTTGGATTTTATGATACAGATTCGGAGTTTCAATCAGAAGCTCCAAAGTTTGCAGATTGGTGTGCAAAACGATTAGGTTATCCACTAATGAATGTAGAATTACAAGACAAACAATTTTATGCTTGTTTAGAGGAAAGTGTATCTGAATATAGTGCTCAAATAAATCAATTTAACATTAAAGACAATTTATTATCATTACAAGGACAATCTACTTCTTCAAATTTAACACATAAACGAGTAACCCCGAACTTAGGTAGAAGTGTATTTTTATCACAAGCTTACGGAACAGAAGCGGGTGTTGGTGGTTTAGTTGAAGTAAAATCAGGTTCAGTTGATATTGTAAGTGGTTCTCAAACATATGACTTAAATGCACTATGGGCAGATGTAAGTGAAAGTGGTAATGCAATAGAACTACAAAGAGTGTTTTATGAAGAAACACCAGCAGTTCAACGATACTTTGACCCTTATGCAGGAACTGGTGCTGGAACAATGAATTTACTAGACCAATTTGGATTTGGTAATTACTCACCAGCAGTTACATTTTTAATGATGCCAGTTTACGCAGATATGTTGAGATTACAAGCCATTGAATTAAACGACCAAATAAGAAAGTCAGCATATTCATTTCAATTAAGAAATAATAAATTAAGAATATTCCCAAGACCAGACTCTGCATACAAATTACATTTTGAATATGTAGTTCGTTCAGACAGAGATGATGCGTTAATGACGGAACATTCAGGAAGTTCAGATGTAATTTCCGACTTTTCTAATATTCCTTACGATAATATGAAATTTACAAATATTAATGATGTAGGGAAACAATGGATTAGAAAATATGGATTAGCACTAACAAAGGAATTATTAGGTATAGTAAGGAGTAAATATGGAGCTATCCCGATACCTGGTGCTGAAACAAGCTTGGACGGAGACACTTTGAGGTCAGAAGCGTCAGCCGAAAAAGAAGCTCTTGTTACACAACTTAGAGAAATACTTGAACAGACTTCTCGTAAAGCACTTATGGAAGCAGACAAAGATGAATCCGAGTTCCTACAAGAAAAACTAAAAAAAGTCCCTTATCCAATCTACATAGGTTAGGAGTGAGAGATGGCAAACCCACGATTTTTCGGAAAAAAAGATTTAGATACATTTGATAGAGTTAATAAAGAACTTATCGGTGATTTAAATAACGCAAATAGTGGAATCATTGACCAGACTGTGATTGTTTATAAAATATCCGCAAGTAATACAGAAACTAATATGTATGGTGAAACATCAGACGGAAAAGTATTTAAACCTGGTGTTGAAATAGCTTGTTTAGTTGAAGCCGAAGATATGGCATTTAATACAGATGAATTTGGACCAGATTTAAGACAAAATGCAACATTTTCATTTGTAAGACAATCTCTAAGAGATTTAAGTTTAGTATTGGAAATAGGAGATGTAGTTGAGTGGTTTACCGCTTATTGGGAAATCACTAATATAAACGAAAACCAATTAGTTGGTGGACAATATAAACAACTTGACGGACAACATATTCACTCAGTCATTTGTAGTGCTAACTTGTTAAGACGAAGTAATCTTAACATTGAAGAAGTGAGAAGTATTTAATGGAACGAAGTAAAACTTTACCAAGAACAGAAGAAATCCTAACAACACAAACCAATTTCAATAGAGGGTTTGATACATCTAGAACAGATGACAAAACAAAAAACTATTCGGTTGGATTGTTAGATATTGATGCCGCTGTTATGTATTATTTTAGAGAAGTAATTAAACCAGAAGTAATAGACAATGGTGAAAAAGTTAAAGTTCCGGTTTATTATGCAAATCCAGAAAGATGGAAGTCAATTCAAAAACTTGGATATTTACGAGATGTTAAAGGTCAGTTTATTACACCACTTTTAATTTTCAAAAGAACATCAGTATCAAGAGAATCAAACAATGCTTTCTTAACACCTTCTTTACAACCAGCAACAGAAGGTTCTAATTATACATTTAAAAAGAAATTTTCTAAAGAAAACAGATTTACACAAACTTCAACATTATTTGAAAATGATGAACCATTAGAAGAAGTTTACAATGTAACTATTCCAAGTTATGTTACTATAAATTATAATTGTATTGTATTTACACCATACATAGACCAAATGAATAAAATTATTGAAAAAATAAGTTGGTCAAAAAATTCTTATTGGGGAGAACCTGATAAATTTAAATTTAAAGCTGGTATATCATCATTTACAGATGCTTCAGAATTTGAAGGAGAAAGAATTATCAAAACAACATTTGATTTAAGTATGAAAGGATACTTATTACCAGAATCATTTAATAGTATTGTTAATACACAGAAAGAATATTCAAAAAGAATTGGATTGGAATTAGGAGTTGAATAATGGCCGATAGAACAAAACCATTACCAAGAACACAAAGAAGACTTGAAGGTAGAGAACTCAATAGAGGACTACAACGAGGTAGAGGTTCTGAAACAAACCAAAGAAAAGATAATGTAAAAAACATTTCTATTGGTTTAATGGATGTTGATGCGGCTATAATGTATTATTTTAACGAAGTTATTAAACCAACAACAACAATCAACGGACAAGAAGTTAAAGTTCCTGTTTACTACGCTAACGCAGAAAGATGGAACTCAATACAAAAACAGGGTTATGTTCGTGATGTTAAGGGTTCTTTAATCACACCATTGATTGTATTTCGTAGAGTTTCAATGGAAGCAAACGAAACTATGCCAATAGATAAATTAGACGCCAATGACCCAAAACAATTTTATACATTTGAGAAAAAATATTCACAAAATCAACGATATGATAGATTTTCAGTAGTTCAAGGATTATTAAATTCAAAAGAATACTATACCACTGCTGTTCCTGATTATATGAACTTAAATTATGAAGCAATAGTTTGGACACCTTATATTGAAGAAATGAATAAAATTATAGAAAGAATTAATTTTTCAGAAGGTGCATATTGGGGTGAACCAAATAAATTTAAATTTTTATCATCAATAGATTCATTTGAAGATGCAACAGAAATGGGTGATAATGAAAGAATTATCAAAACAAACTTTAATATGAGTTTTAAAGGATATTTAATTCCTGAAGCGTTTAATGAGTTTATGAACACACAAAGATTTTTTACACCAAAACAAGTTGTTGTAAATGATGAAAGTGGTTTATCAATATCATCAGTATTTTCACCTGATAGTAGAGCACAAAGTGTAACTATTTTTTCATCAAAACAATCATCATTACCAAGTGGGTTAGGAAGTGCAACAGATTTTATTAGAGGTGTATCAAGTGGGACTGGTAATCAAGCACAAGATTTAGAATTTACAAATACTTTTGGTGGTAGAACTTTTTATGTAATGAGAGGTGGTGGTGAACCAACTTCTTCAAGAGACGACAAAGCATTAATATCGGTTTCTAATGCAAATTCAACTTATAATTTAAAATCATTTAGGGTAAGTGGTAGTCAATCATCATCTTTGTCTGCAAGTCAAGGACAAATTTATCAACCAACTTTAGAAACCAATAGAAGAATAATGAGCCAATCAGTTCAAGTAAAATTAAACGGATTAGAATTATCATCTGCAGACAATCAAATAGGATTTACAAGTGGATTTGACTATTTTGTTTCAAGTTCTTTAAAAGAAGTAGTGATTAGAAAAAGACAATCAGATAATACAGGATTTACAATAAAAGAAAGTGATTTTGTAACAATTATATTTCAAAGTGAGATAACATAATGACACAAAGAGAAATAGATAAAAGAGTAGGTTTAAAAGGAAGAACAAGACAATTTACATTTCCAGTAAGTGAATCATCTTTTTCAGGTGATAGAGTTATGTTCAATGATACCGGAAGTGTAACACTAGGTTATTCTTTTGATAATAAAAATGGTATTCCAACTGTGGACACAGACTTAATTCATCTATCAAGTGCAAATGAAAGATATTATCAACAAAGACAACATTTTACATTTTCAGATATAAGTAATTCAACAACTAAATATAATGAATTTACACCAACAATAGCTGACAATTATCGTATTAGAAATGGGTCATTACGAATATTTATTAATGGTATAGAACAATTGTCTAATGTTGACCAAACTCAGTCAGCATCAGCAGATTTTTTCATAGATACTACACAAACAAAATTTAGAGTTCAAATTGATTTAACAACACAAGCACAAGCACCACAAACTGGTGGTTTAGCACTACAAAGTTCAGCAACAACAAGTTCTTTAACAGGATTACACACATTAGAATTTGATACTCTTAATTTGGATAATCTTGGAACCGGTAGTTTAAACATTGGAGAAACCAACACGCTAACAGCCGGTAAAATAAAGATAGCTCACCCAACTGACCCAGTAATTCAAGATGCCAATGACAACACCGTAATAGAAGTATTGACTACTGGATTTCCAAGTGGTAGTGTAAAAGTATATGGAGATTTAATTGTTCAAGGTTCATCATCATTTAATAATGTTGAAAGATTTGCAGTAGAAGACCCAATCATAGATTTAAATTTTACCGGTTCAACAGCTTTATCATCAACAGATGCGGGTTTAAGAGTTGGTAGAGCAGGTTCAACAAATGCACAATTAGTATTTGACCATAGTGAAACTAGATGGGCTATAGACAATGCCGCTGGGAGTAATGTAAATATTGTTGGAACATCAACAACCGATACATTAACTAACAAAACAATCACTAGTTTAGCAACTTCAACAATGGGTTCAGCCGCTAACTTAACATTTAGTGGAGACGGAGAAGTATTGGGATTACCAGCTAATCCAACAACTCAAGGTTCAGCAGTTTCAAAAGCTTATGTAAACGCTCAATTAACCGGAAGTGTAAGTTCATCAGGAACAGATTATTTAAGAAAGAATTTTGTAAAAGTAGCCGCAGGAATAAGTGGTTCATCAACAGCAAGTTTTGAAGCAGTTACAGCTTCAGCACCAATCGGTATGACAGCAACATCAGAAAATGATTTCATATTCTTTATGAACGGACAATATATGGAACATAATGCTATAGAAGTGGAACAAAAAGGAACATCATTTTTATTAAAAGTTGATGTTAGTGGTATTGGATATAATTTAGAATCAGATGATGAAATCATCGCACACGGAAAGTTTGACTCATAATGGCCGATTTAAAAAGAAAGCAGTTAAGACAATTTTTATCAGGTTCGTTCAATATAACGGGTTCACTAAATGTAACCGGTTCAGTTGAGTTTGATAAAAACATTAGTGGTTCAATTACTTCTACTGGTTCATTTAGTAGATTACAAAGTGATACAATATCCGTAACACACTCACCATTTGCTAGTGGTTCTGGTGTTCAAGCACTTATGGACGCAACTGGTTCTTATGCATCAGCTTCAACACAATATGTAAAAGAATCTCAAACAGGTTCATTTGGTAGTGGTTCTGATGTTCAAGGTCTTTTAGATACTTATGTTAGACAATCAGAATCAAGTTCGTTTGCTTCAGGTTCTGATTTACAACCTATCCTTGCAGAAAGTTCAAGTTATGTAGTAGAGTCAGAAACCGGTAGTTTTGCATCAGGTTCTGATTTTCATCAAATACTTGCAGAAAGTTCTTCTTATATTGTAGAATCAGAAACCGGTAGTTTTGCAAGTGGTTCAGACTTACATCAAATATTAGCAGAAAGTTCTTCATATGTAACACAAGCGAATACTGGTTCATATTTACAACAATCAGATACGGCATCTTTTCAAAGTTTGGGTATACATAATACCCTTTTTGTAAGTGGAAACATTATAACATCAGGTTCAGTTGTTGCAGAACAATACATAGTAAACTCATCAGTAACGAATTTAACACAAAGTTTTTCAAGTGGTTCAACTATATTTGGTGATACAACGGACGATAAACACAGATTTACCGGGTCAATTGAAATAACTAGTTCTCTATTAACGATAGATAGTGTTGGTGGTGTAAGTGGTTCTTTAACTTCAACTGCATCATTTGGAACATTAGAATTAGATAATGTAACAGGACTACCTTTCGCAACTGGTTCTGATTTACACCAAATCTTAGCCGAAAGTTCAAGTTATGTATTGGAACAAGAAACTGGTTCATTTGCAAGTGGTAGTGATTTTCATCAGATATTAGCCGAAAGTTCAAGTTATGTATTAGAACAAGAAACTGGTTCATTTGCAAGTGGTAGTGATTTACAAGTCATATTAGCAGAGAGTTCTAGTTATGTAACATTAGACGAAACTGGTAGTTTTGCTAGTGGTTCTGATTTACAAGTAATACTTGCAGAAAGTGCTTCATATTTAAATAATAATTCAACATCATCATTAGGAAAACTAACATTAGTAAGTGATATAACTAGTTCAATCACTTCAACAGCTTCTTTTGGTAGAGTTGATGTAGCAGAAAATACATTTATACTTGGTAATTTAGGAATTGGAACCAGCACACAAGGAAATAGACTTCAAGTAGCCGGTGATGCAACTATCGTTGGAGCTCTTGATGTTCTTAATTCAGTAAGTGGTGGATTGAGTTCAACTGGTTCGTTTGGGCATGTAGAACAATTAGGAGTTAAATTAGTAGACTCAAACCAAACTGGTTCGTTTGCTAGTGGTTCTGATTTACAACCAATATTAGCAAGAAGTTCATCTTATATGATTTCTGATGAAACAGCTTCTATGGGAACAACAACAATTTCTGATTTGTTTGTTCAAAACGACATCACAACATCAGGTTCAATAACTGCAAGAGAATTTAAAACTGAGTTCGTATCATCATCTATTATATTTGCTTCAGGTTCTCAAATATTCGGTGATTCTGAAGACGATACACACGCATTTAGTGGGTCGGTAAATATCGGTGATATGGTGTTTTCCGGTAGTAGAGTCGGAGTATCTAGTGACTTAGATGTTTTAACTCTTTCTAACAACACTTTAACGATAAATGGAAGTGTTGTCATCAATGACGGAGCAAATATTGGTATTGATTCCGATACAAATTTACTTACTTTGAACGACCAAAATCTTATAGTAAATGGACAATTAGATGCAACCGGTAGAATTGATGCACAAAATGGATTACAAGTGTCCGGTTCATCATTACAAGTAGGTAATGATTTCACACTAAATTACACATCAGCCGTAAGTCATAGTTTGGTTTATGTTAATTATCAAGACAAAACATTAGATTTAGTTCCGGTTGCTTCCGCAAGTGGACAATTAGTTCAATTCAATGGAACTGATTGGATAGTTTCTAATGAAATTGATGGTGGAACTTTCTAAATAAAATCCCCAACTTTTTAACTTTCTTATATTTATTACTGACTATACATATAGTTAAAAAAATATATTTTTAAAGACAATACCATATGGCTCAAGTAATAAAATTAAAACGAAGTGCCGTCGCAGGTAAAACACCACAAACTTCATCTTTAGAACTAGGTGAATTAGGGATAAATACATCAGACGGTAAAATTTATTTTCATCGCTCAAGTTCGAGTGATGATTCCATTCAAAGCGTTCTAACGACAGACGCAACGATAACCGGTTCATTAAAGTTATCGGGTTCACAACACATATCAGGTTCTACCAATATAATGGACGATTTAAGTTATGGTGGTAATTTAACAGCCTCATTAGGTTCAACATCATCATTTGATAGAATTACATCAGTTGGAACTTCATCTATTGGTTTCTTGATAGCAAGTGGTAGTAATCTTTTAAACTTAACAGAAGCTCAAACCGGTTCATTTGCATCAGGTTCTGATGTTCAAGGAATTTTAGATACTTATGCAAGTGGTTCAGATTTTCATCAAATACTTGCAGAAAGTTCATCATATTTAGTAAACGCAGACACAGCATCATTAGGTAAAGTAACATTAGTAAGTGATATTACTGGTTCAATTACATCAACTGCATCTTTTGGTAAAATATTCGGAGACGGAAGTGATTTAGAAAATGTTGCAGACCCAGAAGCAATTAGTGGTTCTTATTTAGGATTATTGTCCGGAAGTGATGACTTGACTCTTGGTGGTGGTGTAAGTGGTTCAATCACTTCAACAGCGTCTTTTGGTTTTTATAAAGGTGATGGTTCTGGATTATCAAATGTAACAACAGATACAACTGCGTTTGCTAGTGGTTCTGACTTACATCAAATACTTGCAGAAAGTTCAAGTTATATTGTTGAGTCAGAAACCGGTAGTTTCGCAAGCGGAAGTGATGTTCAAGGGATTTTAGATACTTATGCAAGTGGGTCAGACTTACATCAAATATTAGCAGAAAGTTCTTCTTATGTATTAGAACAAGAAACTGGTTCATTTGCATCAGGTTCAGATTTACAACTAATTAAAATAGAAAGTGCATCTTATTTAAACAACGATACTACTTCATCATTTGGTGCAGTAAGTATGAACTCAACATTATTTGTTCAAGGTGATATATCAACATCAGGTTCAGTTATTGCAAGAGAATTTAAAACAGAATTTGTTTCTTCGTCAATACTTTTCTCATCAGGTTCATCTCAATTTGGTGATACAAATGATGATATTCATAGATTTAGTGGTTCAATAGAAGTAACGGGAAGTAATGTAATATTTTCATCAGGTAGTAAACTCGGTATAGGAAAAACACCAACAACCGTATTTGAAATAGAAAGTCCAGACCCTAAAATTAAATTAGGACATAGTGAAGAAAATAGTAATTTAAATATATTTGTTAATGATAACACCGGTACCGTTTTACAAAACACCCAAGAAGGTGCAAGAGGAAGAATTGATTTAAGAGGATTTGGTAGTGGTAGTGGAGCTATAACTTATCTTACAGCAAAAGAAGTAGGTTTAGAATCTGGAAAAATAGGTGTTGGTATTGGAATTAACACCCCGAAAGTAGAATTACAAGTAGAAGGAGCAATCAGTAGTAGTGGTAATGTAGATGTTGTATCTATTTCCGGTAGTAAATTAACCACAATTAAAGGAGATAATTTAACTTCAATTAGTGGTTCAATAACTTCAACAGCATCGTTTGGTTTATTTATTGGAGACGGAGCAGGATTAACAAATGTTTCCACAGATACCACAGCATTTGCATCAGGTTCAGACTTACATCAAATACTTGCAGAAAGTTCAAGTTATGTAGTTGAAAGTGAAACTGGTAGTTTTGTAGTTAATTCACAAACAAGTTCATTTGCAAGTGGTAGTGATTTACAAATAATTCAAGCAGAAAGTGCGTCTTATGTAGTTTCTACAAATACAGGTTCTTTTTTACAGAATTCAGATACTGCATCTTTTCAAAGCACAATCATTACAAGTTCATTAGAAATAACCGGTTCTATCACAATAGACGGAGATGAAAGTGCTATAGACTTGACTACAAACGGACTTAGAAAATTT
>LUMH01000549.1_pt1 | contig 10920 bp, 15 predicted proteins | sample 730001 | NCBI WGS metagenome assembly LUMH01 (sample SAMN03860268, study PRJNA289734) | marine metagenome | biome: seawater column; feature: ocean; material: water; isolation source: Red Sea water column Station 34 - depth 25m | place: Saudi Arabia: Red Sea | collected 2011-10-15 | depth 25 m
CTCATGAAGTGACCTAACATACATATTATCCTTGAAAAAAGGATATAATCGTTTCATGCCACATTCTGATCATCATGATCAACCCGCTGCACCTTATCCATGACTCTCGAGGGTGAAGAGAAGTCACCACCTGAGACTAAATTAAAAGGTGAATCAAATATGGGTGCTGGACAAATGAACTCAAATTGGAAGAGTAGGATTTTGAATCCATTAAAGGGAGAGTGCTGATAAAACAACACTTTTCTGAGAGGAATTGGAAATAAACAGAACTTCAGAAAAATGAACCCTGTCTGGTTCCAAGATAGTTTTTTTCTGATTAACATTATTGCCAGAGGTTTTGCAATTGGAGATTTCAACAAAAGAGGATGCAATCCTTATCATACTGAAGGAACTTGATGCGAGTCATGAGAAAGTGATAAGGATGTATTTCGGATTGGGAACAGATCCCAAATCATCCATAGAAGAAATCGGGCAGGATTTAGATTTGACGACTGATGCAGTCATTGAATTGAAGAATGAAGGGATACGTGAGTTCATCAAATTGATTGTTTCAACTGGTATTTTTGGAGATAAGGACAAGAATTTCACAGATAATTTTGTTCAATCATCTAACTCTGAATTTCTAGATGATTTCATGAAAAAATTCATTGGATCAAACTAATCAAGACGACCTCCAAATTACTTTCAATGAAATCAAATCAGATATTAATCATCACGAGCATCATCATACTAATGATTGGAGGATTTTATTATACGATGTCTCCCTATCAAAATTGTATCAGAGATATAGATAAAAGAATTGAAGAAGTAAGAAACCAACTCGCAACAGAGACTGATGTTACAAAAAGGGATGAACTAGAACTTGAAAATAAAAATCTGATAAGTCAAAAAAAATCTGAATGTTCAGACCAATTCAGTTGGTAAAAGACTGGATTAGAAAACTAGTATGTGGCTGAGGTTCGCAATTTTTGGAGCAGTAATCCTAATCGTGGTTTGGATAGTAACAAAACCATGGAGGGACAAACATAATGTCAGAATTGAATACCGACCATTATTCTTAAAATTTTTCCGGCTGATATTTCGTTTTATCTCTCCATTTGTTCTGATTAGATGGCTTCTTAGAATGATAAAATATTTGAGATGAATGGGGACAAAACATTAAAACTTCTTGTAGTATTAATAAATTAAAAGAATGATGATCAGATCTTATGCGAGTCTTTTGAGAAATAAGACCAATGTTTAATGCTATTAAATTTCACCAAATCGACTCGCATGCGATAATATTAATTATAAAAAAACATATTAAAAAAGGATCAATTTAAAAATGGAATACATCTATCACTTTGCACATATCGGTTTAGAGACATGGGAGAAAGAACCCATCAAGGTCATCCTTGGATTTGAGATCTGGTTTTTAGTTTGTCTTCTCGTTGCATGGGGAATCGCATCATGGAGATTGAAGGTCAAAACAACAAGACAGGCCTCATAAAATTTATTCATTTCGATGAGTCCCTGCACCAAAAACTGTTCTTTGAATACCTCAACCAATATTTGTGAAGGTTGTGGAAGAACACTTGATGAGATTATTGAATGGACCCGAATGACAGATGAAGAAAAACAACAAGTGATGAAAAGATTGTCAGAAACTCAAATTATCTCTTCAAAATGATATGGATTTATCGTATCTGATGAGGAAATTTAAATGAGTTTTGTTTTATTCTCCACTGACACAAAATCACCATTTTCGTAATATCCATTGACTTCACCAGTCTCTAAAGTCCCAACTACATCCCAAGGTTTATTGTCCTTCCACATCCCTTTTGCGATATTTCCGTCTGGAAATTTATACTCCCCTTCACCCTCAATTCTTCCTTCAACGAATTCTCCCTGATAACTCCCACCATCAGGGAAATTACAAATTCCTTTACCATCAAACTCTCCATCTTTAAATTCACCTCTATAGGTTTGACCATCTAAATCAGACCACTCACCAAATCCATTTTCTTCACCATTTTTATATTCCCCCAAGTATTCTCGACCATCAGGATGATTTGTTTTTCCAATTCCTTCTTGAACTCCATTTTTCCAATCACCTTCGTATTTTTTTTGATCAGACCAAATGAATATTCCCTTCCCATGAAATTTCCCTTTTGACCATTGACCGTGATAGTTCGATCCATCTGGATGTGACCAGATGCCTGAACCTTCTCTTAACCCATCAACAAAGTTTCCCGAGAATTCTCCACCGTCTGGATAAGAATAAACTCCTGCACCATTTTCTTTTCCATCTGACCATTGTCCTTTGTACTCTTCTCCGTTGGGATGAGTCCATACTCCATATCCATTAGGCAATTCATTTTCTAGTTCTCCAACATAAACAGATTTATCAGAAAAAATAATTTTTCCACTAGAACTAGATTTGTTCATAAAGATTTTTTTTGAATCAAAAACTGAAACCAATATTTAAAAATAATAGATTTGTAGGAGAATATTTATCAACTTTTGCTTCAAAATCTTCCTGACACGATAGATTGCATTCATAATTTCCCTCTAGTTCATAATCAACTGACGGTTCATCAGAAATAATTTTTACAAAATTCAAACTACTGAATAAACCATTAGTATAGAACCAATTAAGACCCAAACCAAAATTATATCCATTCTCTGGATACATTACTCTATAAACTCCTTTTCTTTGATCATTACTGTTATCTATAATCAATGATTTTGCCTCCCAATCTCTATAAATTAATCCTGTTTGAAAAGATAATTCATCCAAAATGTCGGTTAGATAATATCTCAAATTTGCATATACTGTTCTAGTATCAAAATCTGAATCCTCTCGATTTGAATTGCCATTTGTATTTCTCGACATAGTCCCTTTTATTGTCTGTTGTTCGAGATTAAACCATAAATTATTTTTCAATTTATAACTCAGACCTAATCCTGAGCCTAGATTTGAAAGAATGATTACCTGAATTTGAAAATTGGTTTTATTTAAAATATTTTTGTTTGTCTTCGAAAAGACATTGTTTGAATAAAATATCAATATATACATACAAACCAGTATTTTAATCATTATTTGAAACATTTTATTTTTATGATCAACCTTCATGCATTCATCTCATTTTTTATTTTTGAATAAAAGGCAATGGTTTCTTTTCATTGATTAATGATTTGCTTTAATGAAAGCATGATTTCATCGGGATTTACTGTTCCAGTTTGAAAAGGTTTTTGAATGGTAACAAATGCTGATAAACATCCAATCAAAGTTGATTGAATCATATCACAACCACTAATCAAACCAATGGATATTCCGGTTAACAAACTATCACCTGTTATTTGTTGATTGATGATGACCAAATCATAATCATTTATATTCTTTTTTAAAGCGTGAATAAGTTTATCTTCTGTATCATTTAGGAGACTATTATTGACTCCGAAATCCATTCTGTTTATTTCATTTCCATTCAGTACCGGTTTTGAATAGGTGTGTGTATTCCAATCAACATTCTGTATCAATAAGTTCTTTGTATTACAATTGATTTGATTCAACTGCCTGGAGAGTTCGTTTCCAAAAGGATCATTTCCTATGACACCATAGACATCAACATTTCCAACACCTAGTGATTTAAGATTGTTTACGATATTTGCCGCCCCACCAGGAAAGTAATTTTGCTTTTCAACATGATTCACGGGCAATCCTGTTTCCAGTGAAAGAGCATTAAAATTACTATTGATAAACCAATAGGCATCTAGACAAAAATCACCTATCACAGCAACTTTTTTTGATGTTATTTTAGAAAAAACATCTTTTAAATCATTAGTTGATAATTTATGATAAATGTTCATTACCTGAGACGATTCATGTTCCAAAAGCCATACTTGACTCTGATCCCAAAGTGTAAGGCACTGATGCAATCTCCAATTGTCCTTCATTAAAAAGTAGAGAAGGGGATCTGCATCTGGGAATGTATGCGAATTAAAGTTTTATTAAAGTGGTTCCATGCTACCAGTCAATAAAGATTTATTGGCACTGCAGATGAAAAAGGAACGATTAACCCTGAATAAGCAATTGGATTGGCTTAGAGCGAGAACCAACCAAAACCGCTTGGAAAGACTGAAAAAAATAAATGATGAAAACGAAGGGAATGAAAAACCTGAATCCTCAGATTTCAATTGAAGGTGATATCGAAAACAAGATTGTGGGTGATGAATCCGTCCCCGTCTTTGGGTAATCTGATGGTTTTGCCGTTATCGAGGGAAAGGCTGTAGGAGTTGATTTCATAGGAAAGTTTGATGCCGAAGGATGGCTTTTCCCTTGATTCAAGAGCGAAGGAGTAGCCCCAGTAGATGTTTTTCAGATAACCTCCGTAACGCCGGTTGTCATCATAAAAATGGAAATGGTTTTTAAAGACAATCAGGTCATCGATGAAGTTGAAATTATAACCTGCATATCCATGAATTCCTCCCCAGGCATTGATTCTCAGTTCAGGACCGATGCCGATGATTTCCGCATAATAACTCGAACTGGTTAGGGAGTGTTTGGTTACCAGTCCACGGAATTCAGGACTGAGCACACTCAGGTCCCAATCCGGCCTCCAACCGGCAATGAAATTTGCTTTTTCGGATGATATTGATTCTTTGGCAGTGAGATCTGAGTCTAGTCTGGAAAAATCAAATGTGTCACTTTTCCGGGAGATCCTGGAAAATCCCCCGCCAAAAAAATAGAGTTCCTCTGCCAATGCGGAACCCGCAAAGAAAATCAAAATGATCCAAATGAAATTTTTCATGATTTACCATTATTCATCATCTTCATCGGTAAATCGTTTGAAAACTTGAGGAGATGCAGCAGGATTCAAGCAACCGCGGTGAAGATTTATAGAAGACCGGCTCCTTGATGTCTGATGGGCGTATTCTGTGTTGGGCCAGATGAAGGTTTGATTTTCTCGACTTCAGAGCTGGTTTTTTATCATTTCATCCATTTCCCTTGAACCAACTCCTGATATCAGTCGATTTCAGATTCATGGATCAATTCCTCCATTCTCCGGATCAATCCCAAAATCCTGTTGGAACGTGAATCCTTTTTCTGGTCGAGGGCATATTTCAGTTCCACAAGGTGGTTATAAACGGCATTGAACTCTCGTTGTACTTCCCCATTCCCATATTTTTGCCGCAAGCAAGGGGGAAAGGGCAAAACCGCTCATGAAGCAAAGGGCGATGGCTCCGCTGATGGCACCAAAATTTTCCTTCCCCAAAAGCCCGGCAGTGACCACAGGGCGGGTGATGCTGGTGACACCGTAACCCGCCCCGTGGAGGATGACAAACAGGAATACCAGTTCCTGACGGGCTCCGGCATAAATCAATGCGCCTATTCCGAGCAGCATACTGATGAAGGTCGTTGCACAAACGGTATACATCGAAACATGCCTTTCGGCAAAAATCATTACCACCCTCCCTACCACCTGCATCGGACCAATCAGCGATGCTGCGGTGATCGCCATTGCACTGGGAATGCTTCTTTCGGCCAAAAGTGGAAGTAGGTGATTGATCAACAGACCATGCCCGACCGAAATGCTGGTAAAACTCATGGCCAGAAGCCAAAAAACCGGGCCTGAAAGAATTTGCCTGAGGCTCAGGTTCGCTTCCTTCTTTGGTTTTGGAGATGGTTTGGAATCGTGAACCGTTTGCTCGGAACGGGTTCCTAAAACAAAAAGAGGAACTGCAACGGCGATGATCAGAAAAGCAAAGGTCGCGGTAGACCCTCGCCAGCCATAGCCTTCCGCAACGATGTTGGCAGTAGGAAAGGAAACACTTCCTGCAAATCCGGCGACAAGGGTGATCATGGTAATCGACTTCTTCGCCTCCATTCCACGGGTGCGGGTAACGAAAGCAAAGCAGGGTTCATAGAGGCATCCGGCCATCATGAACCCGATTACCAGCCAGAGTCCAAAAAAGGTCCAGTAGGATTCTACCCAACTCAAAGAAGCTACGGCCAATCCGCCGAAAAAAGCCGAAGCAGTCAGCAGCGTTCTGCCATAACCAAGATCGATCAATCGCCCTGCCAGGGGGGCCGTAAGCGCGGAAACAATGAGTGCCGTGGTGAAGGTGGCGGAAATTTCGGTTTTGCTCCAGCCGAGGTCGTTTTCCCATTGGAGGATCAAGGCCGGGAAACTGTAGAACATTCCCGCCCAGACCAGGGTCTCAGCAATCGCAAGGTACCAGATCGAACGTTGGTTCATGGACAACAAGGTTTCCGGAAAACAGTTGGAAGCAAAGATTACCGAAAAACCGTGGTTTCCGTCCAGCGGCCCTGACGAGCCTTAGCCCAATAAGCCGAAAGAAAGCCCCAACAGGCAAGCTCCGGTGAAAGCAAAGCCGAGATAAGCAAGAAAAACCTGAGGTCTGGCCAGGGCCCAGACTGCGATGGCCGCAGGAATGCTGGAAACCCCGCCGGCCAGCAGAAAGGCCATCCCTGCTCCGGGGGCCATTCCCTGCTCAATCAAACCGGCGACCAGAGGAAGTGCGGCATATCCATTGAGATAGGCCGGAATCCCGACAACCGAGGCCAGCATCACGCTACCCCACCCCCCTTCACCAACCAGGTTGCCGACGGTTTCTGCAGGAATGTAAGAAAGCATCAGACTTTCCAGGAAAAAGGCGATTGCCATCCATTTTCCGAGAAAAATAAGGTTATCCAGGGCATTGGCGGAAAAACGGGTTCTTCTTTCCTGCTCAAACCAAAATTTCCACACCACCTGTTTCGGGTTACGGATGACGCTGCCGCCGCATCCTCCGGTACCGACTCCCTCGCGCAACGGATTACTGAAGGCTCCGTTGCGGATCAGGAAATAGGTCCCGTATCCTCCTAGCATGCCGACGGCCACGGCAGAAAAGGTTTTGAACAGGGCAAACTTCATCCCCAGGGTGCCCGCAGTGAGAAAAAACATCGAAGGATCCATCAATGGGGAGGAAAGCCAAAAGGCCATTACCGGCGCCAAGGGAACCCCCATGCTTAAAAGGGCCGCGATCAATGGTATCACCCCGCAGGAACAAAATGGAGAAAGCCCTCCCATCAATGCGGCAAAGAAGATCATCAGCGTCTCTTTTCCCTGAAATGCCCGTGCGATCAGATTATCCGCGCCGGTGGCTTTGGCGTATGCTGTCAGTCCGATGGAAACAAGCAGGTAGGGAGAAAGCCCGATCAACTGATCGATGATGAAATTCAAACTCTCTCCTGCCTGGGATGAATCCAGCCAGGCCAGCAGGATCATCGCCGTCACCAGGACCAATTCCACTTTCCATTTACCCAGTCGGTTCAATCCTTCGTCAAGAACCTGGGCTTTCACATTCATTCCAAAAACACTCATCGCTCAACCTTTCCAAAAAGTTTCCTGTTTAACACATCATGCCGCATCACATTCCGTTTTGGTGTTATCCGATTCTCTTAAACTGAAACTGCAGCACTCCTCCAGGAGAAAATCCGAAACCTCATGCAAACGATCAAAGTTGATGCTGCACCAGAGATTGGTTTTTTCCCGTTTCTGCATCAGCAGGCCAACCCCTTTGAGATGCTTGAGATGATGGGTCAGCGTCGATGCAGGAATCTTCAACTGCCTCTGGATGCTGCCCACCGGGACTCCTGAAGGACCTGCCTTGACAAGATACCTGACCACTTCCAACCGGGTCGGATTGCCTAACTGGGCCAATGTTTCTGCAGCGTCTTCTAATTTCATTTTCTCTTTATTTAAATATTTCTAGTATAATCGAAATAATAGTTGTTACAAGTTTTTTTGTCTCTCTTTTTGGTTCAATTGAGGTAGGAATGGGTGATGAGTTCTTCGCCAGGCCAACCGGCATCTGAACTTTGGTTTTTCGCATTTCTTTCGCGAGCCAGGGCAGTTCCCTGCTCAATCACATCGGCGATCACCTCCTCACCCTCAACCATCCCCTGGTCATCTTCATAACCCAGTTCGTCTACCGAAAGCTGATCCATGACGAGGCTTTCCAGATTATCCAGCAGGGTTCCCATGCCGAGGTCGAATCTCCAATCGGGGTTTTCGAACCAGACACCATCGGCAAGCATCGAGAGAAAGACCACCCGGTAGGGATCAATGCCTTTGTATTCCGCCACCGCGACCCGTAAATCACTCCAGCGGTCCCCTTCCAGAAGATCGCTCTGAGGATCAGCAAATACACCTTCCTGAAGATCAACATAGGCGTATATATCGAAATGAGAAACATAGGATTCCTGTTGTTCGGTCAACTTCTGATAAATCTCCAGACCTTTTTCATTGGTGATGTAATAATCATCTTCTCCCACCTCGATCCATCCCTGTTTTTCCATTTCCTTCAGAGTCGGTTCCAGTTGATCCTCATCTTTGGAAGCCAGCGAAAGATGAAAACGTCGTGAGTTCACTTCTTCCATTTCACGTTCGACGGCATCCCGGGCACGTTCAGCCTCTTTCAGGTCGTTTTTCGCGTCATGCAGAGCGTCTTCCTCTTCAACAGACTTAAAAAACCCTTTTTTCAAAGAATCCACCTGTGCCTGCAGTTCGATCAGCGTTTTTTCCAAATCCTGTTTCTCCGCATGCAGTTGGTCAAATGCCATCATCCAATCGAGCAAGAGCAGCATCCGCAATTCAACCCGGGATGCTTCATCGAGGGAAGGACGCTGATTGGGATTGGTACTATCTTGTTCCATATTCAATCAATCAGGGGAAATTGGTTGTATTTTGATTGTAAAACTGATAATCCTCATAGACTTGCAAACATTTACGTGTTTGCTCAGTTGTTTGATACTAGCAAATCGCATAGACATGGATAAGTCATAAACCGTATGGAGGCGGAATAAAGTGTCGGATCAAAACAATCGTGAGTATGAACTGAACATCAACGGAAACCGTTTTCAGATTTCGAGTAACTGCGGTGAGGAGCATATTCGGAAAGTGGAACGTTTTCTTGATGAACAGATTTCAGAAGTCAACCGTCAGACCAATGCTTATGGTCCTACGAACCTGGCTTTCCTGGTGGCCTTGAACCTTGCGGATGAACTCTTGAATCTGCGTGGAAGATTGAGCCGTTATGAAGAAGTGGAAGAAGGGTTGTCCCGTCTTTGTGAAAGGCTCGAAAATGTGCTTTCAAGCCCCGCAAACTCGGACCAGAATGGAATGGCCTTACCGGATTTGAGTTCCCGTTTCTGAACTTTGAGTGCTTCTGACGGGGGCCTGATCCATGCATTTTGTGCAGGGATCACTTCAGGAAAATTCCTGCGGTGTTCGTGATGTTAAACTTTTGCTACCTTATATTTTCTGACAGGGGTTGGTCCCTGAAGAAGGTGTGCAAGCCTTCCATGCTGAAGGAAGCCTGAATTCTTCATACATTTCCCCACCTATTGGGCGAGGTACCAAAAGCCCTCTTTTACACACGGCATTGCGGGAATTATCCGGATCAGGGAAGATCCTGAATTTGATTTCCCGCCTCCAATATTTCATTTCCTACCACCATTCGGTCATTCGACTTATCCAAACGATTTTGGGTATTTATCTCTTTCAGAAATGATCAAAGAATTTGAGACAGGAACTATTTTCAGAACTGCATCAGGATGAGGCGTGTAAACCGGTGGCTTCCTCTGTGGATGATTGCGTTTCTTTTGATTTTTGCTGCCGCCTGGGTTTTCACCGGAAAATACATTTATGAAACCGCAGCCTATGTCGACCAGGGATGCTGGGGCAATTTAAGCAATCGGCCTGAAGAATTTCACCCGCGTTACTGGGGAATTGAAACTGGACATGACCTTTCCGCATGGTGGTTCAAGGACTACCGGGAAATGGAGTTGATTCAGGAAAAGGAGGATCTCCGCATCAGTGCCTGGATCCGAGAAGGGGAAACAGGGGCTCCATGGATCCTTTTTGTCCATGGCCTGGGAAGCTGTAAAAACAGCCACACCGTGTTGCTTCCTGCAGCCATGATGGTCCATGAAGGTTACTCGGTGATGCTGCTGGATCTTCGTGAACATGGTGCTTCTTCAAAGATCGACCTGCTTCATACTGCCGGACAGGAAGAGTTGCAGGATGTGCTGAGCGGCTGGCGCTGGATTCATGAAGTGAAAGGAATCGCCGCAAAACAAATCGGGGTTTACGGGGTTTCGCTCGGCGCAGGAGCGGTTGCACTGGCCTTTGCCGAAGAACCCCGAATGGGGGCGATATGGCTCGATTCTCCCTTTGCCGACATGGAAAAAATCGTCCAAAGTGAATTGCTGCGATTGGGGTACCCGACATTTCTATCCGGAGGGGCTAAGATGGCTGGTCAACTTTTCGGGGGAATCGACATCATGGAAAGATCGCCTCTCGAGGGGGCAGGGGCGATCGGCAACCGACACATTTTCATTGCCCATGGAAAACAGGATGAGCGGATCCCTCCGGTTCACGGACAAATGATGTGTGACACTGCAAAAAAATCCCTGAAGCCCCAGGGCTCGGTAGAATGCTGGCAGACCCTGGGGAAAATCTCGGTCGATGAAGGCAGAAAAATCACCGGCCATGCTGTGGGAATGCTCACCGAAATGGAAGATTGGAACCTGCGGATGAAGGAATTTTTCGGCAGGACCCTCCAACTGAAGCCCTAATGCCCTTGATGTAGCTCGATGACCGACTCATCTCCACAGACATCACAGCCTCTGCTGCAGGAATTTTTGAATCTGCTCCGAGAAAAAAAATACTCGGAAAACAGTCTGCAAAGTCACCGCCTTGACCTGCAGAAATACCTCGACTGGCTTGGAGATGGAGGAGAAGTCCGCTTGGAACAGCTTCAGGTTCTCAAACCGGCAGACATCCAGGATTATGTTGAATACCTTTATGAGCAATGGTAAAAGCTGCATCCATTATGTTTAAATTTGGATAAACACATAAAACAGCTCCA
>LUMH01000200.1_pt1 | contig 10900 bp, 9 predicted proteins | sample 730001 | NCBI WGS metagenome assembly LUMH01 (sample SAMN03860268, study PRJNA289734) | marine metagenome | biome: seawater column; feature: ocean; material: water; isolation source: Red Sea water column Station 34 - depth 25m | place: Saudi Arabia: Red Sea | collected 2011-10-15 | depth 25 m
TAAAAGAATTAATTGATATAGTAATTAAACTAAGATCTGATAATGGTTGTGATTGGGACAGAAAGCAAACTTCAGAATCATTGACACCACATTTAATTGAAGAAGCAAATGAGGTGGTAGATGCAGTATTAGAAAAAAATTCTGAAAATTTGAAAGAGGAGTTAGGAGATTTGCTTCTACATGTAGTTTTTCAAGCAGTCATAGCTTCCGAGAAAAAAACATTCGAGTTTGAGGACGTTGTCCAACAAATAAATGAAAAATTAATTAAAAGACATCCCCACATTTTTGACAAAAACTATGATGGTGAAGATTTATCCAATGCAAAAAATTGGGAGCTTATTAAAAAGAGCGAAAAAAATAGAGAATCCATTCTTGATGGTATGCCTAAATCACTTTCAGCTCTAATTGTAGCTCAAAGATATCAAGATAAAACAGGCGCTGTAGGTTTTGAATGGGAAAACTTTTCTCAAGCAATGGATAAAGTTGACGAAGAATTAGGAGAGTTAAAGCAGGCTATAAACAATAATGATTTAAATAATATTGAAGAGGAAATTGGAGATTTATTAATTACCATAGTTAATCTTGCAAGATTTTTTGATATTTCAGCTGATTTAGCACTAAGAAAGACCAATCAGAAATTTTATAGACGATTTAATTTTATTGAAAAAATTGTACAAAAAAATAATCAAAAAATTGAAGATATATCATTAAGGGAACTATTAAATTATTGGGAGAAAGCTAAGCATGAAGAAAAATAAAATTGTTGGAATAACTTTTGGTTCTTTTGATCTTTGTCATTACGGCCATGCTTTGATGTTTGAGGAATGTAAGGAATATTGTGACTACTTAATTGTTGGAGTACAATCTGATCCAAGCATAGATCGTCCTGAAAAAAATAAACCTGTTCAATCACATGAAGAAAGAATAGGTATAGTAAGTTCTCTAAAGTTTGTTGATGAAGTGGTAACATATGATACCGAATCCGACTTAATTAAGGTTTTAAAAAATATTCAGCCAGATGTAAGAATTCTTGGTGCAGATCATGAAGGAAAGCCTTTTACAGGACATGAGCTCCCTATTAAATGTATTTTTAATACAAGAGACCATGGTTATTCTACTTCAGAGCTTAGAAGGAGAGTTTTTGAAGCAGAGAAAAGTAAAACTTAGTTTCCAATTAAGTAATTAAATATTATACTAGATCCCAATCTTAAGTTGTTATCCTCATTAAGTTCACTTTCAAAAATACTTTCTTCTTTAAAAGCTAAAACTCGAAGCTTTTCACTAATGTATACTTGTTTCGTGTTAAACTGCAATTGATCAAAATTGACTCTATAAGGATTATTTTTCAAAACTTCTGAAATGGAATTATTTTTTTCAGGATATTCGGCTAACAGTTTTTTAAGAAAGATTGATAACGTATAATCAGATTTATAATTATCAATTAATAAAAAACTTCCATTCAAAATCATTCTATTTAACTCCTTAATATGAGTTTCTGATAATTTTAAATAAGAATTACCGCATAGAAATATTATAGAATATCTAGAAAATACTAAATTAGCTTCATCATTTATTTCAAATGCTAAATCAATATTTGAAGTAGTTTTAAGGTATTCTGATAATTTATTTGCTTCATCAATATTACAATTTCCATATAATAATATTTTATCTGATTGAGCAAATAATTGATTGACGAGCATTAGCATTATTAATAATGCAGTTATATTTAGTTTTTTAATCATTATTAATAATTTAGGTTTTAATTTTATTTAAATGAAAAAACTTAAATTTTATCTCATAATACTTTTGATAACTTCATTAGCATTTAATCAAGATCAAAGCTTTGATAAATCAATTAAAGATACTGAAGAACAGATTAATAGACTTAAAGCATCTATCAATTCAGGAAATAAAGAAGTTGAAAAATTGAAAACTCAATCAAAAAAAACAAAAGATATAATTGAGCTAACAAGAAGAAATATTAAAAACTCTAATGCATTAATTAATGCATATGACAAAAAAATAAGCCTTTATAATAAGCAATTAGTGAATCTTGAAAATGCAATCATCAGAAATAATCAATCCATTAATGACATAAAAAAATCTTATGAAATAAGATCAATAAGTCTTTATAAAAATAGAGATAATGATTTTTCAAATTACATCTTTAATTCCAAAAGTTTTTCGCAGATGATTTATCGTCTAAAATACTTTAATATAATTTCAGAAATAAATCAAAAGTCTGTTAATAAAATAAAAACTACACAAAAATTTAATAGGCAAAAAACTTCTGAAATTTCTGGACTACTTGACAAGGTTGAAGAAAGTAAAAATTACAAAAAAACAGAAATATCTAGCTTAAATCAGAAAAAAAGATATCAAGAAAAGTTGCTGAAGCAACTCAAAAAGGAAGAAAATGAAGTAAAAGCTGAGATTGCAATACAATTACAACAAATTGATGCTTTGGAAAAACTTCGTAAACAAATTATTGCGGATAAAGAAAAGTATAATGAGCAGCAGTTAGCTAGTTTAAAACGAATTGATAAGGATATAAGAAATTATAAAGGAAAGTTAGATTGGCCTGTTCAGGGGAAAGTCGTTAAATCATTTGGACCACAATGGAATCCTCGTTTAAATACTACTTTAGATAATCCGGGTATTGATATTAGCGCAAGAGCAACACTTCCAGTTAAAAGTGTCTTTGATGGATATGTATCAACCATTACATTTATAGCTGGATATGGGACTACTGTGATAATCGATCACAACAATAGTTACTACACTGTTTTTACTCATTTAGAAAATTTGCTAATATCAGAAAATATGAATGTTAAAGAAGGCCAAAATATTGGCTATGTATCAAATGATAATATTATTCATTTTGAAATTTGGGGTAATAATCAAAAATTAAATCCAGAAAAATGGTTAGTTAATGGAAATTAGTCAAATACAAAGTGGATCATGGCAAAAGTTTGAAAATGCCATAAAAGAAGAAAAAATTTCAAATGCTTACATTATTCATGGACCATCTGGCTCAGGTAAAGAAGCCTTAGCATTGTACTTCGTGGCTCAGATTTTATCATCAAAAATAACTGATTTGGTTTCTAACGAAAATATTACTTTCATTGCTCCAGCATCAAAAGATTTTTACCAGAATTTATTTAAAAGCAAAACATTTGAAACTGATGAGTATAATCAATGGAAAGAATTTTTAAGTAATAAAATGTATAATCCTTTTTTGAAAAAAGTTTTATCTGATAGTAATAATATTCCTGTTGAAACAATTAATAATTTAAAAGAGAAAATTTACTTTAAGACCAATGGTAGAAAGATTGTAGTAATTTTTAACTCTGAAGCATTATCTCATGGAAGTGGTGAATCAGCAAATATGCTTTTAAAAGTGTTAGAAGAACCACCTAGCAATACTACATTTATTTTAGTAACTGATTATATTGATAAGGTAATGCCAACAATTAAGTCACGATGTCAGTCTGTATATGTTCCTAGATTAACAAATGACTCAATTGCACAATTTTTTACAAAAAACAACCAATTATCTTCAAATTTCATTTCTTTTATTACAGATAATAATTTAAATGCACTCAATTCACTTAATTCTTTTGACAAAGAGGAAATTCTAGATTGTATAAAAGATTATTTTAATGCAATTAGATATAAGAATGCAGAATCTATTTCAGGTTTTATTGATAGAATAGAAAGCCTTTATAAATCCTCAAGAAATGAATTTGATTTTCACCTATCAGTAATTAGGAAGTTCATTAAGCTCATTTCTATGATTAATCAGTCCGTTGGTTATGATATTGAATTTGAGGAATTTGAAGAACTAGCATTAATTATTAATAAAAAATATAAAAATATGGATCATATCAAATTAATTGAAAACATTGAAAAGCTAATAAGTGTGCTTGATGGTAACGCAAATCCCAGGTTATCATTAATGAACATGATTATTAATTCAAATAAGGCGTTAAATTAGCACATGGAAAAGTATTATATAACTACACCAATATATTATGTGAATGATAAGCCTCATATTGGCCATGCATATACAACAATACTTGCAGATACCATTTCAAGATTTAGGGCTTTAGTAGGAGAAAAACCCACTTTTTTAACTGGATTAGATGAGCATGGGTTAAAAGTCCAGCAAGCAGCAGAAAAAAATGGAAAAGCGCCTCAGGATCACTGCGATTCAATGGCTCCAGCATTTATAGATTTGTGGAAAAAATTAAATATCAACTATTCTGATTTCATTAGGACTACGGAGCATAGACATACAAAGATTGTTCAACAAATTTTAACAAAAGTTCATGAATCAGGTGATATTTATATGGACGAGTACGAAGGATGGTATTCAATATCTGAAGAAAGGTTTATTACAGAAAAGGAGCTTGATTCTGGTCAATTTGGTCAGGTAAAACAAATAAAGGAAAAAAATTATTTTTTCAGAATGAGTAAATACCAAGCAACCTTAATAGATAAAATTGAAAAAGATGAATTATTAATTCAGCCAAAAAGTAGAAAGAATGAGGTGCTTGGTTTTCTTAAAAATGAATTATCTGATCTTTGCATTTCCAGACCAAAATCTCGTCTTGAGTGGGGAATAGAACTACCTTTTGATGATAATTATGTCACATATGTATGGTTTGATGCACTAATCAATTATATATCAGCTATTGGAGCATATAGCAATGATGAGCAGTTTTCTTCTTTATGGCCTGCAGATGTTCATTTAATTGGTAAGGATATTTTAACTACCCATTCGGTTTATTGGCCTACAATGTTGCTATCATTAGGATTGCCATTACCGCAAAGAATTTTTGCACATGGGTGGTGGCTGACTGATGATCAGAAAATGAGTAAATCATTAGGAAATGTTGTAAGTCCCTTAATGTTAATAGATGACTTCGGAGTTGATTCTGTTAGATATTATCTAATGTCTGAAATGGTTTTAGGAATGGATGCAACATTTTCATCAGAATCTTTTGAAAAAAAATATAATAGTGACTTAGCTAATGATTTTGGCAATTTAGTGAGCAGAGTTTCAACTTTAATAAAGAATAATTTTGATGAAAAAATTCCAGAATGCAGTTTAGCAGAATCTGATCTTTCTACCAATTTTCAGAAAATAGTTTTAAAAGAACAATTAGATAATTTAGAGATTGATAAAGTAATTAATGATATAATGACTTTTATTCGTAGCATTAATGTTTTTATGGAACAAAACGAACCATGGAAATTAGTAAAAAGTGACAAAGTGCAGGCTGGAAATATACTATACCATTGCGCAGAATCCTTGAGGTTAGCTGCTGTAATGTTATCTCCTGTAATGCCTTCAAAAACCAAGGATATTTTAGATATTCTAGGTACTAATGATGTAGAATTAGTTTGGGGTAAATTAGAATCAGGATCAAAGATTTCTATTTCAAAGCCTATTTTCCCGAGAATCAGTTAATGCTATTAATTGATACACATGCACATCTTTATTATGATAATATGTATGAGAATTTATCTGAAGTTCTCAAGTTAGCAGAATCAAATCATGTAAAAAAAACTATTTGTATAGGTACAGATCTTGAGACTTCATTAAAGTCAGTAGAAATCGCAGAGCAGTATGACAATGTTTTTGCTACAGTAGGTATTCATCCTCATGACTCAAAAGATGTCCCAAAAAATTATTTGCTAGAGCTTGAAAAATTATCTGAAAGTAATAAAGTGGTAGCAATTGGTGAAATTGGAATTGATAATTATAGAAATCATTCTCCACAAGATATACAGAAAAAAGTAATGATAGAACAAATGGATCTTGCATATAAATTAAATCTTCCAATTGTCTTTCATAATAGAGATGCAGATAATGAAATATTTGATGTATTGAAAAAACATCCATTTCATAAAGCATTATCTCATTGTTTTTCAAGCAATTTAGATTTTGCAAAAAAACTGATATCTCTTGGAATCAAAATTTCTTTTTCAGGAAATGTAACTTTTAAAAATGCTACAAATACAGAAGTGGTAGAAAATATTTCAATTAATGATTTTATGCTTGAAACTGATTGTCCATTTTTAGCACCTCATCCATTTAGAGGTAGTAAAAATGAACCAAAGTACGTATTGACAATAGCCGAAAAAATTGCTGAATTAAGAGGTCAAACTTTAGAGCAGATTGCATTATCTACTTCAAAAAATGCGGAACAATTTTTTAATATATAAATGGTTTTTGCAAAAAAGAAATGGGGACAAAATTTTCTAGTTGATAATAATCTATTAGAAAAAATAATCAAAACCATTGATATCAAAAAAGATGATGAAATATTAGAAATAGGCCCAGGGCATGGTGCATTATCTGAAAAAATTATACAAAAAACTAAATCTCTAAAAATGGTTGAGATTGATCCTGAACTGATTCAAGTAATTAGTCAAAATCCATTACTTTCACCATTTGAAATTTTTAATCAAGATATTTTAAAAACAAATCTTCAGGAATTAGGTTTAAATAATCCAAAGGTCATTGGAAATATTCCATATAATATTACTTCTCCCATTATATTTTGGCTTATTGATCACTTACCTTACTGGAGTGAATCATATCTAATGGTTCAAAAAGAAGTTGCTCAAAGATTAATAGCAGATATTGGAACCAAAGATTATAGTCGAATCACTGTTATGACTGGCTTGTATTTTAATATAAAAATATGTTTTTATATTTCTCCAAATGTTTTCAATCCAAAGCCAAAAGTTGAATCAGCCTTTATATCAATTAAAAAGAATGATAAATATGATTTAAGTAAAATTGATTCAAAGAAATATAGTCAGGTAGTTCGTATGGCTTTTAATCAAAGAAGAAAAATGTTAAGAAATTCTCTTTCTGCATTAGACATCAATAGAGATAAGTGTCAGGTTGATTTTCAAAGAAGACCAGAACAGCTTACAATAGATGAATTTTTGGACATTTCTAATAATATTATATCCTAATTGGCATTTTTGAATTTTATCACTAAGTTTCCGCACGATGATTGAAGTAAACATAAAAGACAATGAATCTTTAGAGAGAGCACTTAGACGTTTCAAAAAGAAATGGGAACGTTCTGGTGTGCTTAAAGACGTTAAAAGAAAAGCTTTTTATGAAAAGCCTAGCGTTACAAAGAGAATTGCCAAAAAACAAACCATTAGAAGAGCAGTAAGACTAGCAAAGTTTAATAACTAATAGTCTATATCTCCTCTTTCAATTCTAATAAAAAAGTTCTAATCTACAACTATGTTAATTAGAAGTGCATCCGGTCTTAGAGGAATAGCTGAAGATCATTTTACCCCTGAATTAATTGATAATTACATTTCTGCATTTATTTCTACTCAAAATATAAAATCATGTGTTATTGGAAGAGATGGCAGACCTTCAGGGAAGCAAATTTCTCAATGGGTAATTGATTCGTTTCATAAAAATGGAATCAATGTTGAAAACTGTGGTCTTGCAACAACTCCTACAATGCAAGTCATGACTGAAAAAGAAAATTTTGATGGTGGTATTGTAATTACAGCTAGTCATAATCCATCTGAGTACAACGGATTAAAGTTCCTGCAAACAGATGGGACATTTTTAAGTCCTGAGCAATGTGAAGAATTATTTAAAGCAGTCGATCGGAATGTTTCAATAGAACCACCTGATTCACTTGGAGTAGTTTCAGACTATTCCACAGCAAATGAAGAGCATATAGATAAGGTTTTAGCTGCAAAATGCATCGACACAGATAATATTAGAAAAAATAACTTTAAAGTTGTAATTGATGCTGTAAATGGAGCAGGGTCATTTATTCTACCAATGCTTTGTGAACGATTAGATTGTGAAGTTATAACAATGAATTGTAGTGGAGATGGATATTTTTCTAGAATACCAGAGCCACTAGCTGAAAATTTAGATGCTTTAGAGCAAAAAGTTTTAGAGGTTGGTGCTGATATTGGATTTGCTACAGATCCCGATGGAGATAGATTATCAATAGTTTCTAATAAAGGAAAAGCAATTGGAGAGGAATATACATTAGTTTTAGCAGTGAAAAATTATTTGAATTTTCAAGAAAGTATGGTTGTAACTAATCTATCAACCTCAATGATGCTTGATAATATTACAAACAAAACTATAAGAACAAGGATTGGGGAAGCGCACGTTGTTCAAAAAATGAATGAGTTGAATATTTCCATAGGTGGCGAAGGAAATGGAGGAGTGATTCTGAAAGAAGTACACTTAGGAAGGGATTCTTTGGTGGCAGTTTCTATGATTTTAAGCTTATTATCTATTTCCGGAAAATCAATCAGTGATGAAATTTGCAGCATACCAAAATATTTAATGGTAAAAGATAAGATTCTTCTTAATAGTAAAATTGATTTTGATAGTCTTGAAAGTATATTTGATTGTGACGAAATTAATAGGCTTGATGGTATAAAATTTAGTTGGTCAGATAAATGGATTCACATAAGAAAATCTAATACAGAGCCAATAATAAGAATTTTTGCTGAAGCACCAACAAAAGACGAAGTTGATGAGTTAGTCAATACATTAAAGAATTATGTAAAATGAAGTTATTAGAAAAAAAACATAGCCCTTCAGATATTGAGAGTAAATGGTATAAACATTGGATTGAAAAAAAATATTTTTCAAGTAAAGAATCTGAAAACCATTATACAATCGTAATTCCCCCACCTAATGTTACTGGTAAGCTTCATATGGGGCATGTTCTTAATAATACCATTCAAGATATATTGATTAGAAAAGCTAGAATGGAGGGTAAAAATGCATGCTGGATTCCTGGTACAGATCATGCGTCAATTGCTACTGAATCAAAAGTAACTAAGATGCTTGAAGAGCAAGGAATTAATAAAAAAGATTTAACTAGAGAAGAGTTTTTAAAGTATGCGTGGGAATGGAAAGAAGAATATGGTGGTACTATCATTAATCAACTTCAAAAACTCGGATGTTCATGTGATTGGGATAAAACTAGTTTTACTATGGATGAAGATTATTCTAAAGCTGTTTTAGAGTCTTTTGTTCAACTATATAATAAAGGATTGATTTATAAAGGTAGTAAGCTAGTAAACTGGTGTCCAAAGTCACAGACCGCTTTAAGCGATGAAGAAGTTATGTTTAAAGAGGTAAATGGAACTCTTTGGTACATTAAATATGCTATTAATGATTCTGATACATTTATAGAAATTGCAACAACCAGACCAGAAACTATGTTAGGTGATACAGCAATAGCAGTAAATCCTAATGATAAAAGATATAAAGAATTGATAGGCAAGACAGCATTATTACCACTAGTAGGTAGAAGTATTCCTATAATAGCAGATGACATGGTAGATCCTGAATTTGGAACGGGCTGTGTTAAAATTACACCTGCGCACGATTTGAATGATTATGAAGTAGGAATAAAGCATAATCTCGAAATGATTAATATTATGAATGCAGACAGTTCTATTAGCGATAAAGCTCCAGAAAAGTATAGAGGGATGTCAAGGGAGGCTGCTAGAAAGCAAATTGTTCTTGATTTAAAAGACATAAATCATCTAATAAAAGAAGAGGATTACTTTCATAAGGTTGGATATTCAGAACGAGGAAATGTCCCAATTGAATATTATTTGTCAGAACAATGGTTTTTAAAAATGGAAGATTTAGCTAAGCCAGCTAGCAAAGCAGTTAAAAATAATGAAATTAAGTTTTACCCAAATCATTGGGTTAAAACCTATAATCATTGGATGGATAATATTCAAGATTGGTGCATAAGCAGACAACTTTATTGGGGCCATCAAATACCTGTGTGGTATAAAAAAGGTACTGATAGAGCTAACCAAGATAATTGGTTCGTTTCAACCACACCGCCAACAGATTTAGAAAATTGGGAACAAGATAATGATGTTTTAGATACGTGGTTTAGTTCATGGTTGTGGCCTTTTGCAGTTCATGGATGGCCAGATGTAAAAACCACAAAATATTTTCCAACCAACGCACTAGTAACTGGCCCAGATATCATTTTCTTTTGGGTAGCAAGAATGATTATGTCCGGATATGAATTTATGGGTGATTTGCCATTTAAAGATGTTTATTTCACGAGCATTTTAAGAGACGAAAAAGGCAGAAAATTAAGTAAGTCCTTAGGAAATTCTCCTGATCCAATAACATTATTTGAAAAATATGGTACTGATGCAACTAGATTTTCCATAATGCTGATGTCACCACAGGGTTCTGATGTATATTTTTCAGAGCATGGAATTGAAGTCGGAAGAAACTTTATGACCAAGATTTGGAATGCAAGTAGATTTATTATGCTCAATCACGAAGATTCATTTGCAGATGAGATTGATATTGAAGCATTAGATAATTTTGATAAATGGATTCTTGATTCACTAGACGAAACAGTCAATGAAGTCAATAAATACTTCGATAAATATCAGTTTAATGAAGCAATAAAAAAAATCTATGATTTTACATGGAATGAGTTTTGTAATTGGTATATAGAAATTGTAAAACACAGATTTAGAGAAGGTGATATTGTCATTCCTAATGTTGGACCACATAAAGGTGTTAAGCACACAATAATATATGACTTCGGTGATGGTAGATATAATATACAACCAATTGGATTAAGACCAAATCAAATTCAATATAGATTAGGAGCAGCTAGTGCTAATGAAGATCAGTTAAAGAAAGTAAGTAGCGGCCTTCAAAAAGTAGCACCGTCAATAATTGACACATCGGGTATGTCAAAAGCTGATATTGTAAAAGCATTAGGAGAAGCTAAAATGACTCCTGGCAAAGTCCAAAAGGTGCAAAGAGATCTAGTAAAGACTATTGATGCACTTAAAAAGAACTTTCCTATGTATAAGAAAG
>LUMH01000834.1_pt1 | contig 10892 bp, 10 predicted proteins | sample 730001 | NCBI WGS metagenome assembly LUMH01 (sample SAMN03860268, study PRJNA289734) | marine metagenome | biome: seawater column; feature: ocean; material: water; isolation source: Red Sea water column Station 34 - depth 25m | place: Saudi Arabia: Red Sea | collected 2011-10-15 | depth 25 m
AACTAATCTTATGGGTGCACCATTTTGATTAGGCATTTCATGGCCATACAATCCAGTTGCTAATATTGTTAGAGGATTCATTGCTTCATCCATTCGAAGTCCTTCTCTATATGGCCAAATAATTGTTCTCTTTTGCTGACCTGGCATTTCTTCCGGCCTGAACACAGTTACAAATTGAACATACTTTGCTGAGCTTAAAGGTTCAGCCATTTTTATAAGTTCAGATAACTGAAAACCTTGCCAAGGAATAACCATGGACCATGCTTCAACACATCTCAATCGATAAACCCTATCTTCTATTGTTACGTTTGATAAAATTTTTTCTAAGTCAAATGTTTGAGGTTTTTTCACGAGACCATCTATTTTTATTGTCCATGGTCTAGGTTTAAAATTTCCAGAGTTTAAATGCGGATGTTTTTTATGAGTCCCAAATTCATAAAAATTATTATACGTTGTGATTTCTTCGTAAGAATTGAGTTTATCGTTCTCATTTAAATATTTATTATAAATTGAAGAATTATTATCATGATTAGCAAAAGCTGATGATGATACTGTCGCCAACAAAGCACTTGCTAATGAGCCCTTAATAAACTTGCGTCTATTTAAATAGGTTTTATATGGTGTAATCTCAGAGCTTAAAATCTTCATATTTTAGATATATATTAATAAATCTAAAATTGTAGTAATGTTAAGAACATCTTTATCAAATCCATTTAAATTGTTAGTGTAAATCTATGAAAAATCTTTCGATCTTACTACTTAGTGCTTTCTTATTTTTATTACCTTTAAAGTTTGCATCTGCAGAAAAAGTTCATGGAATTGCAATGCACGGTACACCAAAATATAGCAATAATTTTACACACTTAGATTATGTTAATCCAAATGCACCTAAAGGCGGAACAGTAAAATTTGGATCATATGGATCTTTTGATAATCTAAATAGGGTAGCTTTTAAAGGTTCTAAAGCCGCTGGTCTTGGGTATGTTAATGATACGTTAATGAGAAGAGTATGGGATGAAGCATTCTCTCTCTATGGTTTAATAGCTGAAAAAGTAGAATTGCCTGAAGATAGATCGTCTATAACTTTTTATTTAAATTCAAATGCAACCTTTCATGATGGCTCACCAATAACACGCGATGATGTATTGTTTAGTTTAGAAACGTTTCAAACAAAAGGTACTCCAAATCAGAAAAAAACATATGGCAAAGTTATTAAAACTGAATTGATTGGAAATGATGGAATAAAAATGATTTTTGAAAATAATGAAGATAAAGAATTACCTCTTATTATTGCAGGTTTTCTTCCTATCATTCCAAAAAAGTTTTATGAAGATCTTGATGTTACAAAAACATTTTTAGATATCCCTCTTGGCAGTGGTCCATACCAAGTTGATAGTCTCGATCCAGGACGTCAAATAAAATACAAACGCGTAGAAGATTACTGGGCAAAAGATTTGCCTGTAAATAAAGGTCTGTATAATTTTGATACAATTATTTATGATTATTACAAAGACTCAAATGTATTAGTTGAAGCTTTTAAGGTTGGTGAATACGACTTTAGAAGGGAGTACAACGTTAAACGTTGGTTATCAGAGTATGATTTCAAAGCTGTCCAAAATGGTGAAGTAATACTGACAGAAATGAATAACGATAGACCTGTTGGAATGAATGGTCTTGTGATGAATACAAGACGTGACATATTTAATAATAGAAATGTAAGACTTGCTTTAAGTTATGCCTATGATCATGAATGGATTAATAAAACAATATATCAAAATGCATATGTGAGAACAGATAGTTATTTTGATAATTCACCATTAGCTTCTTCAGGTTTACCATCAAAAAATGAGTTAGAATTATTGAATGTTTGGAAAGATGAAATTCCAAAAGAGGTATTTACGGAAATATTTACTCCACCTATTACACCGTAAAAATTTATTGAAAGCAAAAGAAATACTCGAAAAAGAGGGATGGTTTGTTGAAGATGGAAAACTGGTAAAAGATGGAAAAGAATTCAAGTTTGAGTTCTTGATTGTCAGTCCATCTGATGAGAAGATTGCCTTAGCCTATCAAAGTAATTTAAAAAAACTTGGCATTACAATGGATGTAAGAACTGTTGATTCATCACAGTATCAAGAACGTTTGTTAAGTTATGATTTTGATATGATTAAAAGATATTGGGGAGTCAGTTTAAGCCCAGGAAATGAGCAACAATTTTATTGGGGATCAGAAGTTGGTCAAAAAGATGGAAGCAGAAATTATCCTGGTATCAATAGTCCAGCAGTTGATGCATTAATTGAAAAATTAATTAGTGCAACAAATAGAGAAGAATTAACAACAGCGATCCACGCACTTGATAGAGTATTGTTATGGGGTCACTATGTAGTTCCTCTTTATCATAGCAACAAAGACAGAATTGCTTATTGGGATTTTTTTGAATACCCAGACGAAATTCCACTTTACGGAATTGTAATTGAGTCTTGGTGGATTAATAAAGATAAACAATAAAATAATTAATCAAATATTTTTATGAGTCATACAAGAGCTAACATACTCATGTTAATTGCCTCACTTATATGGGGAACAGCTTTTGTAAGCCAAACTACTGGAATGGGAGCCATAGGTCCTTTTACTTTTAGCTTTGGAAGATTCTTTTTTGCTTTTTTAACGGTAATTCCATTTGCGATTTATCTAGAACAACAAAATATTTTTAAAATATTAAGTGATAGAAAAAAAGTTTATCTTTGTTTAGCTACAGGTTTTTTTCTTTTTGGTGGTATGGGGCTTCAACAATACGCTTTACAAAAATCATTAATATCAAATGCTGCTTTTCTTAGCACTCTTTACGTTCCCTTTGTTGGTATAATTTCAAGATTCATAATTAAAAAACAGGTACACTGGATTATCTGGATTGCCATTTTACTTTGTTTGTATGGATCATATCTTTTGTCCTCTAATCAATCAGTTGAAATTCAACAATCAGATTCACTCTTGTTTATTGCTGCTTTGTTTTTTGCCTTACATATTATTTGTATCGATATTTTTATGAAAGAACTTAACAGTCCTTTTTTATTTGGAAGTATTCAGTACTTTATTGTTTTTATTTTATCTATGATCCTAGCTTTTATGTGGGAGGAACCAAAGCTCTCCAATATGCAAATTGAATGGTTTGAAATTTTATATACGGGTATTTTTTCTGCTGGCATTGGATATACACTTCAAATTATTGCTCAACATAAAGCTAATCCTGCTCCTGCTGCTATTATTTTATCAATGGAGTCAGTCTTTGCTGCAATAGCAGGTTGGATACTTTTAAATCAAGTTTTAGACACACAAAAAATACTTGGATGCCTTGCAATATTTATTGGAGTCATTATAGTACAATTAGTACCTTGATGAAAATTTAAAAAATAATTTGCATGAAAGTTATTCCATCAGAGAAATGGCTGGTGGAGGTTCCCTTGGTAACTCCATGTTTGGTATCACCTCTTTTGGCGGTAATGGAAGTTTTATTGGAAAAATTAAAAATGATGAAATTGGAGTATACCTTCAAAAAGATATGATCCGGGAAGGACTAAAATTTCCATTGGGATTTACATCTCCTGATATTTCAACTGGATGTTGTACAATTTTTGTTGAAGAAGATGGAACTAGAACAATGTGTACTTTTCTTGGTGCTGGAACATTAATAGGTCCTGAAGATATAAAAGAGGATGATATTAAAAATCATAAAATTGCATATTTGGAAGGCTACTTGTGGGACAATGAAAATGCAAAAAAGGCTATGAAAAAAATGGTGGATATTTGCAAAGCTGATAATCAAAAAATTGCATTTACTTTATCTGATCTTTTTTGTGTTGATAGACACAGAGATTCTTTTAAAGAATTAATAACTGAGAATGTTGATATTCTTTTTGCTAACGAAGATGAAATCAAAGCAATGGCACAAACAGAAAGTTTTGAAGAAGGTCTAGAATATGCAAAATCATTAAATATAATTGCTGCTATTACTAAAGGAAGTAGTGGATCAGTTATTGTTTCTGGTAATGACATCACTGAAGTTGCTGCAAAAAAAGTAGAAAAAGTTGTAGATACAACTGGAGCTGGAGATTTATTTGCAGCCGGTTTTTTATTTGGTTATTCTAAAGGTAAAGCAATGGATGAATGCGGTAATTACGCATCGATTGCTGCTGCAGAAATTATTTCGCACTATGGTGCAAGACCTTTAGTAAAATTGTCTAGTTTCACCGTTTATCGTAGCATTAAAAAAAGGAGGGTCATCCGAATTGACTGTTACTTTTACTCCTTGATCAAATAATGTTTTCACAGGATGATCTACATAATCTTTGTAAATTTTAGTTGCAATATTACTTGTTGGACAAGTTTCTAGAATAATATCTTTATCAATTATTTCTTTTACTAAATCAGGATCCTCTATTGATCGAACTCCGTGGCCTAATCTTGTTGGATGGAGAAGATTAATAGCATTCCTTATATTTACAGGACCATCCCATTCACCTGCATGAACCGTAATTGGAAAATTTTCTTTTTTTAACATATCAAATGTTTCAACAAATAAGCTTGGAGGAAAATGCAATTCATCCCCAGCCAAACCAAAACCAACTAAACAAGGATGAGGATTATTTAAAACTTCCTCTGCAGTTCCTTGTACTGACTCTGGTCCTAAATGTCTGATCCCATTCATTATATAACGTGAAACAATTCCAAAATCCTCTTCAGCTTTTTTAGAAGCTTCATAAACTCCTTCAATAAATGAATGATAGGTCATACCTTTTTCTTTAGCATGAGTAGAGGAAATCATCGCCTCAACATAAAGAACATTGTTAGCTGCACAATCTTTTAGATATTCATACGTTAATTCAAAATAATCTTCTGGTGTATGTATAACAGAAGTAACAATGTCATATTTTTTTATAAAATCATAAAAATCATCCCATTGGTATGCGTACTTTGAACCAAACATTTCTTCAGCTATTTCATAGTTGTTTCGTTTGGCAAATTTTTTACATAAAGTTGGCGTTATAGTTGCCTCTAAATGAACATGGATTTCTGCTTTTTTGACTGAATTAAAAATATTCATATAAAAAAAATACCTATATAATAATAATATGGAAGCAAGAATAAACAGAAGAAGCTTTGTTTTTGGCGCAAGTTGCTCTTTATGTGGTTCGATGATTTTACCTTCTTGTACACAAGTACCATTAACAAATCGAAGTCAACTTAATTTATATGATAGCAACCTACCTATAATTTTAATGGGTGGTGGTGTAGCAGGTCTTCCAAAGATTTATCCTAATGAAAGAGCTCTTAATCAAGAAGTTGATAAAACATATTCAAGATTTTTATCAAAAGCTAAAGAAGATAAAATTCTTTTAGATAACACAGATGAATCAAAAAAAATTGAAGAAATCGGAAAGGAAATTTATACCTCTCTAGATACATTTTATATTAATAAGCGTGAAAAAAATCCTGTAGAAAATTTTAACTGGCAATTTGCTCTAATTGAATCTGATACAAAAAATGCATGGTGTATGCCTGGTGGTAAAATTGCTTTCTATACTGGTATACTTCCTGTTTGTAAAAATGATGACGGGATTGCTGCAGTTATGGGTCATGAAATTGCACATGCATTTGCTAGACACACAGTAGAAAAATTAACTCAAGCATCTATGATGCAAATGGCAACAATTGGAATATCGCGAAGTAAATATGCAGAACTTCTTAATAAATCTTTTAGAGTAGGAAATGTAGGAGGTAATGTTTACAACTCCGTTGTAAAGTATGGTATTTTTCTTCCATTTAGTAGAAAGATGGAAAGTGAAGCCGATTACTTAGGCATGGGATTTATGAATCTTGCTGGATTTAATATTAAAGAGCCTGCTAAACTATGGCAAAGAATGATGGCAGGTCAAGAAGGGAGGGTGCCTGAATTTATGGGATCACATCCAAGTCCTGATAATAGATCAAAAAAGTTTCTTGAATGGGAAAGTGAAATTTTAGATAAATTTCCCCAAGTTTAATTTTAGTGTAATAGGTATTTTATGATTGCTGTTGAAGTTAAAGATCTTACTCATTCAATTAATAATAAAAAAATTTTAAATAATATTAATTTTAATCTCAATAAAGATAGTATCTCTTGTATTTTGGGACCGTCAGGTAGTGGAAAAACTACTTTATTAAAGCTCATAGCAGGTCTTGAAAAAGTACAGTCAGGTAAAATTATTATTAATGGTGAAGAAGTAAGTAGTACTGCAAAACACTTACCTACAGAAAAAAGAAAAATTGGTTTTTTATTTCAAGATTACGCTTTATTCCCACATTTGACAGTAAAAGAAAATTTGAGATTTCCAACTAACGCTAAAAATTCAACTAATAATGTTGATGAAATTATTGAATTAATAAAATTACCTAATTCACTAGATAAATACCCACACGAGTTAAGTGGTGGTGAACAACAAAGAGTTGCACTTGCACGATCTATAATTTCACAACCCGATTTACTTTTATTAGATGAGCCTTTTTCAAGTTTAGATTTAAGCCTTCGAGAAGAAGTAAGGGATGATACGCTGCATCTATTACAAAAATCAAATGTATCGGTAATTATAGTCACTCATGATCCTTTCGAAGCAATGTTTATCTCAAATCATATAAATATTTTTGATAAATCAGGTTCGATTGTACAGTCAGGAACTCCGAATGATCTCTATAACAATCCAAAAAATTCATATGTTACAGGTTTTTTTGGTGAAACAAATAAATTTGAAGGTGTTGTTAAAGAATCTCACATTTACACACCTGTTGGGAAAATTAAAACACCTGGAAATTTAGAAGGTGAGAAAGTTGTAGTACACATAAGACCTCAAGGTATAAAACTCAACAAACAACCAACACCAGTTAATGGAATTAAGGGAACCGTTATGGCGTCAAAATTAATGGGGTCATTTAGTTTTATCCATTTATCTGTGTTAGATAATAATAATGAAGTTGTTCATGTTCATAGCCACATGCCTGCTGACTTTAATCCAAAACAATCGTCTGCAGTCGAGATAGAAATTGATAATGAACAGGCTTACATATTTAAGAATTAAGTTTTAGTTTTTTATTGATTTAGTAATTGTTCTGTTAAGAAAAATTACCGGTCCTAATCCAGCAATAACGATAATTAGAGCTGCAAATGCTGACTCCTCCAACATTTCATCAGAGGCATATTGATAAACATAGGTTGCTAGTGTCTCAAAATTAAATGGTCTTAATAAAAGTGTTATTGGAAGTTCTTTTAAGATGTCTACGAAAACTAATATTCCTCCAACTAGTAAATTTGTATACAGCAAGGGTAATATAATTTTTCTTATACTTTTGAAAAAGCTAACACCCATTGTTCTTGATGCATCTAATAAGTTTGGATGAATTCTTGAAATACCTGATGTAATTGCTCCATTACCAACAGCTAAAAATCTTATACTATACGCAAATAATAAAATTATAAATCCGCCAACAGCATAACTCATACGAAAATAAATTAAATCATTAAGCCACCCAACAAATACCACTATTCCAACAGCAAGAATTGTTCCTGGAAAAGCATAACCAGAAGAAGCAAAAAATATTAAAATTTTTTGGAAATTATTTGATTTATATGCTCCAACTATAATCATTAATAAGGATAGCAACATAATGAATGATGAAGAAATAAATGCTAAAGATATACTTGATAGTGTTATTTGAAAAATTTCTAAAAAATTTATTATAGAATAACCTTTAATTACAAAATTCAATAAAATTGAAACAGGTATTATAAAACCAAGACTTAAAGGTATTAGGCAAATTAAAAACAATAAAAAATTTTTAACACCAGAAACTGTTTGGGTTGGTGTATAAGATGCACCACTATATTTTTCATGAAATTTTCTGCTACGCCTACCCAAATACTCTAAAGTTAAAAGTACTATAACAATCATAAATAAAATACTAGAAATCTGTGATGCACCAGATAGACTATTCATTCCTAACCAAACATTAAATACGCCTAAGGTTAATGTTTCAATTGCAAAATAATCAACTGTCCCAAAATCAGAAATTGTTTCCATTAGTACTAAGGCCAAGCCAGCAATTATACCTGGACGACCAAATGGAATAGCGACATTGAAGAAGGAATTCCTTCCGTAAATAGAACTAGTTTGAAAAAAAGATATAGGTGTCGTTATAAATGATGCTCTAGTCATTAAATATACGTATGGATACAATACAGAAGACATTACCAAAATTGCACCTCCCATTGATCGCACATTTGGAAACCAGTAATCTTTTGAGCTCGTCCAACCAAATATGTCTCTTAGCAATGATTGAAGAGGACCAGCATATTCAAAAAAGTCGGTATAAGTATAGGCAATAATATAAGCTGGGACAGCAGCTGGTAATAATAACATCCATTCAAAAAATTTTTTCCCAAAAAAATTATATCTTGTCACTATCCAAGCAGTAGTCAAACCAAAGACTAAACTTAATCCTCCAACACCAAGCATTAGAATTATTGTATTGGTAAGATATCTGGGCAATACAGTAGAAAATAGATGTGGCCATAGTGATGTATCACCTAAGATCGCGTAATAAAATATTGAAAAAATAGGGGCGATAATTACTAAAGCAATTATCGCCACAGAATTAGACCATAAATTAAAATTTATCAAAACAGTTAAAGGACTTGTGCTTTTGGCTGAGTCAAAAATTCAAGTAGTGCAATCGCATTGTCTTTATTTTTAGAGTACTTGATTACACCTCCACCAGCAACATTTATGTGATTACCTCTGTCTTCTTGGTTAGTAAAAACTAACTCTATTGAGTTAGCCCATTCTTTTTGTTCTGGATTCTTTTCATTAAATTTCATTTTTCCAAAATAATAGGTATTCATTACAGCAATATCACAGACACCTTCATAAATTGCTTTTGCTTGAGCTCTATCATTACCTTCAGGTTTTCGTGCTAAATTTGCAACGATGCCTGCTGCCCATTCTTCAGCTATAGCTTCTCCATTTGCAGCAATTATTGAAGCTAAAAGTGATCTATTGTAGTCATGGCTGCCAGGTCTTGTACAAATTTTACCTTTCCATTTTGGATCAGATAAATCTTCTATTCTTTTAATTGAGTCTGTAGATACTCTTTCTTTTGATATTGCAACAATTCTAGCTCTCTTTGAAAGTGCAAACCATTTGTTATTACTATCTCTTAGATGATTTGGAATATTCATTTGTAAAATATCTGAGCTAATTGGTTGTAATATATCCTTTTCAACAAATTGGTTTAATCTTGCTATATCAACCGTTAAAACCAAGTCAGCTGGTGTATCTTCACCTTCAGCTAAAACTCTTTCTAGTAATCCTTTTTTTGCATGTAAAACATTTACCTTTATGCCAGTCGATTTTGTAAATTCCTCAAAGAAAGGATCTATTAAAATTGGCTGCCTGTAAGAATAAACATTAACCTCTTTGGCAAACAAGTTTAGTGAAATGGTAGATGCAATTAGTATCAATAGTAATCTAAAAATAATTTTCATATAACCTTCTTTTTTTGTGGAGATAATAAATATCTCCACGTTCTATGATTAAGAATCTTATTAAAAATTATCAGAATACGAATGTAGATCTATATGAATTTTTTTTTAATATCAGTGTTGTTAAAATTCATAAAATTAGATTTATTCTAAATTTAAAGTTAAAAATGTTGGGGCCACTTTGGGCCCCTATCCAAAACTACTTTATTGAAATTAGTCTAGCTTTTTTTTCTTCTGGAATAATTCTCTCCAAATCAATTGCTAAAAGTCCATTCTTCAATTCAGCATCTTTAACTTTGATGTCTTCTTAAATTGCACCATTACCATTTTCATTAACCACTTTTTCTTTAGGTTTATTTCTAACAGTTAGGTTGTTTTCTTTTAATTCAATCTCAATATCTTCTTTACTATATCCAGCAAGAGCAACTTCAATTTTATAGTTATGCTCATCGACTCTATGAATATTGTAAGGTGGATAATTTGTATTGTATCGTTCCGTAGACTCCAACATTCTATCAAATTCATCAAAAATTGAGTCAAATCCAACAGAGAATGGTCTTAGAGAATTCCAAACGGATAGGTTTCTAGTCATAATAACTCCTTTATTAAGCAAGTTTATTTTGTCCGCACCCACAATGGCATACAGACAATAATGATGTGGGGATGATTGTATTTAATTCAAGTCTTTATTATTTTTTTCTTATAAACGATAATCCATCAGATAATGGCAGAAGAGAGAATTCCACTCTTGTGTCATTTTGTATTTTTAAATTTAAATCACGGATAGTTTTTGTTTGAGAGTCTTGTTTAGTTTCGTCAGCAACATCACCGTGCCAAAGCATATTATCAATAATTATTATTCCATTAGAAACTAATAGGTTTAGCGACAGTTCGTAATAATTTGGATAATTATTTTTATCAGCATCTATAAAAATTAAATCATAACTCTGTTGACGGTCTATCATGCTTTGCATTACCTCAACACCATCTCCAATAATCGATTCAATTTTTGAGCTCATATTATCTAATTCCCAATATTTTTTTGCTAAGGGTAAAAATTCATCTGAATTATCAACAGTTACAATTTTTCCTGATTCAGGTAGACCTCTAGCCAAAAATAAGGTGCTCATCCCTGTAAATCTTCCAATTTCTAAACAATTTTTAGCATTAGAAATTTTAGTTATCATTTCTAAAAACTGACCTTGTTCTTTTGCAATCTGCATTTGTGAAACACTGCCAAGTTTTAAAGTTTCATTTTCTAGTTCACTAATTATTTTATCTTCTCTGTAACCAACAGTTTTTAAATATTGAACAAGTGCTTCAT
>LUMH01000793.1_pt1 | contig 10864 bp, 12 predicted proteins | sample 730001 | NCBI WGS metagenome assembly LUMH01 (sample SAMN03860268, study PRJNA289734) | marine metagenome | biome: seawater column; feature: ocean; material: water; isolation source: Red Sea water column Station 34 - depth 25m | place: Saudi Arabia: Red Sea | collected 2011-10-15 | depth 25 m
GACGAATAGTGGTAACGCGGTTAGTGTCCAAGAGGAAGATGTGCCCCATATTGTCGTGGCCATTGCATCACCAACTGGTCTTGAGGTAAATAACATCATGCCAATAGCCGATACTCCAATCATACTTAACGCAACCCAAATTCCAGATCCTAACAAAAATAGCAAAACACTAATAAAGAAAATTGTTAAAAGTATTTCGGTCATTTAATCTTTTTTGATGGTTAAAATAAATTGATGAAAAACGCTTATAAAAAAAATTGTTGACCCGATAGCTACACTTGTTTGAGGAATCCAAATCAAAATTTCATCTGCTCCTTCACTTCGTTCTTGAAATTTATAGGAAATAATTAACATTTTAACGAAGTAAAAAGCTAGGTATCCTGAAAAAAAGCTTGCGATACTTAAACACCAGGTTTCAATAAATTTTTTCTTTGCACCTGATAATTTTTCTAAAAAAAGTGTAATCCGGATATGCCCTCCTTCTACAAATGTGTACGCTAATGCAAAAAAAGATGCGGCAGCCATACAATAACCTGAATACTCGGCAAGACCTCTTATATAAAAACCAAATATTCTCGATGAGATACCAATAAGAATAAAAACTGCTACTAAAATTAAGAAAAAAGCAGCAACATAACCTGAAAATTTATAGAGTTTATTTAAATTTCTATCTAGTGATTTTAACATAACAATTTAAGGCCACTCAAATTTTAAGTGGCCTTAATTTTAAGAATTGAATTATTTATAACTTGATAAAACAGCAGCTCCTCTTGAACCAGCTTTTTGAGACCATTCCTTAGCCATAGTCTCTCCAACTTTTTCAAAATGAGCTTGTAGTGGTGCATTTACTTTACCGACTACCATACCAGCATCAGCTAAAGCTTTTTTATCACCAACGTTACCTTGTTTTGATAATTGCCAACCTTTTCTTTCAGCTAAAGCTGCTTGTTTCATAACAAGATCTTTAGTTGCCTGATCTAATTTATTCCAAGCATCTTTATTCACAATTATCATGTTTTTTGGAAACCAAGCTGCAATATCATAAAAATATTTCACACCATTTTCCCAAATTTTTGAGTTTTTACCTGTAGTAGGTGATGTGATCATACTTTCTACTGCACCTGTAGAAAACGCCTGACTAATTTCAGCAGCCTCTATTTTTGTAGGAGCCATTCCTGTTAGCTCGGCAATTCTAATAGTAGCAGAATTATAAGCTCTAAATTTAAGACCTTTTAAATCTTCAACAGAGTTAATTTCCTTTTTACTATACAAGCCTTGTGCTGGCCACGGCACAGCATAAAGAAATACTAAACCCTTCTCATCTAATCCTTTAACGATTTCATCTTTTGATGCTTTATATAACTTCATCGCATCAGCGTAAGACGTTGCTAAGAAAGGTTGAGAGTCTACTTCTAAAAGTGGATCCTCTTTTCCTAAAGCTGACATAAATCTCTCACCAATTTGAGCTTGACCTGTTCTTACTGCTCTAAAAATTTCTCCACCTTTAAACAACGAACCACCAGGGTGTGTTACAATTGTTAACTTGCCACCACTTTTTTCAGTAACATTTTTTGCGAATTCAGCTGCGTTTGCAGAATGAAAGTTCCCCGCTCCATAAGCTAGAGCCATGTCCCATTTCTCTGCAATTGCAAGATTAATTGACAAAATTAATGAAACTAAAATAGTTGATAAATATTTTAAGAATTTCATTTGTCCTCCATTTTTATTAAGACTATTTCATTATGTATTAAAATAATTATCAATAAAAAAATTATACTACTTTTAATTGAATTATTTTAAAAATTTTATACTATGCTTTTACTTTGTTAGAAGAAGCACTCATATTAGTTCAGATTATTTTTATCGATATAATCTTGGCAGCAGATAATGCAATTATCATTGGTTTGATTGCTGCAAACTTTGCACCAAAACATAGAAGACAAATTATTTTATGGGGAGTGGCTGGTGCTTTAATATTTAAAGTTATTTTTGCTTTATTTGCAACTTACTTGTTCAAATTTTATTTTATCAAAATTTTAGGTGGTTTACTTTTAATCTCAAAGTGTTTATAAAGTTTTATTTGCAGATATAACGATCAGTTTTGACAATGTGATAGGTGTAGTTGGAGCTGCCAAAGGCAATTTTGGCTTCATGATATTTGGACTGGTTTTATCTGTAATTCTAACAGGAGCAATGGCGACATATCTAGCAAGTTATATTCAAAAACATTTATGGATTGCCTATGTTGGTTTAGGTTTTATTCTTTTAGTAGCCCTTCAATTAGTAATTGGAGGTTTAGTAGACTTAGAAATTTTATCGATCAACGAACAATTTAAGAAATATTTTTAATACGAATGTTTTTTAGTTGGATATTTCTTAGATCTTACCTCTGAAGCATATTTTCTTAATCCAGTATTGATATATTTTTTTACGTTTAAAAATTGTTTAACAAATTTTATTTTTGTTTGATTTAAACCAATTAAGTCATCTGTAACAAGAACCTGACCATCGCAATGAACAGATGAACCAATTCCGATTGTAGGGATATCTAAATTTTTTGTAATTTGTTTTGCTATTGGTGTTTTTATACACTCCAGGACAATTGCAAAAACTCCATTATTTTGAAGTAATAAAGCATCATTAATTAATTGATTGATCTCTTTAGTGGTCTTTCCTTTAGATTTAAATTTACCTTTGGTTGATTGGGGTAATAATCCAAGATGTCCCATCACAGGAACCTTGTTTTTGGTTAATATTTTAATTTGATGGATTATTTTTTTTCCACCTTCTAACTTCACTGCATCACATTTGGTTTCCTTAATTATTTTTTTAGCATTCTTTAAAGCAGCGTTTGGTGTTGAATAGGTGTTAAATGGCATATCAACAACCATTAAACTTTTTTTTACTCCAAGTCTTACGCTCTTAGAATGATTGATCATTTCTGTTAGAGTAACTTTTCTGGTAGTTGAATAATTGTACAATACTGAACCTAGCGAATCTCCCACTAATACAATATCAACATATTTATCTACCTCTTCTGCAATATTTTTTGAATACGCAGTAAGACAAACAATTTTAGATTTATTTTTTTTATTTATAATTTTTTTTATTTTTTTCATTCAAGCTCAATGGTGCTCGGCGGTTTAGAAGTAACATCATAAACTACTCTATTTACTCCTCTTATGCTATTTACAATTTTATTTGAAATCATTTGAATAAATGATTTTTTGAAGTCATAAAAATCAGCTGTCATTCCATCCTCAGATGTAATTGCTCTTAATAAACACAAATATTCATAAGTTCGATTATCACCCATGACACCTACTGTTTTGACTGGAAGCAATGCAGCATAGGCTTGCCAAATTTTATTATATAAATTGTGCTCTCTTAAAGCTTGAATAAAATAATTGTCAGCTTCTTTTAAAATTTTGATTTTTTCTTTAGTAATAATGCCAGGCATTCTGATCGCCAGTCCAGGTCCTGGAAACGGATGTCTTGAAATAATTTCTTTACTAAGTTTTAGTTCTAATCCTAATTTTCTAACTTCATCTTTAAATAAAAATTTCAATGGTTCTACCAGTTTAAGTTTCATTTTTTTTGGTAAACCACCTACATTATGATGAGATTTGATCTTTGAGGTTTGGCTTCCAGTCACTGACTTACTTTCAATAAGATCTGGATAGAGCGTTCCTTGTGCTAAAAATTTTACATTTTTTATTCTTTTAGCGTATCTTTCAAAAATTTTGATAAATAAATTTCCAATTATTTTTCTTTTTTTCTCTGGGTCAGAAACATTGTTGAGCTTTCTCAAAAATTCATTCTCTGCATTCACATAAATCAGATTAATTTTCAATTTTTTTTTAAAAGTTTTAACTACTTGTATTTCCTCATTTTTTCTAAGAAGACCTGTGTTAACGAAGATACAAAATAATTTTTTACCAATTGCTTTATTCAATAGTTGAGCGACAACACTACTATCAACTCCACCTGATAATGCACATATTACTTTATTTTTACCGACTAAATTTTGAACATCTTTTATCAATTTAATCTTTTGATCTTTTGATGACCAATTTCTTTTAATTTTACATATCAAGAATATAAAATTATTTATTAATTTTTTCCCATTTTCTGTATGGGTAACTTCGGGATGAAACTGGACACCATAAAAATTTTTTTTCTTATTTTCGATAATAGCAAATTTCGAGTTTTGACTTGAGGCAATAACGTTAAAATTTTTGGGAAGTTTCGAAACTTGATCAGCATGACTCATCCAAACTTTATTAATATTTTTTTTATTAAAGAAGTTTTTTGTCAAAATACTTTCCCTCTTTTTGCGAATATTTGCTAATCCAAACTCTCTATATTTTGATTGTTTAACTCTGCCACCATTAAGTTTTGATAAAATTTGATGACCAAAACAAATACCTAAGACTGGTATTTGATTTTCGATAATCCTTTTATCAAAAGAATATTTATTAATTTGGTAAACATTTAATGGTCCGCCTGATAAAATTATTCCTTTAATTGAATTATCAATATTTTTATTTTTAACCTTTTTATGACTAATAATTTCGGAATAAACTCCTGACTCTCTTATTCGCCTGGCTATTAACTGAGTAAATTGTGAACCAAAATCTATTATTAAGATTTTGTCCAAATTCTTATCAAGACTCATTTTTTTTGGGTTCTATATTTGCAAGGGTGTCTAAAATTTCTTTATTTTCATTACAGAGTTTTTTGCAAACCTTAGAAAAAGTATTAGATAAATCTTTTACTTTTGAATAATTAGATCTCTCTAAAGCTATTTTCATAGACATTAATATTGCTTCCTCGTTATTCGGTTCAATTAATAATGTTGCTTCCAAATTTTTTTCTTCTTTATATTGATCTTCTTGAATGTTGTAAATTTTTGCCAGATAAAGATAAGAATCTGAGTCTTTAGGATTAAATACTATACCTCTTTCAAACATAAACCTAGCATCCTCATATTTTTTATCTTTGAATAATTTTAAACCTTTATTAAAAAAATTTTCATCCGCTATAGCAATATTCATGCTATTGATTATTAAAAATAATAAAGAAATTAATTTAAATATTTTTGTCATCAGTATTTACTATCACTTTTAACGATATCGACATTATGAACCATACTTTCATAAAATCCAGCTTTTGTAATTTTAACAAATTGCGGTTTATATCTTAAATATTTTATCTGTTTGGAACCAAGATAACCCATAGATGATCTTAATCCACCAACTAATTTAAAAACAACTTTATCAACTTTACCTTTGTATTTTGCTAATCCTTCTACTCCCTCGGGCACATACTTTGAACTGTCTTTTTGTTTTTTTTGAAAATATCGATCAGCCGAGCCTTTGTTCATCGCTCCTACCGAGCCCATGCCTCTAAAACTTTTAAATAGTTTACCATTTTTTTTTATGAGTTTACCCGGCGTTTCATCAGTTCCTGCAAACAATGAACCTATCATGACTGCATCAGCGCCAGCAGCAAAAGCTTTAGCGAGGTCACCTGAGTATTTTATCCCTCCATCAGAAATAATTTTTACATTTTTATTCTTTATGCCGTTTCTCACATTTAATATTGCGCTTAATTGAGGAACTCCAATACCCGCAACCAACCTAGTTGTACAGATGGAACCGGGACCAATCCCAACCTTAATTATATCAACGCCTAATTTAAGTAAAAATTTAGCTGCATCTGGTGTTGCTATATTTCCAGCACATAGAGCTGTTTTTTTATTTTTAATTTTTTTAATAAATCTAATTATTTCAGAAACTTTTTTGGTGTGTCCGTGAGCAGTGTCCACAACAATCATATCCAATTTTTCTTTTAAAAGTGCCTCAGCTCTTTTGAACTCGTTGGGTCCTGCTCCCACAGCTGCACCTACTAGTAATTTTTGTTTTTTTACTTTCCTAACTTCAAGAACTTGTTTTTTGATATCTAAATTTCTGTGGATTATTCCTAGTCCACCGGATTTTGCAATGGCAATAGCCATTTTGCTTTCAGTTACTGTATCCATTGCTGATGATAAAAGTGGGATTTTAAGTTTTAATGAGTCTGTTAATTTTATACTCGTATCAACCTCTGAAGGTAATATTTCAGAGTACTTAGGAACTAAAGTAACGTCATCAAAGGTAAGTGCTTCTTTTATAGGAACCATAATCTTTTATATATGATTCCTTTTAAATTAAAAGTGTCTATCTAAGATTTTTACAAATAATAAAACTCTCTTTAGAGTCTTTACGACTCGACTTAGGTTTAAAAACCTTTACTTCTCTAAAAATTTTTTTTCCTAGTGCGACAATTTCATTAAAAGATCTGCCCATAAAGATTTTAGCAATAAAAATACCCTTTTCAGACATTACATCTTTTGAAAATACCATTGCTTCTTTACACAACTCTCCAGTTTGAATTGCATCAACATCTTTTATTCCAGTCGTATTTACTGCCATATCAGACATAACCACATCAACTGGATTGTGAAGATTATTTTTTATTTTCGCTTGAATATTGGGCTCTGTGAAATCACCCTCAATTTGAATAGTGTTATTAATTTTTTCCATTTTTTTTAAATCTATTGAGATAATAGTCCCATTTTTTACAACTTTTGAAGCATATTGAGACCAGCTTCCTGGTGCAGCACCAATATCTATTACAGAAATTCCACCCTTAAAAACTTTAAACTTTTCGTCAATTTCAATTAATTTATATGCAGATCTAGCTCTAATTTTGTAATTAGGAAGATAAGGTTCTACAAATGTTTTTTGATTTTCATCATATTTCGGTAAAAGATTGCTAGTGATCCAATTACAATTTAAAGGTAAAAATTCTGTTTCAAGATCATCAATATAAACTGACATATTAATTGCTAATCCTTCAGAACCAAAAATATTCCCAGCCTTTAGTGTTTCTGATAAATTATTTTGCCACAAGCTCCACCCTTTTGAGTTTTTTTCCAAAGAAAACACGCCAATATTAATATGTGGAGCAAAAGCAAGTTTTCTAGCTTTATCAATACCAATTTTTGATTTTATTGCATGTTTAAAATTCTGGGATTTGATTATTGCTAATTTTCCAAATAACCAATTTACTTTTGAGGTAATTTTGTAACCTGGTCCTATTGTTTGTGTGATACCCAACTTACCATTGTCGCAAGCTTGAAAATAAAGCTCAACAGAACTCCAATCATTTACCCAAGCATCACAATCAATCCACAAATATTTTTCATAGTTTGGAAAATATTTAGGTAAAAATGCTCTTGAAACTTGGCTTTTAAGCCATTCCTTTTCTTTAACTTTAGATTGAGGAACTTCAATATCCCACTCTGCAGATTTAATTTCATCTACTTTAGTAGATAATTTTTCTTTTTGATCTTTGTTTAAGCCTGCATCTAAAATACAGATCGCAACATTCTCACTTTCTTTGAATCTTTTTATAGAATTAATTAATTCCTCTAATAAAGGAAAATAGTTAGCATCAGCAAGAGAAACTATTGTGTTTTTTTTCATTAAAGTATGTCTTCAAGATCATCATCCTCTTGAATTTTGTCATTTTCATGTTGTTTTTTTAATTTTTGAAAATGAAAAAAGCTAATTGGTAATAAAAGCACATAAACTAAAGAACTTATTGCAATTACATTAAATGTATAAACTAACAATAGTCCAAAAAATAGAACTATGCCAAATAATAAAAATATTGTTGTCTTTCTTGGTATGACTATTTTTTTAAATGAATAACTCGGAAATTTACTAATGAGAAGCAATGATGTTGCCACAAAAAATATTGGAACAATGATATTAAAATTTAATTGAATATAATCAAAACCACTCAGGCTTATTATTAATGGAGTTAACAATAATATTGCACCAGCTGGAGATGGCACTCCTTCAAAAAAGTTATCTTTCCAGGAAGGTTCCTGATTAGAATTAACATTAAACCTTGCTAATCTTAAAGCAACACAAATTACATAAACTAAACATAGTAACCAGCCAAATCGACCTAGGGTATTTAATTTCCAGAAATACATTATGAATGCTGGAGCAACCCCAAAACTTATTACATCCGTCAAAGAATCTAATTCTTTTCCAACCTTTGAGGTTCCTTTTATAAGTCTTGCTATTCTTCCATCTAAGCCATCAATCAAAGCAGCAAAAATTATTGCAATAATTGCTATTTCAAATCTACCGTCCAAAGCAAATCGAATTGAACTTAAACCAATACATACGCCCATCAGGGTTAACATATTTGGTAAAATCATTCTTGCGCTTTTTTTATCTGCTACAATTTTAAAATTTGGTTTTTTTTGTTCCATATTATTTTTTTGCAAGTAATGTCTCACCTGAAATAGCTTTTTGACCAACTTTTACAAGTGGCTCATAATTTTCATAATAGATATCAGCTCTACTACCAAATCGTATCATGCCAATACGATCTCCTTGTTTCAACTCTTGATCTTTGTTTGATTCACAAACTATTCTTCGTGCAACTAATCCAGCTATCTGAACAACTATAATATCATTGTTGTGAGGGTCTTTAATTTTAAAGTAATTTCTTTCATTATCCTCACTTGCTTTATCTAATGAAGCATTTACAAACTTGCCTGGCTTATACAAGATTTCCTCAATCTTCCCTGCACATGGAGTTCTGTTTACATGACAATCAAAAACATTCATGAAAACACTAATCTTTTTAAATTTTTTATTCTCTAGACCAAGTTCTTTAGGCCCATCAACTTCTTCAACTTTAATCACCTCACCATCTGCTGGACTAACAAGATAATTATCATCATCGATAATAACTCTCTCTGGATCTCTAAAAAAATAATAAACCCAAATAGTTAAGACCAAACCAATAAGACCTAAGAAATTACTAAAAATATAAAATACTATTGTGATTATTCCGGCTATAACTAAAAATTTATAACCTTCAGCGTGAATTTTTGGAAATATCTTACTAAACATATTCTTCTATTTGATAATTTGTCATTAATATGTATATAAAATCGCGAAATTCAATTATTAAGATAAAAATATAAGTGAGCAAAATTAGCGTTAAAAACCCAATTGTAGAGTTAGATGGCGATGAAATGACCAGAATAATCTGGGAATTTATTAAGAAAAAATTGATACTTCCGTATTTAGATCTTGGCATCGAATATTACGATTTAGGAATGAAAAGTAGAGATGACTCTGATGATCAAATCACTATCGACTCCGCTAATGCAATTAAAAAAATTGGTGTCGGTATCAAATGTGCAACCATAACTCCAGATGAAGCAAGAGTTGAAGAGTTTAAATTAAAGAAAATGTGGAGATCTCCAAACGGAACTATCCGGAATATTATTGGAGGAACTGTATTTAGAGAACCCATAATTTGTTCTAACATTCCAAAGCTCGTACCCTCTTGGTCCGACCCAGTAGTGATCGGGAGACATGCATTTGGAGATCAATATAGAGCAACAGATTTCAAAGTGCCTGGCAAAGGTAAGATGGAAGTAAAATGGACCTCTGAAGATGGTAAAGATGAAATTAAATATGAAGTATTTAATTTTACTGGTCCAGGAGTTGCACTTTCAATGTATAATTTAGATAAATCAATCGAGGATTTCGCAAGATCCTGTTTTAGTTATGGATTAATTAAGAATTGGCCAGTTTACTTATCAACCAAAAATACAATTCTAAAAAAATACGATGGAAGATTTAAAGATATATTTGAAGAGGTCTATAATAAAGAATTCAAGAAAAAATTTGAGGATGCAAAAATTACTTATGAACACAGATTAATTGATGACATGGTAGCGTGTGCAATGAAATGGAGTGGCAAGTATATATGGGCATGTAAAAATTATGATGGTGATGTTCAATCAGATACCATGGCTCAAGGATATGGTTCACTTGGTTTAATGACCAGTACACTGCTTACACCTGATGGAAAAATAATGGAGGCAGAAGCAGCTCACGGAACAGTAACTAGACATTATAGAATGCACCAACAAGGTAAAGAAACTTCCACAAATCCAATTGCTTCGATTTTTGCATGGACAAGAGGATTAGCACATAGAGGAAAACTTGATGGTAATGACGAACTTATCAAATTTGCAAATACAATTGAAAAAGTTTGTATTGAAAGTGTTGAAAATGGCTCCATGACAAAAGATCTTGCAATATTGGTTGGACCTTCAAGCAAATATTTAACAACCAATCAATTTCTGGATGTAATTGATAACAATCTTAAACAGAAGCTAAATTAAAGCCTTTAGTTTTTCAAAAGCCTCATCAATTTTGTTTTTATCTTGTCCCCCTGCTTGGGCAAAATCTTTTCGGCCACCCCCACCTTTGCCACCAATAATTTCTGAGCCTAATTTTGCAAATTTTACAGCATCATATTTATCCACTAGCTTTTCAGTGACACCAACTCCTAAACCAACTTTATCTTCACTACTTGCAAAAACAATTACAATTCCATCACCAAGTTCTTTTTTTCCACTATCAACTAATTTTCTCAAATCTTTAGGAGGTAAATCTTGAACTTTTTGAAATCGAACTTTTATATCCTTTATTTTTTGGTCATTAATAATATTTTTTGTTTTATCTTGAAGAACTGAATTAACATTTAATTGTTCAAGTTGTTTTGAAAGATTTTTTATTATTTCTTTTAAATCTTTATTATCAACTTTCGGTTTACCTCCAAGTTTGATTATTTGTGATGACAAATCTTTGATAGTCTCCTCATCTTTTTGTACAGATAAAGTTGATAGCTTTTCTTTATTCTTAATAAAATCCTCAAGCTGTTTATCTCTTAAAGCTTCAACTCTTCTTACTCCTGCAGCAATAGATGATTG
>LUMH01000285.1_pt1 | contig 10856 bp, 10 predicted proteins | sample 730001 | NCBI WGS metagenome assembly LUMH01 (sample SAMN03860268, study PRJNA289734) | marine metagenome | biome: seawater column; feature: ocean; material: water; isolation source: Red Sea water column Station 34 - depth 25m | place: Saudi Arabia: Red Sea | collected 2011-10-15 | depth 25 m
CCATTGGGGTTCGGCATGTATCTCGACCCAAGAACTCAGGATAAAAGTTTATTCCCCATGGGTCTTTCATTTTGTCAAATTCAATATCTGTTACGTCTGATAATCCTAACTCCTCGCCCTGATAAATGCAGGAGGAACCAATCAGTGATGTTTCAAGTTGAAGAAGTAACAATTGCAAATCATCTTGCTTGTCTGAAGTAATTTCGAGTGGGTCTAACTGTCGACTAGCTGAGCGAGGGACGTCATGGTTCGAAAAAGCAAAACTAAGTCTCCCTGTGCCGTTAAATAACTCGAGTGCATTAGAAATTGCTTCCTTCATTTCTGAAACCGTTAAGCCACAATGTTCAAGTAAGTCAAAATTATAAGTTGCGTGAAGCCTTCCAGTCTCTGTAAAAGTTTGGCTTACTAACATTGCTTTTCCATCATCGCCGCTTACTTCCCCCATTAAGAAACGATCGCCGTCATACTCGTCAGCAATTTTTCTGTAGGCTTTGCTAAATTCTTGGATCACGGGTTGATTTAGCTGAGCAACATCATGGAGTTGTCTAAAGAAGGGTTGGCTGTCCTGTGGCAAGGGACCGAGAGTAAAGTTTGGATCTGGTAAATTGTCCTTATAGGGTTCACAATCTCCATTAATTGTATGCACTGCATCTAGCCGAAAACCATCAACCCCACGGTCAAACCAAAATCTAGCAACCTTATTTAGCTCATCTTTTACTTCTTGATTTGCATGGTTTAGATTTGGTTGTTCTGGCAAAAAGTTATGTAAATAGTATTGTTGTCTCCTAGGTTCCCATGACCAGGCTGACCCCCCAAAAAAAGATAACCAATTATTTGGTGGGCAGCCATCAGGTTTTGGATCAACCCAGTGAAACCAATCAGATTTCGGGTTATCTTTCGATTTTCGGCTTTCTTCGAACCACGGGTGTAAGTGAGAACAGTGGGCTGCAACAATGTCAATCATAAGTCGCAGTCCAAGACTGTGTGCCGTTTCAATCAAGAGGTCGAAATCGTTTAGATTTCCGTATTCAGGATTAATATCATAATAATTGGAGACATCATATCCATAGTCATATTGCGGAGACATGAAAATCGGACTGATCCAAATAGCATCGACACCCAGGTCCGCAATATATTCTAACCTTGATGTAATCCCATTGAGATCACCAATTCCATCAGAGTTTGAGTCTTGGAATGATCTTGGATAAACCTGATAAATAATAGCATGTTCCCACCATTTCAAAGAAGACATTCATTAACCTCCTTTGACGGACCCAGCGAGCAAACCCCTAATGAAATATTTCTGCATAGCGAGAAATACTATCACTGGAACTATCATGGATATTACGGCTGAAGCGTTGAGAAGGTGAAGTTGGTCTCCAAAAGTTCCCAACTGTCTTTCCAACAAAATAGGGAAAACTATATTATCAGTTTCGCTGGGGCCAACGAACATGGCTACCAACAAATCATTCCAGATCCAAAGAAATTGAAATATGCTAAACGAAGCAAGCGCTGGCACTGAAAGTGGGACCACTACTTTTATGAAAATTTGCATATGATTAGCCCCATCAATTTTGGCGCTCTCGAGCAATTCCCTGGGTAGCCCAACAATATAATTTCGCAAAAGAAAAATAGCTAGAGGAAGACCGAAACCCGTATGGGTTAGCCACAAACCTGCGAATGATTTGGTTGGGAATTGACATGAATTTGTCAATTCACAGTCAGTTGTCCATTGTTTTAGAGCGGTCGCCCAAGTTGCAATACCATTAAAACCCTGCAGAATTGGTAAAAATGCTAGTTGTGTTGGGACCACCATCAGCGAAACGACAATTATGAATAACCAATCCCTGCCTGGAAATCGCATCCATGAAAATGCATAGGCAGCAAAAGCAGCAACCGTTATAGGAATGATTGTTGCTGGTACAACAACTATAAAAGAAGAGATCAAAGCGTTAGGTACGTCTTTGTTATCCAATAAAACTTCAAAATAAGCTTCTGCGCCAAACACAGGGTCTTGATTTATAAAAACATCAAGATTTTTAGGCTTTGGGGCAATTTCCTCAGGAAAAGCCCAAATAAAATCACCATTCGCCTTAAAAACGAATTCGCCCCCACGGACATCCATGACTTCGCCTGCTGGCACAAGTTTTCTGATTAGTTTACATGATGGACTTTATCTCGCCGGAGATTTTAAACCATTCTTCGTCTTTATTTATGCGTTGAAAAATGTTGCCACGCATTTCTGTAATTTTGACCTGCTGCCCCTTATCATGTGTGCTGAAACGGTGGCCTAGCTCCGTTGGGGTGAATGCTGTCCAAAAGCCTGAAGTCTTAGATGCAATTTCTGATCTGAATGAAGTTGTGATCAGAGCCACGAAAGGTACTACCCAGATTACTAGGATAATGGCGAGGATAATGTGAGCAAATGAACGATTATACATAGCCAATCAAATCCTTAGTGTTCCAGTTGCTTTTGCTCGCGCCGAATACGCCAACCAAGAAAAATCATGTGAGGTATAACTGTTAACATCAGCATAACCGCTATTGCGGCAAATAAATTATCAACATTGTTGCCACCAATAGACCATGTATTCATTGCAGCTTCCATCATCGTTGCGAGAAGAAGCTTGTCGTCATCATTAGCGGATAGCGCATAGGGAATATCAAAAACCTTTAATACATCTGTTACAAGATAGGTCCACACCACAACAACTGTTGAGAAAATTTGGGGAAGTTTAACTCTAAAGAAAAGCTGCCTGGGGTTTGCCCCATCAATTATGGCGGCTTCTACTGTTTCTTGAGGAACACCTCTTAAAGCAGCAGAAAAAATAACCATTGCAAAACCAGTTTTTATCCAAACCATGATCCACATTAGGTAAAAATTGCCCCAAAATTTTAAATTATACAGTGGCTCATTATACTCGGGCGTGTGCCCTAACAGGGCTTTTAAAAGACCTATTTGATATGAAGGTGTGACACCATTTATCGTTTCTTGTGGTTCGATACCACCTCCAGCAAAAATATTCCGCCAAATTACTGCTGCTCCAACAAAAGAAATGGCTAAAGGCACAAAAATAAAAGTTTTTGCAACCACACCCCACCGCACAGAATCTGCTAAAACGGCAATTAATAATCCAAAAACTATACATAGTGAGGGCACCAAAATCAGCCACATCAAACTATTTCGCATGGCAAACCTAAATTGAAGATACCCAAGAGCGCTAGGGTCCCAAAGAAATGCATAGTTGCTAACTGAAGCTGTCCCATTAGGTTCTGTGAATGATATTTTTAGAGTTGCAAGAGCTGGGATTAGTAGAAACAACAGAAGTAAAACGAGTGCGGGTCCTACGAATATCCAAGGCTGAATGGCTTCAGCGATCGCTGCTCTTTTTCCAATAGATTTGCTCGATCTGAAATTAGCAAGCCCAAAGTTAAGCCAATTTGTGATCCAGTAATATAAAAATGAGATAAACAAAGCTATCAAAACAGAGCGTAAAGCAAAACCAACTTTCGCAAATCTCAATTCTGTAACAAAAGTTGCTACAGACCATTCATATTTGTTGTGAAGCCAAAGGCCAAAATTTGCAAAAGCGTCATCTATGGGAGCAGTTAGAGAAAATACAAAGACAGCAGTAATTGGTAATACGCAAACTATCGTGAGAACGATGGCTAAGCTGTTACTAAAAATTATTGATTGAACAGAACGCATTAAATTTTTTGCCCCAAATTAAAGAATAAGAGCACAGGTTTTTTCCTGTGCTCTTACCATACTTTTTTAACTATATTACTTTATAGCATCCCAAGCTGCTTGAATATTATCAGCAGTTGTTTTTGCATCCTGGCCGTTTGCAAACGCGGTCATTTCACTCCAGAAAGCGCCAGCACCAATAGCACCAGGCATCAAGTCTGATGCATCAAAGCGAAATGTAGTAGCATTTGCTAGGATCTCGCCTTGCTTTCTTAATAAAGGTGTTGCGTAAGCATTCAAGTCAGCACCTTTATGAGCTGTAAGGAATACACCTTGCTGCATCCACGCCTCATGTGCTGAAGCTTCTTGTAAATACTTAAAGAATGCACGGGTCGCTGGAGAGTCTTTTGCCATAGTATACAATGTTCCAGCACCAAGAACTGGGTTTCCTAGGTTTCCAGATGCAAAAGGTGGAAAATAAAATGCATCTGCTTCACCGCGGGCAACTTCCTCACCTTTGTCAGGGAAGAATCCAGTGATGAAGGAAGCTTGACGGTGCATCATACAACTTGGAGGCGATGTGAATAAACCTTTTGGTGCATCACCAAATGAAGTTGTCGCTACTGAAGCTGCTCCACCCGCAACGTAATCATCATTTCGAGAGAATTGACCATAAAGTTCCATTGCATTAATCACTTCTGGACTGTTAAACGCTAAATCGTTTGAAACCCAACGATCGTAGTTTTCAGCTGAAGTAGTACGAAGCATGATGTCTTCCATCCAGTCGGTTGCGGTCCAACCTGTAGCGTTTCCAGACTCGACACCGATACACCAAGGTGTATTTCCATCAGCTACCATCTGATCGGATAAAGCAATGAGTTCTTCCATAGTGGATGGAATTTCATAACCGTTGTCTTCAAACTGTTCGGGTGAATACCAGACCAATGATTTTAAATCCATTTTAAAGGCAAAACCATAGAATTGGTCGTTGCCATTAGGGTCTGCATAGGTTCCGAGATCTACCCAAGAAGACCCTGCACCGTAATTGTCTTTCATCCATGCTGCTGCGTCGTCCCCAATAGGTACTAAATGTCCCTCTGCTGCCATATCGGCTGCAAGACCAGGCTGTGGAAAGATGGCAATGTTAGGTGGGTTATTTGAACGCATATCAGCAACTACGAGCGCTGCAAAGTCACGAGAGCCAGAATATTGAATCTGTGCCCCAGTTGCCTTTTCGAAACAGCTTACTGTGTTTAAGAACATTTCCTGGTCTGTTCCTAAAAGTGAACCTTGTACGGTAATCACTTCACCTGGAAAGCTACCCATGTCGCCTAATTTTGAAGGCGTATTGCAAACATCGTGAGAACCCGCGAGACCCATGGTACCAAAGCCCAAGGATAGAGCAGCTGTGATGCTTAAAGTTTTAGTGTTAAGTTTCATTCTTTTCCTCCCAAGAGTTGAAACATTCAGTTGTATTTAAATCAAGTCATTAGAAGACCCGACTGTTAAATTTAAGCGCTAAAATTTACACCGTTGATAGCGCTACCAAACTCTAAAAGTTGACCGAGGTCAATTATAAAAGTTTGGAGATATAAAAACAAAAAAAATAAATTCTATTTAAATTTTTATTGTCTTCATATTTCAGAATTAAATAGTAAATTAAAGTTTTGTGTAAGCTCCCCCCCAATAAACTAACGGCTTGTGGTTCGTTGTTTCAAACTTTTTCACTTCCCCTACGATGATTGAATGATCGCCTCCGTCGAAGTGATTATACTTTATGCATTCAAAGCGCGCGGAACAATTTTTGATGAAAGCTTCACCTTCATTATTGAACTCCCAATTTACTCCATCTCCGCCATCAGCACTCTTTGAAAAGCTTTTGCAGAGCTCAATTTGGTCTTCGTTGGCAATATGAATTATAAATTTTTCAGCTCTTAAAAAGGTATCATGCCTTTTGGAAGCCTTTGCAGGAGACCATAAAACTAATGGAGGTGATAAAGATAAGCTTGAAAAGCTATTAGCCGTAATGCCTATTGGACCGTTTTTGCTATTACAGGTAACAATTGTAATACCTGTTACGTACTTTCCTAAAGCAGATCTGAAGTCATCCTGATTAATCATTTAACTCTACTTCCACAGTCACTAAGCAACTTCGCGTCCAAGCGCGGTTGTATAAATTTCAAACCAGGTTTGTCTATCCAATTTTATATCTAAAGCCTGAGAAATTGTTTCTATTCGTGACAAAGAATTTGTTCCTAGAACGGGTAGAATATTGGCAGGATGTGCGAGAAGCCAGGCTACCGCTACTGTACTTGGTTCGACACCAAATGTATCTGCGATATTACTCAGACTATTTAAAAGCTTTTCATTTGATTTTAAAAATAAGTCCCCTCCAGCTAAAGGAGACCAAGCCATAATAGGAGTATTATGAGTTTGGTGAAATGCTACATCGCCATTTGTAAAGCCCTCATGTGCTAGCACACTTAATTCAATTTGATTGGTAACAAGTTTATTCTTCATTGCAGCTTGCAATAAGTTCCAATCCCAAGGCTTAAAGTTAGAAACACCCACATTTCTTACTTTGCCAGATGCAATTATTTCATCAAGAGCTGCACCAGTTTCAAAGTGATCCATCAGCGGGTCTGGCCTATGGAGTAGAAGCAAGTCGATATAGTCGATGCCCATGAGCTTCAATGATGCGTCTACTGATTTTAAAATATGATCTCTTGAAGTGTCATAGTATTTTACTCGGGCACTCTTATACCTGCCTACTGGTGCTACAATATCGCACTTAGTAACAATCTCCATTTCTTTACGAAGATGTGATCCTTTGAGTGCATTTCCTAAAATTTCTTCAGCTTCATAGCCACCATATATGTCGGCCTGATCAAAAGAGGTTATTCCTTGATGTAAACAACTTGATATTTTATTGCGCACGTGCTCAGGCGATGTGTCTTGGTCATCACCCAATCTCCACATTCCATAGACCAAACGTGACATTGTAAGCGATGAGCTGATTTTAGTTCGTTGCATTAGTGGCGCTCTCCTAGCCCGAGTGGAGTTGAAGGTGTACTTTCTGGAACTCGGCCATATTCATGCGGTAAAGAGCAAGTTTTTATATTTGGCAAGACCTTTGAGCCAAAATGTTTGCATTCATCGAGGTGAGGATACCCAGACAGGATAAAAGAACGGACTCCCAATTTTTGATACTGTTCTAATTCACTCATCACTTGATCGGTGGATCCCACAATAGCAGCGCCACACCCAGATCTTGCTCTACCAACTCCAGTCCAAAGATGAGGTTCGACGTAACCGAATTCATCAGCAATTTTTCTATTTTTTGCTTGGTGTGAAACTCCCAATGACGAGCTATCCTGAGCGCGTTCTCTTATTTTTTTTCCAAAGTCATCCTCAAGCTTTGATACTATATATTCAGCATACTCTTTTGCTTCTGCCTCGGTATCTCTAACAATCATATGGACGCGCAGCCCATAATCGAGGGTTCTTTCATATTTTTCAGCCACTTCATTAACAGATTTCATTCTTCCAATTATCTGTTCTTTAGGTTCTGGCCACATCAGATAGACGTCACAATGCTGTCCGCACAATTCAAGGGCTGGTGGAGAATATCCGCCAAAATAAAGTAATGGCCCTCCTACTTGAAATGGTTTTGAAGGTTCTGTTGTAAGGCCTGAGAACTTGTAAATCTCACCTTCATAATCAATCTCATCCTGGGTCCAAGCTTGCTTCAAGATTTCCACTACCTCTCGTGAGCGCTGATATCGATACCCACTTTCAGCCTTTTCCCCTGGAAAATCAGAACTGATAATATTGATAGTTAACCGACCGTTCATCATATGATCTAGAGTGGCGATAGTGCGAGCAAGCATGATGGGTTGCATTTCTCCGCATCTTACCGCTGCGAGCATGTTAATTTTTTCTGTTATTGGTGCGCAGCCAGCAACAAAGCTTAATGTGTCTTGTCCAACCTGATAAGAAGAAGGGCACAGTATATTTCGAAAGCCATAGTTTTCTGCTTCTTTGACGATTGAACTACAATGCTCCCACGAACTACGAAGGTTACCGTCGGGTATTCCTAAAAATTGGTAATCGTCCGAACACAAGGCTGAAAACCAAGAAACTTCCGCGGCCATTAAGTCAGAAGATGTAATTGGTACTACGGTCATACTTCCCCCTAATCTTACATCTTGCGTAGCATTCCAACTTATGTAAATCAATAGTGTATCAATTTATGAATTACACACGTTGTTTAAACATGTCTGAAGCTACTTCTTTACCAATATACATCCAAATTAGCGAAATGCTTATGCGAGAAATTATAGCTGGTCGTTTATTGGATGGAGAACGTCTTTTGCCCGAAAGAAATTTGGCTAAGTCACTCAATATTTCTGTTGGAACATTGCGAAAAGCTTTAAAAGACCTTGAACAAAAAGGTGCGCTATTTCGCAAGCATGGTTCAGGTAATTATGTAAAATTCAATACAAAGTTTGACTCCATTTACTCGTTTTTTAGAGTTGAATTAATTGATGGCGGAGGTTTGCCTTCTGCAAAAAATTTAGATATCAATTTGGTTCAGAAGCCAAAAACTGCACCGTTTTTTGGAGAATCAAATAAGTGCCTGCGGATTAGACGATTACGTTTCCTCGACGACCAACCCTGCGTATTGGAAGAAATACACTTAGATTCTATGAAAACTAATGGGCATAAATTTGATCAAATTTCACAGTCAGTTTATCTTTTTTATAAAGATACTTTAAATTTGCGCATTATGTCAGCTAAAGATAGTGCGACTTTACTGCCAGTTCCTTCTTGGGCACCCGAGGAATTTAAATTAGCGCATGATAATGAGACGGTTTGTATAGAGCGTTTGGCGAACGATCAGTTTGGAGCGCCTGTTGAGTTTTCACGTAGTTGGATCGATACAAAGGTTGCACGCTATACTGCGCGTATCAGTTAGGAGCATTATGATAAAAAGATACGGAATTATAGGTTGTGGAATGATGGGACAGGAGCATCTTCGCAACATAAATTTAATCAATGACGCTATAGCTTATGCGATTTATGAGCCTAATATAAATATGCTGAAAATGGCAAAAAAACTTGCCCCAGACGCCAAGTTTTATGACTCCTTAGATAAAATTTTGAGTGATGAAAATATTGATTGTTGGTTAATAGTGTCGCCAAACCATCTCCATATGGATCAGTTGGAACAATTGGCCGGTATTCCTCATAGACCCATACTGGTAGAAAAGCCCTTATTCACTGAAATTAAACACTTGGAGAGAATAAAAAACTTCTCAATCAAATATAGTGCGCCTGTTTGGGTAGCTATGGAATATCGATATATGCCGCCCATAGCAGAACTTATTAAAAGGAAAAATAATGTGACTGGTAGTATTAAAATGCTTTCTATCCGTGAACATAGATTTCCTTTTCTTCCAAAAGTCGATGACTGGAATAGATTTAACAAAAACAGTGGTGGCACATTTGTGGAAAAATGTTGCCATTTTTTTGATTTAATGAGGCTGATAACCGGGTCTAACCCAACCAAGATAATGGCTAGTGGAGGGCAGGCCGTTAATCATCTTAAAGAAAATTACTCTGGTTTGGTGCCAGATATTTGGGATCATGGATATGTAATTGTTGAGTTTGAAAATAATATGAGGGCCATGCTTGAATTGTGTATGTTTGCAGAGGGTGCAAAGTATCAAGAAGAGATATCAATTACTGGAGATACAGGTAAAATAGAAGCTTTTGTTCCAGGCCCCGCTAGATTTTGGCCCAAGAAACTTGGTGCTCCTCCGATACCAAAAATAGTTGTTAGTCCAAGAGACAAGTCTGGTTTAAGAGAATTTGATGTGCCCGTAGACGAAATGATATTAGAAGCAGGAGATCACAATGGCTCTACGTTTTATCAACATCAAAAATTTATGCGTGTTGTAGACGGACATCAATCACCAGAGGTGACTTTGAATGATGGTATCTGGGCTGTAAGAATGGGTAATGCCGCACAAGTTTCTGCTGAAACCGGAAAAGTGGTTAATTTCTAGGGCTATCCATTTGGAATAATGTCCTCCAATTCAAAGTTAAATAACTAAGTTTCTAATAACTTTAGAGCATCACGCATTTCGCTGGGAATTGGTGTGGGTCTTCGATTTTCACTGTCTACTAGAACCTGTGCAAAAAACCCTAGTGCGAAACATGGATCATCCTCTTCTCGAAAAAGCCCTGCTTGATATATCCATGATGTATTACCAATTTTATTTATTTTTAAGCCAACTGATATTTTGTCTGGATAAGCCGCCTCTGAAAAGTAGCGGCAACCACTTTCGACAACCATAAACTCTAATCCGGCATGTTCTTTATTAAAGAAGCCGTGGTCTCTTTGCCAGTCAGTGACGGCTGTGTCTATTAAAGCATAGTGAACAATATTGTTCATGTGACCGTAAGCATCATTATCCATCCATCTAGTAGGCATCTGAACAAAGGTAGGAAATTCTACTCGGCAAAGTTGTGTGTCATTTGTCATTTCTGTATCCTGGTGCAAATATATCAAATTACAATTGGATTTAAACTTGAGATCAAAAAGTGATTTATATTGTTAATAAAAAATATTTTGTAGGATGATCAATGGAAATAAATGGAACACTGTCTGCGATAGTTACTGGTGGCGCCTCTGGCTTAGGTGAAGCAACAGCGCGCATGTTATCATCCATGGGTGCAAAGGTGGCTATTTTTGATCTAGATATTGATAAGGGTTCAACTATTGCAAAAGAATTAAATTCAGACTTTTACGAAGTTGATGTATCGGATGTTAATTCTGTAAACGAAGCAGTCTTGGATTTTTCAAAGCAAAATGAAGGAATTCAGGTCGCGGTAAATTGTGCTGGTATAGGTCCCGCAGCAAAAACTGTTTCACGAGGGGAGGCCCATTCAAGTGAACTTTTTGCCAAAGTTATTAATATTAATTTAATTGGTACCTTTAATGTGGCTTCTGTCTGTGCGGCTCAGATGGTAAAAAATGATAAGTACTCAGATGACGGCTTAAGGGGCGTAATAATAAATACAGCATCTGTTGCGGCTTATGATGGGCAGGTAGGTCAGGCTGCTTACTCAGCTTCAAAAGGTGGAGTCGTTGGGCTGACAC
>LUMH01000575.1_pt1 | contig 10773 bp, 10 predicted proteins | sample 730001 | NCBI WGS metagenome assembly LUMH01 (sample SAMN03860268, study PRJNA289734) | marine metagenome | biome: seawater column; feature: ocean; material: water; isolation source: Red Sea water column Station 34 - depth 25m | place: Saudi Arabia: Red Sea | collected 2011-10-15 | depth 25 m
ATCTACACCAATTTTAAAATCATTATTTGTATTTAAATATCGAATATTATTTTTACTTTTTAATTTAAAAATTTCTAAATTTGGTATCTTCAGTAAGTTATAAATTTCATCAGCTTTTACGTAAGTAATATTTAAGCAAAACAACAATAATAATAAAATTCTCATTAATTAATTATAGACGAATTAGATAAGATAATATTATCTTAGATTTTTATAAAATGAAAAAAGAAAGAAATAAAAATCCAGTTCAACCAGTTAGTGGAACAAAAGTTCCAAGGTATGCAGGACCAAGCACATTTGCAAGATTACCAGAATTAAGAGATGTTGAAAGTTGTGATGTTGCAATTGTTGGAATTCCGTTTGATAGTGGAACAAGTTACAGACCGGGCGCAAGATTTGGACCTCAAAGTATTCGACAAGCCTCAAGACATTTAAGAACTAATTATCATCCAAGCTATGATGTTGAACCGTTTAAAGTTCAACAAGTTGCAGATGCAGGGGATATAGCTTGTAACCCATTTAATATTGATGAAGCCATTAAACAAATTGAGGTAGGCGCAACAGATTTATTGAATAAAGTAGGTGGAATTATCAGTCTTGGTGGTGATCATACAATTGCAGTGCCACTATTAAGAGCTGCAAATAAAAAGAATAACGGTCCAGTATCTTTGGTCCATTTTGATGCTCATTTAGATACTTGGGATACTTATTTTGGTGCACCGTATACACATGGAACTCCTTTTAGAAGAGCTCGTGAAGAAAATTTATTTCTAGATGATGCTTCTATGCATGTTGGTATAAGAGGACCTTTATACAGTAGAGATGACATAAAGAATGACGAAAGTTTTGGATTTAAAATTATTCATTGTGATGAATTTCAAACAGAGGGAACAGATAAAATTGCAGAAAGAATTAAAAAAAGAGTTGGAGATAATGCTTTGTACTTATCTATTGATATTGACGTGCTTGATCCAGCTTTTGCACCAGGAACAGGAACACCTGAAATAGCAGGGATGACCACTAGAGAAATGGTTAATGTCCTAAGAGGATTGTCAGGTTTAAATTTGATCTCAGCAGATGTCGTAGAAGTTGCACCTGCATATGATCATGCTGAAGTTACTTCTCTTGCTGCTGCTACAATTGTTTACGAATTAACAAATTTATTTGCAAAATCATAAAGAAAGGATAGTTTGCGCGCATGATTGAAAAGAAAAATTTTTATATTAATGGTTCGTGGGTTGCACCAAAAAATCCAAAAGATATTCAAGTTATAAATCCTGCAACTGAAAAAAGTTGTGCAGTTATTTCCTTAGGTGGAAAAGAAGATGTTAATGATGCAGTGTTAGCTGCTAAAGAAGCTTTTAAAACTTGGGGATTTTCCTCAAAAGAGGAGCGATTAAGTTTATTAGAAAGCTTTTACGCACTTTATAAAAAAAGATGGAACGATATTACGGATGCAATTATTCAGGAAATGGGAGCACCAAAAGATTTTGCATTAAAACTTCAGACAGGAACTGGTGCTAGTCATACAAAATCATTCATTCGTTATTTAAAAGAATTTGAGTTTGAAAAACCACTAGGAGAACACGCAAAAAATCAAAGATTGATATATGAACCAAAAGGTGTTTGTGCATTAATTACACCATGGAACTGGCCAATTAACCAAGTTACATTGAAAGTTATTCCAGCTTTGGCCTCTGGATGCACAATGGTTTTAAAACCATCAGAGTTAGCACCCTTATCTGCTATGATTATTGCAGAATTAATAGATGAAGCAAAATTTCCAAAAGGTGTATTTAATTTAGTAAACGGAGACGGCGCAACCACAGGTGATGCCTTAACAAGTCATCCAGATGTAAATATGATTTCATTTACAGGTTCAACAAGAGCAGGAGCTTTAATTTCACAAAATGCAGCAAAAGATTTTAAAAGAGTAAGTTTAGAATTAGGTGGAAAAGGTGCAAACATTATATTCAAAGATGCAGATGCAGAAGCTATTGAAAGAGGTGCTTTAAGATGTTTTAGAAACTCAGGACAATCTTGTAATGCTCCAACAAGAATGTTGGTTGAAAAACCAATTTACGATGAAGCTGTTGAAAGATTAAGAAAGTATGCAAGTGAATTTAAAGTAGACGATCCAAATAAAGAAGGCGAACACATAGGTCCAGTTATTTCAGAAACACAATTTAATAAAATCCAAGGACTTATCCAAAAAGGAATTGATGAGGGAGCAAAATTAGTTGCTGGTGGACCTGGAAAACCTGATGGATTAAGTGATGGTTACTATGTAAAACCTACAGTATTTGCAGATGTTAATAATGACATGGAAATTGCAAGAACTGAAATTTTTGGTCCAGTTTTATCTGTTATTCCATTTGAAACTGAGGAAGAAGCTATTCAGATTGCAAATGATACTGATTATGGATTAACAAATTATATTCAAACCCAAGATAACGATAAAGTCCAAAGAGTTGCAAGAAAACTTAGATCAGGAATGGTAGATGTTAACGGTGCTGGTATTGCAGTTGATGCTCCATTTGGTGGCTTTAAACATTCTGGTATTGGTCGAGAGGCTGGTAAAGAGGGTTTACTTGAATTTTTGGAAGTTAAATCGGTTGGTGGTTGGAACTAATTTATAGATTTATTTTTCACACCCTCTAAAAACTTAAGACATTTTTTTAATTCATTCAGTTCTATAAATTCATCAATTTTATGCGCTTGTTCAATTGAACCTGGTCCACAAACGACAGTACTAATACCTACCTCTTGAAATAAACCAGCTTCAGTTCCAAAGGATACAACTTGTCTTGAATTATCTCCTGTAATACTTGATACAAACTCACAAGCTTCAGACTGATCTAATCTATCAAACCCAATAACTTCACCAATTACTTCTTTTTTGATAAATGAATTTGGAAATACTTTTTTCATTTCAGGCAATAAAATTTCATTAGCATATTTATCAATTTCTTGAGTTACAAAATCTGCATCTTTTTTTACAACTGGTCTTGTTTCCCATTCAACACTGCACTTATCTGCAATAACATTGTGAGCTATACCTCCTTTAATCCCTCCAACAGATAAAGTTGAATGTGGTGGATCAAAGATGCAATCTTTTGGTCCTCTTTGTTTTAAGCTTTCTCTAATTTCTAAAAGTTTATTTACATATCTTGATGCATATTCAACTGCACTTACTCCTAAGTGAGGTTTAGAACTGTGACCAGCAAGTCCTCCAAAATGAACTGTATATTCATTCATGCCCTTATGAGCATCGATGATTTTCATATTTGTGGGTTCACCAATAATACAAATACCATCTTTAATATCTCTCTTTTTTAATTCTTTAATTAATAAAGGCGCACCAATACAAGCCGTCTCTTCATCAAATGTATAACAAAAATGAATATCTCTATCTAAATCACTATCTTTAAAAATGGGCGCATAAGCAAGTGTGCATGCAATAAAACCTTTCATATCACACGAACCTCTCCCATAAAGTTTATCCCCTTTTATAGTTGCAACAAATGGATCGCTAGACCAACCTTTTGAAACTGGAACAACATCAGTATGACCAGAGAGAATTATTGGTTTTTTGCCGTTTGTTTTTTTTGCTTTTAACGTTCCAAATAAATTTACCCTTTTATTATCATCATCGAACACTTTAAAAGTTGTAGCCCCAATGCCATTTAGAATTTTTTCACAGTAACTGATTAATTCGCTGTTATCTTGACCTGATACAGTTTTAAATCCAATTAGATCAGTTAAAATCTTGATTGATTTTTCGTATAAATTGTTTTCTATACTCATACTTTTAACTTAACATATTTTATAATGATTAAAGAACAAATAACCTACGACATATTTGACAAAGTCGATATTAGAATTGGAACAGTTATATCTGTAAAGAAAAATGAAAAAGCAAGAAAACCATCTTTAGTGGTTGAGGTTGATTTTGGTAATGAAATCGGCATTAAACAGTCTTCTGCACAGATAACTCACTATTACAATGAAGAAAATTTAAAAGGCAAACAAGTAATTGCGGTTTGTAATTTTCCAGAAAAAAATATAGCTGGAGTAGTTTCGCAAGTTTTAGTTTTAGGAGCAATTGATGCTGATGGAAAAGTAACTTTAGTTCATCCTTCTCAAAAAGCTGAAAATGGTCTACCGATTGCATAATAAGTATGCATCCAGAAATATTATCAATAGCTCTTTTTTGGTTTGTTGCCGCCTTTACGCCAGGTCCAAATAACGTAGTTGCATCATATTCTGGATTTAATTTTGGAATTACAAAAACAATTCCTCTTATCTTAGGTGTTACCCTTGGATTTACTTCATTAATATTTTTTCTAACCATTGGTCTGATAAATGTTTTTAAGATTTTCCCTATACTACAAAATATTCTAAAATATCTTGGAACCTTATTTTTGCTATATTTAGCTTATAAGATCTCTTTTTCTAAAAGTTCGAAAGAAGAGGAAAAAAAAAATCCAGTTACATTTTTTGATACTTATTTCTTTCAATTTTTAAATCCAAAAGGAGTTTTGTTTGGAATAATTATTGTTTCAACTTATTTAGAGCTTGGAGAAAACTATTTAAGTTATGCGATTCAAATCGTTTTACTTGCCTTTATTTTCTCAAGCACGAGTATTACTTTATGGACATTTATAGGTAAATTTTTAAGGAAATTCGCGACAAATGATAAATTTATAAATTACTTTAATTATGCTATGTCACTGCTTCTTTTGCTAAGCATTGTAACTATTTATATATAAACATGAAACCAGGATCAAAAAACTCTTATAACTCTTTATCTGATTTAGAAATCGGTGGAAAAAAATATAAATATTATTCAATTAAAGCTGCTGAAAAAAATGGTCTTGATGGAGTAAGCAAACTTCCAAAATCTCTTAAAGTATTATTAGAAAATTTATTAAGATATGAAGATGATTTAAGTGTTACTAAAAATCAAATTGAAGCTATTAAAGAATGGCTTAAAACAAAAAAATCTAAAACTGAAATAGCTTACAGACCTGCAAGAGTTTTACTTCAAGATTATACTGGTATTCCAGCAGTTGCTGATCTTGCTGCAATGAGGGAAGCTGTTAAAGAAAAAAATAAAGATCCAAATACCATAAACCCTTTATCTTCTGTTGATCTTGTAATAGATCACTCAGTTCAAGTTGATAAATTTGCAAGTGCAAATTCTTTAAAAGAAAATGTAGATATTGAATTCAATAGAAATTCTGAGAGATATTCTTTTTTAAAGTGGGGACAGCAAGCATTTAATAATTTTAGAATAGTTCCTCCAGGAACAGGAATTTGTCACCAGGTAAACTTAGAATATTTATCAAAAGTTGTTTGGTCAGAAAAATATAAAGATGAAGATTATATTTTTCCAGATACTCTAGTTGGAACAGACAGTCATACTACAATGGTAAATGGTTTATCAGTTTTAGGATGGGGAGTAGGAGGAATTGAAGCAGAAGCGGGCATGTTAGGTCAGCCAATATCAATGCTTATTCCAGAAGTAATTGGTTTTGAATTAACTAATAAACTTCCAGAAGGAACTACTGCAACAGATTTAGTTTTAACAGTTGTTAAAATGCTAAGAGATAAAGGCGTTGTTGGTAAGTTTGTTGAATTTTATGGCGAAGGTTTAAAAAATCTTACCCTTGCAGATCGTGCAACTATTGCAAACATGGCACCAGAATACGGTGCAGGATTGTGGGCGAGTGATGGAATTGAATTTACTGATACAGTTTCTTTAGATATGTCAAAAGTGGTTCCAACTATATCTGGCCCAAAGAGACCGCAAGATAAAGTTTTATTAACCGAAGCATCTTCAAATTTTAAAAAAGTTTATGAGGAAATAACTAAAAAGAAAGAGCCAAGCTCTGCAAAAGTTAGTGGAGAAGATTATAATTTAGAAGATGGAAATATTGTAATTGCAGCAATTACATCTTGCACCAATACTTCAAATCCAAGTGTTTTAATTGGAGCAGGTTTACTTGCAAAAAAAGCAATTGAAAAAGGACTTACCACAAAGCCTTGGGTTAAAACATCATTAGCGCCAGGCTCACAAGTCGTAACAGATTACTTAGCAAAAGCAGGTTTAAATACTTATCTTGATCAACTTGGATTTAATTTAGTAGGTTATGGTTGCACTACTTGTATAGGAAATTCAGGTCCATTACCTGACAATATTTCTGATGCAATTAAAGATGAAAATATTTATGCAGTTTCAGTTTTATCTGGCAATAGAAACTTTGAAGGAAGAATTTCGCCTTTAGTAAAAGCAAATTACTTAGCATCACCCCCATTAGTTGTTGCTTACGCAATTGCTGGATCTATGAACAAAGATTTATACAAAGATCCACTTGGAAAAGATAAAGAAGGCAATGATGTTTTCCTAAAAGATATTTGGCCAACAAATCAAGAGATAGAAGATACTTTACAAAAATCTTTAAATGCCGAAATGTTTATTAAAAGATATTCAAATGTTTCAGAAGGACCTGAACAATGGCAAAAAATTAAAACAGAGGAAAGCAGTATTTATAATTGGGAAGATACTTCAACATATGTAAAGAAACCCCCGTTCTTTGACAATCTTTCTGATGAACCAGAAGGATTTAAAGAAATAAAAGATGCAAGACCTCTTTTAATTTTAGGAGATAGTGTCACAACAGACCATATTTCTCCAGCAGGTTCTATTCAAAAAGAAAGTCCAACAGGTGAATACTTTATGAAGCATCAAATATTACCAAAGGATTATAACTCTTATGGATCTAGAAGAGGAAATCATGAAGTTATGATGAGAGGAACTTTTGCAAATATTAGAATTAGAAATGAAATGGCACCAGGAACTGAGGGTGGATTTACAAAATTATATCCAGAGGAAAAAGTAATGCCTGTTTATGATGCGGTGGTTGAATATAAAAAAAGAGGAACTGATTTAGTTGTCATTGGTGGAAAAGAATACGGCACAGGTTCTTCAAGAGACTGGGCAGCTAAGGGTACAAAACTTTTAGGTGTTAAAGCAGTTCTCGCTGAAAGCTTTGAAAGAATTCATAGATCAAATTTAATAGGAATGGGAGTTTTACCTTTACAGTTTATCGGTGATATGAATAGGGAGAATTTAAACTTAAAAGGATCTGAACTTATTTCAATTATTGATATTGAAAAAGGCATAAACCCAAGAGATGAGGTTGAAGTTGAATTTAAATATCAATCTGGAGATATTAAAAAGATCAAAATGTTATGTAGAATAGACACTAAAAATGAATTGGAATATTATAAAAATGGTGGCATTTTACAGTACGTTTTAAGGAACATGATTTAATGGACGAAGAAATAGATATTATAAATACCAATACTCGTAACGAAAGAATTAAGAATTTTTTTATTAATAATAGAAAATCTCTTATCTCAGTTTTTGTTGTTTTAATCTTGATTTTGTGTGGTTATTTTCTTTACGAAGAACTTCAAACAAGAAAAAAAGCAAAACTTGCTGATCAATATAATTTAGCAGTAATAAAATATGAAAGTGGTCAAACAGATGTCCTTGAGGAATTAAAAACAATTATTAATGAAAAAGATAGCACTTACTCACCTTTAGCTTTTTATTTCTTAATTGATAATCAGCTCATAACTTCAAATGAGGAAATAAACCAATATTTTGATGTTATAATTAATGACAGTGGACTAGACAAAGAAACAAAAAATCTAAACATCTTCAAAAAAGGTTTATTTAATTCAGATTTTGCAAATGAAAATGAGCTTTTAAATATTTTAAATCCTGTAATTAAGTCGGAAAGTATTTGGAAGCCTCATGGTTTATATTTAATGGCAGAATATTATTTTGCAAATAATCAAAAACAAAAATCTAAAGAGTTTTTTCAACAATTAGCAAACTTAGAAAATGCTAGTCAAAAAATTAAAACAGAAGCGCTAAAAAGATTACGTGTAGACTTTGGTGAATAAGTTTTTTTTATATCTAGTTTTAATTTTATTTTTATCAAATTGTGGCTTTAAAGATAAAAAGGTTGAAGAAAATCCAAATGCTATAACTTTATTTGAAAAATCAAAGCCAATAGAACAAGAATTAAACCCTACTTTAAATATTAAAATATCAACAATCACAAAGGGTGAGCCCTTTTTATCAAGTAATTCAAACAACAGTGGAAATTTAGACTTCAACTCAAATTTTGAAAACGCCTTTTCATATAAATTTTCAACAATTGATCAATTTAAATTTAATCAACCTGAAATATTATTTACCGAAGATAACAGTTTAGTATTTTTTACTGGCAAAGGGGAGATCTTTAAAACTTCAACAGATTTTGAAGAATATTGGAAAGTAAATCACTACACAAAAAAAGAGAAAAAATTAAAACCAATTTTATATTTTGCACAATCTGGACCTGATATATTGGTACTTGATAATCTTTCAAAAGTTTATTCTATAAAATTAGAAACTGGAGAATTAAATTGGACTATTGAAAGTAAAGTTGGATTTAATTCAAATGCAAAAATTATTAAAAATAGTGTTGTCGCTGTTGACTTTGATAATGTAATACGAGCTTTTTCAGTAAAAGATGGAAAAGAGCTTTGGAATTTTGATACTGATAACCCATTTATTAAATCTCAGAAAAAATTATCTCTTGTTACAAAAGGAGAAGTAGTATTTTTCATAAATAGTATTGGTGATGTAACTGCTTTAAATGCAAATGATGGAAGTTTAGTTTGGCAAACACCCACACAAAGCACATTAATTTTTCAAGATGCGTTTACATTAGAAAATTCAGATATTATTTTTGCAAATGATACAATTTACTTTTCAAATAATAGAAATGAGTTTTTTGCAATTGATGCAAGATCAGGTGTTTTAAAATACAAACAAACTATCAATTCAAGCCTAAGACCAACTGTTATTGAGGATTATGTTTTCTCAATTTCAAAAGAAGGTTTTTTATTTGTAATCGATGATAAAACTGGAAATGTTTTAAGGATTACAAATATATTTAAAAATATTGAAAATAAGAAAAATCAAATTGAACCAACTGGATTTATCCTTGCGCAAAATAAGATTTATGTCTCTTTAAATAATGGAAAATTGATAAAGTTGAATGCTGTTTCAGGAAATGAGGAGGGGTTTTATAAAATAGGAAAATCTAAAATTAATAGACCAAACGTTTTTGATGATGGCATGTTCATTTTAAAGAGTAATGCTATTATTAAAGTTGAATAATGTTGTTAAAATTACTTGAAAAGTTAGGGCGAAAAAAGGTTGTTTTAGATAGAGGCCCTTCACATCCAAATTACGATCAAGCAAAACCTTGGATGAATAGGTATTATATTTTATTTAGAAATAGACCTAGATGGTTTCCATTTAATATTTTAATTCATGAAATGCTAGATGATGATCATGGAGATGGTGTTCATAATCATTTATTTCCTTATATGACAATCATAATTAGAGGAGGTTATTGGGAAACTACAATTAAAGGTAAGTTTTGGAGAAGACCAGGTTACATTGGTTTTAGATCTGCTAATGCATTTCATAGGGTTGATCTTGAACCAGGGACAAGACCAATGACAATTTTTATTTCAGGTCCATTTGGTTTAAGAAAAGGACCAAGATCAGAGTACGGTATTGATTTTAAAACTAAAAAAAATTAATGCCAAAGACATTTGAGAAAGATTTTATATCTTATTGTAATAATCAAGAACTAGAGATTAACCCTAATCAAATTGCAGTTCTAAAAAAACTAGAGCAATATTATCAATCAAATTTTAAATCCTTTTTTTCAAAGTTATTTTCAAAACAAAATTCCAAAAAAGGTTTTTATTTATTTGGAGGTGTGGGTGTTGGAAAAACAATGATTTTAAATTTTTTTTTTGATCAAGTAGATCAAAAAAAATTAAGACAACACTTTAATGAGTTTATGTTAAGTTTTCATGATTTTGTTCATGAACGAAAAGATAAAAATGAAGAAAATGTAATAAATCAATTTGTTAAAAATCTAAAATCAAAAGCAAGTTTAATATATTTTGATGAGTTTCAAGTAACTAATATTGTAGATGCTATGATTTTAGGAAAATTATTTGATCAAATTTTTAAAGAAGATATAAAAATTATCGTAACTTCAAACACCAAAATTTCAGAATTATATAAAGATGGTCTTCAGCGAGATCAGTTTAAACCTTTCATAAAAATTATGGAAGATCAATCAATTGAACACGAACTTAAAATTGAGGATGATTATAGAAAATCTAATGATAATCAAAAACAAAGATATTTTTATCCTTTAAACCAGGAGACAAACTTTAAGATCAATAAATTTTTTAGAACAATTACAAAAGATAAAAATCAATCTACAGTTATTATCAATGTTAAAGGAAGAGATTTTAAAATAGAAAATTTTTACGAAGGAATTGCAAGATTTAATTTTAATGATCTTTGTGACCAAAATTTAGGTGCAGAAGATTACTTAGAAATAATTAAAAACTGTAAATTTATTGTAATAGATCAAATCCCACAATTTAATGATACCAATTCAAACCAACAACAGCGATTTATTACTTTATTAGATGTAATTTATGATAAAAATATTTCAATTGCAGTAACAAGTAATCAAAGTTTAGATAAATTTACTTCATCTAGATTATTAGAAAAACCATTTAAACGTACCATTAGTCGTTTATATGAACTAACATCTAGAGAATAATATTTATGAAACAGGAATTTTTTAATCTTCAAGTAAATACCAATGG
>LUMH01000265.1_pt1 | contig 10771 bp, 10 predicted proteins | sample 730001 | NCBI WGS metagenome assembly LUMH01 (sample SAMN03860268, study PRJNA289734) | marine metagenome | biome: seawater column; feature: ocean; material: water; isolation source: Red Sea water column Station 34 - depth 25m | place: Saudi Arabia: Red Sea | collected 2011-10-15 | depth 25 m
GGATTAAGTACTGCAAGATCCCTTGACGGTGAGGGCTCTGTATACAAACATCTTGATTATCCAATCTATAAAAATACAACAATAGAAAAAAAAGATATATCAATTCCAAAAAGTATCGAAGTAGCAGTGATTGGAAGTGGTTCCGGTGGAGGTGTCGCTGCCAATATTCTCAATGAAAAATATGAAGTAGGTCTCTTCGAAAAAGGCAGTCATGGAAATGGTGAGACAAACAATGAAACATTCGGATATCACAACTTCTATGACACTAACGGAATACAACAAACCAGAGGATATAAAGTCTTACTTTTGGCTGGAATGGGAATTGGTGGAGGTACCAGCGTGAATTGGACAACTTCTCTTCGAACACCTGACAATATATTAAGTGAATGGGACTCACTTACAGGACAAGATAACTATTTCAACTCCAGTGAATTTAAAAGCAGTATGGATTATGTCTGTAAAGAATTAAATGTTGATGTAGAAAATAATAGAATCCCACAAAAAGAAGAGAAATTGGCAGAGGGTTTAGAGCTTAATGATCTAAGTTATAAAATTATCCCGAGGAACACCAGTAATGCAGATTGCACAGAATCTGGCTTCAGTACTTTTGGTCGTTACGATGAAAGTATCAACTCCACTAACAAAGTTTGGTTTTCAGAAGATAAATTTGACCCTAAAAATGTGTTCAGTGATACAAATATCAAAAGCCTTGATATATCAAATGGAAAAGCAACACACATTAATGTTGAAAATAATGGGACATTACATAAAGTTGCCGTTGATAAGGTGATTCTTGCTGCTGGTTCCCTTAATACACCTAAAATACTGCTTGATAGTGGATATAGAAATAAACATCTTGGTCATAATTTAAAACTACATCCTGTTTCTGGTGTCGCTGGTAAATTCTCAGACGAACAAAAGCCATGGGCAGGAACAATGCAGGGTATTTACTCAGATGATAATTTGTTTATGAAGGATAATTATGGATACAGCTCTGGGTCGATCATCAATAAGAACCCCCAACATTTATGGGATTATAATTTAAACGATTTTGATCATAAGAACTTGATGCATGGAATTGAAAACCTTGTACGAGCAAATTATTTAGCCGGCGCAGAAGAGATTATGGTTGCAGCCTCTCCCACAATGCATTGGAAAAAATCATCAAATATAGATATCGAAGACTTCATAAACGATATTAGAGCAATAAAAAATCAACCTTTTAGAATGCTGCTTGGTTCTGCACATCAAATGGGAACTGCAAGAATGAATCCAGATCCAAATCTAGGAGTAACTGATATTGATGGAAAAGTACATGGATTAGATAATGTTTATGTTGTTGACTCATCGGTGTTTCCTCGATGTTCTGGAGTGAATCCAATGGTGACTATACAGTCAACTAGTCATTTTTTAATGTCAAAACTATAAATTACGGATATTGCTTTTCAGGTGAGAAATATTGTCGTGCACCATCTTGACCTATATTTATAAATAAACCATCAGCCTCAACATGTATTGCATCTTCGGATTGAATAACTGATTCTGCGTAAACTTTATTACCATCAACCTCTTTAACCCAGGCATAAAGTTCGAATTCTTTATCAACTGGTGAGGGCGCTCTAAAATTTACATTAAGATTTGCAGTAACACAAAATAGATTCTGGGTAAATGTTGCATAACCCATCATATCGTCGAGTACTGTCGAGAGAATTCCTCCATGAACGAGACCAGGTCCTCCCTCGAAACTTTTTTCAAATGTATATTTTGCATAAATTTTTTTATCTTTGATTATGGGTACCATCTTCATGCCTTTTGGATTTTCAATACCACTGACAAATGAAGTATCAGGATAAATTTCTTGTAGAACTGTTCCATCAGGCCAGCCAGAACCCGTAATCTCTAAAACTTTTCCAGTTATATATTTGTATTCCATTATTTATCTTTCAATTCTTTACGAAGTGATTCACTAACTATAGCATTTGTGAGATCTGACCTAGTTCTCTCAATGATCGCTCTAGCGGTATCAGCGTACCTTCTAAGACCACCAGTCAAAGCATCTGGGTAATCTAACTCGTTAAAGATTTCCATAGAGGCCTCCATAATAGCCAGATACTTCTCACCTTCTTCAATCTCTAGTTTTCTGAGACTATCCAAGACTTTTCTTCTCCACTCTCCGATTGCATCACCAAGTCCCTGTATGTAGTTTGAGGCAGAGACATTCATTCCCTCAAATTCAAGAAGTGAATTAGTTTTCTCGAATTCGAAAACTAAAAATGCCTCAATTAACTCCCTTTCCGAGTCATTTACATAACCTGCAAATCGCAATTCTGGAATATCTTTCAAAGAAGAGCGTAAATCTTGATAATTTTTATTTGCCTCGTCTAAATGTTGTTTAGCCTCGTCTAGATTGTTACGATGAACATTCCTTATCGACTTAGAACAAGATTTTATGATCTCTCTGGAGAGTTTTAGGGACTGTTCTCTAATATCGTTTAATTTATCAAACTCTTTAACGAGACTATTGGTAATCTGCTCAGGTGTTTTCAAGTTTTAAACAGCTTCTTTGAAGTAGCTTTCTTCCTCTACCGTATTTTCTACTTGATTGCCCATGGTGAGATTGTTTTGTACCTGCATGGATCTTCTTACCTGAAAGGAGAGGAACGCATAAATACCAAATACGCAATCAAGAACAAGATGAAAAATAAATAATGGGACGGACATGGTCTGTATAGACACAAAGAAAGTTGAGACTGCAAGTAGTCCAAGTACTAGATACCCTCTTCTTTGCTTATTCACCATGGAGTCATATTCAGGAGAGATAATATAGGCGTAACTGTTTTGATTTTTGGAAATCTGAATCTCAGGAAGTATCACTGCCATCGATAGTGATAAAAGTAGCCCTATTAAAATTAATGTTGAACTCATTGCCCTGCCTCAACTATTCTTAAAAATATATTACAACAAATCTAATTTATATTCTTAAGTTTCAAAATTTATTCTCGTCACCTTTTGATAGTCGTGATAGATTTTCTCGATGCTGATAGAAAATTAGTAACAAAATAAATAGTTGAAACCCAACGATGTAAATTTCTGGTGATTGAAAAATGATATAAAGTGCACCAACTGAGCAGGTAATCAGACTTGATATTGCTGAAATTCTAAAAATGAAGAAAATTCCAAAATAAAGTACGATAAATCCAAAAATTAAGGCAATTTCCCAAAATAAAAACCCCAAATCTGGTGCAAGAAAGACAATATATCCTATTACTGTCCCTAAATACGTTGCGACACCCTTTCCGCCTTTAAATCCATAAAATATTGGAAAACAATGCCCTATAACGGCAAGAGACGCATAGATTAATGTCTCTAATTCACCTCCAAAAATCAGAAATGGAGCTATTCCCTTAAATAAATCGCCAACGAGTACGATTATTGCATATTTTTTTCCGAGTGCTCTCAAAACGTTTGAAGAACCTGGATTTCCACTTCCAATCTCTTGAATATTGATATTTTTGAATTTTGCAACAATATAAGCAAAATTAATCGAACCTATTAGATAGCTTGCAATAACGGGAACAATGCTCATGATTAGATTCTACTTACTTAAATTTAAATAAGTTTTTATTCCATTGATGTATTTTTAATTTATTGTAGATATTGGTAAAGATGAATATAGAGAGTTGTTCAAAAAGAAGATTTAAATCTGAAAACGAGGCAAGAAAAGAAAGAGGCTGGGCTGAGTCAGAGTACAATCAGAAATTCAATATTTATAGATGTGGTGATTGCAACGACTGGCATTTAGCTAGTATAAAATAGATGCTTGAAATTTTAACTGGTGTTTTACAGGGACTGACAGAATTTTTACCGATATCATCAAGTGGTCACCTCGTCATTATTTCATCATTAAGTTCTGAACTCGACCTAAACACCAATGACATTGCCTTCTTGCATATTGGCACTTTATTCTCAATAGTATTTTTCTACCGAAAGAGAATTTTCGAGATATTTGAAGATTTAGAGACTTTTATCTTTTATTTCAAAATAATTCTTGCTGGTATTATTCCAGCGGTTCTCATTGGTTTACTGACACCTATACAAAATATCATCGATGAGAGTCCCAACCTTATTCTTATCACAGGAGCTTCATACTTAATTTTTTCATTACTCCTAATTTTTTCAGGAAAAATAAATAATAGTGAGGCATTAAGCATCAGAGATATAACCGTCAGCCAAGCATTTGTTATTGGGATCGCTCAATCTATTGCATTACTTCCAGGAGTTTCACGATCTGGTGTAACTTTATTGACAGCTATTTATCTCGGGGTAAAAAAAGCTGATGCAATTTATTATTCACTCTTGCTAGGTATCCCAACAATATTTGGAGCATGGAGCCTAACCTTTATCAATGATTCCTTTCAAGTAAACACAAATATTGTTCTCCCAACAATTGTTGCTATGTTTACCGGACTACTTGCGATAAGAGTTTTAATTAATTTTACAACCAGTTCAAAACTGCAATATTTTGGTTATTACTGTCTATTACTTTCCGTGTTCTGTTTTATAGCTAATTAATTTTTAGATCAATTGGTTTTTTCTTTGGGGCAATGGCATTAATTGCATCGACCATTTCCTCGACAACTTTGAAATCATTATCTGCACCAAATTCGAGAAGTTTTCCATCCTCTGAATATTTTGATACAGAATCATATAACGGAAGGCTGCCAATAAATTCGACACCTAGATTCTTTGAGAGTTCTTCTCCCCCGCCTTTACCAAACGGATATAGTTTCTCACTCCCATTCTCTAAATAAGACATATTTTCAATAACACCAATGATGCTTGAGTTCACTTTCTTCGACATAATTCCTGCTCTCTCTGCAACAGTTGTCGCATTACTTTGAGGTGTTGTAACAATAATCGTTTCATAGAAGTTAAGAAATTGAGAAAGGGATATCGAGACATCACCTGTTCCAGGTGGCATATCGATAAGTAAGATATCTATATCCTGCCATAAAACTTCATACAGGAATTGTTCAATAGCCTTATGAAGCATTGGCCCTCTCCAAATTACTGCCTCATCTTGTTTTACGAAGTACTCCATTGAGATAACGCTGAGATCATTTATTTTTGATGGGAAAATTCTGTTATTGAATGGGATTGGAGGAAATTTTGCTCCTAACATTTTTGGTATTGAATATCCCCAGATATCAGCATCAAGAATTCCAACTTTTTTTCCTTGTTTTGCAAAAGCCATGCCAAGAAGAGATGAAATTGTTGATTTTCCAACTCCACCTTTTCCAGAAGAGATACCAATAATTCTCTTACCTTTGCTAAAGTCTTTTTTTGCATCCTCTACAGATAGATCTGCTTTCACTAATTTTGATGCAGATTCAATATCTACTGTGGTTGGCTCAATAAACTCAATATTTATCTTTTCATCAACAGTTTTTACAAGCTCTTCAACGGCTGAACGAACCCAATCTATATTGAAATAATCAATAACCTCTAATTGATTGCTTTTGTTTAATGTAAAGCACTCAAGCTCTCCAAAAGTCTTATTGAATCCAGGATAAATAAGTTTTTCAAATTCCATACTTATGTATTGTATGTTCAATACTTTATTAAATTAAACTTATGTTGAAAAGAAATTTTATCCTATTGTCCTTAGTCGGACTAGTTCTTGTAATCTCAACAACATTTGAAGAGGAAAACACTGATGTCGAAGTGCTACCAAATAACGAAAATTTAGACCTATCTATTGTTTTTAAAAATCTAGAAACGAATATTGCCCTTACAAGCGAGGAATATATTGTTGTAAACCTCTGGGCGACTTGGTGCACACCATGTATCGAGGAAGTGGGATACCTTCAAAAATTAAATGAACTGGATGAATTTGTAGTAGTTGGATTATTGGTCGATGATTCTGAGACAAATGCAATTGAATTTATAAAAGAACATAACTTAACGTATGAAAATATTTTATCGGAAGAAAAAGTTGAATCATTCATCACTCAATTTTTCTGGAGTGGACTTCCAACAACTCTATTATTAAACAAAGACTTTGTTGTAATCAATACATTTAACGGTCCTATAACGGATGAAATGATTATTGATTATGTCAATTAGAACAAATACAGTTTCTGCTTATAATTAAATTATGGATGCAATAATCATTTGGCGAATTGTCCTCGTTCTTGGGACACTCGGATTTTTGGGTGCAATGGGTATATTCACTTTAAAACTTATTGCTGCATCTACTGGAAGAAAACGACTTATAGATCTATTTATTAGATGATTTGGTAGCGGGGGTAGGATTTGAACCTACGACCTCTGGGTTATGAGCCCAGCGAGCTACCAGACTGCTCCACCCCGCGCTGAATACCAATAGTAATTAAGAATTTATTTAACTCAAGCTTTTTTATTGTTGATTAAGAATTTCTAAAGCTTTGTTTACAAGTTCCTCAACTTGAATAATTAGATCTTGATATTTTCCAAGATTTCCATCTGTTAAGGCATTTTGAGCTTGATCAAATAAATCGCTAGCTTTATTTAATAAATCGATCGCACTTATGTCTTCGGTATCGTCAACATCTAAATCGAGATCAATTTCTAGGTCACCAAATACACCCTCAAGAGCAAGGCTAAGTGATTCGGCCATTATTATTCTGTCTTGGAAAACTACAACAACAAATTTAAATTCAGGCAATGGGTTTTGCTCACCTTGTAGATATATTGGTTGATAATAAAGTACAGACTGATTGATTGGAACAACAAAAAGATTACCTTTAATAACGCTTGATCCTTGTTGGTCTAACAATGTAAATATTTGAGATATATCTGGATCCTGGTTAATCCTAGTAGCAACCTGAGTTGGTCCATCTACGAATTCACCTTTAGGTAATTTAAAGTCGATTATTTGTCCATAATTTTCTGGATCTGCATCCGCAACAAGGAAAGACTGCATATTCGGTCTATTTTCCGGGTTAAATGGCTGGAAGATAAGATAACTTAAATCACTCTCTCCTGGTAATGACATCAAAAGATAGTATGGAAGCATTGGTTTGAAACCAATCTCGCTAAACTCACCTCTCAAAGTTGCAAGTCTTGGTGTAGTGGATGAATCTGTAGGAATTACCCATGGATCCTCGTCAGCATAAAACACTCTTGGATCAGTCATGTGATAATCCCTATACATGTCAGATTGAATCGTAAAGAGATCTTCTGGGTATCTTATGTGATTCAATAAATCTTCAGACATATTTGATTTATTATCAAAAAGAGATGGGAAAATTTCAGCATATGACTTAATCAATGGGTCATTCTCATCAAAGACATAGAAATTCATCGTTCCGTCATAGGCGTTAACGACTGCTTTTACAGAATTTCGAATGTAATTAAAGTTTATAGGCAGTCCAGATCTGTCATTAATTCTTGTTGTGTCAGCTGGTTGAGCATAAGGATATCTATCACTTAAGGTATAAAGATCAATAATCCAAAATAGGTTGCCATCAATTAATGCCAAATAAGGATCATTGTCAGTGTATAAGAAAGGAGCAGCTTTTTTAACCCTACTGATTATGTTCCTTTCCATAATTAGTTTTGAACCATCACTCAACTGATTTGATATAAGTAGGTTTAATTCACTGTAACGTAGTGCGAACCCAAGTCTTTTAAAGAAAGAACCTATACTCACTCCGCCATCACCTGAATAATTTGTGTATGCAACAGATTGCCCCTCAGTTGATAATGGATAATCTACTTCGTCTTGAAGAGAATTTACAACAACATATTCATCAGAGTCAGCTGACTCACCGAAATATATTCTTGGTTGGTCTACTTCAAGTTCAGCAACACTTGTATTTGCTGGAACACCCTTAACATAGAAGTCTGGTTGTCCTTGGCTAGCCACATTATTAGCCGGACTGAACACAACTCCAAAACCATGGGTGTACTGTAATTTTTGATTGACCCAACCTTCAGCAGGTAAGTTTGTTTGGTCTAATTCCCTCGCAGATACCATTACCTGAGTCAATTGACCATCAATCATATATCTGTCTACATCAACTTCGTCAAGAGCATAATATGCTCTGATTTCTTGTAGCTGGCTATAAGTCTCTGCTAACACAGTCGGATCCCATAATCTAATATTGTCCACTGTTTGAGAGTTGTCATTTATATCATTTTGAGAGAGATTTGGTGAAGCTTCGAACTGTCGTTCTTCTATGGAGTCCAGTCCATAGGCCAATCTTGTATAGTTAACGTGATCTTCAACATACGGTAATTCTTTATTCAACTCATCAGGAACAACTCTAAATCTTTGGATAGCAGCTGGAACAATTCCCCCAACGATGATAGATACAGCTAGCCATAGGCCTATTGCTGTTGTAGGAAGTAGCCAACCTCTTCTCCTAATATTTACTAGTAAAAGAATTGCTCCAAATAGTGAAATTAGAATCAAGAGATTTAAAGCAGGAAGGTGAGCTACGACATCTGTATAACTAGCTCCAAAAACTTTTCCACGTGGTGAATAAAGTAGTTCCAAAGCATCAAGCCTATAAGCAACTGCTTTAAGTAAGGCTATGAATGCAAGTAAAACGGATAAATGTGCTTTTGCCCCACTGCTTACCACTGGTAAACGTCCAGGTCTTAATTGAAGAGCTCCGGTTGCAATAAAATATAAAATTATAACGAGTGAAGTGAGCGTAACAAGTTGGAAACCCCAAGAAACAAACAGTCTATAAAGTGGCAATCCATAAACATAACTTGCAACATCATAATTGAATACTGGATCACTTACACCGAATCCTTGTTGGTTAAGAAATAATAAAACCTGTTCCCATAGTGTTGAAGCGCCTGCACCTAAAAATAAAGAAAGAGCAACAGCACCAGTTAATCTAAATCTAGCAAATCGTTCACTTACAAAGTTTCTGAACCTAGCTAGAGGATCATCAGAGTCAAAAGCTTCAAAGATGTCCATCACTGGAGTTGCTCTTGTTGCCAATCTTAGGTTTGTAAATATAAATATAAATGCAATCAATGATGTAGCACCGACAAGTGCAGTCCTAGTTATTAAGATTTTTATCCAAACACTTTCTAATGCAACAGAGTCAAACCACAGGTAATTTGTATAAAAATTAGCAATACCTCTGGCTAAAGAGAACCCAATAATTGCAATAAAAACAATGAAAGAAAATCCTCTTCTCTCAGAGTTTGTATTTAAATTTCCGATATTAACCATGTAGATTAATTGTATTTATGTTTCGTCTTTAACGTGAACTAAACTCAGAAATTACATCCAAAGCTTCTTGAAATGAATCAACAGCGACAATCAAAGTATTTTCATCGGAATAAGCATCTGCTTCTGAAAAGTTAGCTGTCGGAACCAAAATCAAAGATGCATCAGCTCGTTTTGCAGCAATTACTTTTTGTTTTACACCTCCTACAGGCCCTACTGATCCATCAATCTCAATTGTTCCTGTTCCAGCAATTTTCTCTCCACGTGTAATGTCACTTTCAGTTAACAAATTATAAACATTAAGAGCCATCATCATTCCAGCAGAGGGGCCTCCAACATTTCCAGTTTTGATATCAATATCAATAGGGAATATAAATTTTTGATTTGGTGTTGAGGCTAAAAATCCTACCATCGGTTCATTTTCATATTCAACGTGTTCTATCAAGGTTGTTTTGAACTGAGTAGGTTTATCACCTCTAATTAGACCAATTTCCACTGTGTCACCAATCTTGTAAGTTCTTAGTAATGATATGAATTCTGAAGTGGATTTAATATTTTCATTATTGATTGAAACAATTAAGTCATTTTTAAAGAGTTTGTCTTTTACAGGTGAATCATCAAGCAAACCTACAACTAAAACACCGTCACCCTCAGATGTTACATCATATCCAAGTGAATCAAGAGCTACTGCGATTGCGACATTTTCAGAAGTCATCATATTTTGCATGCTAATTTCTGATAATTCCTGAGGTGTTACACCATCAGGTCAAAATAATTAGCTTCATCTCTTCTTACAGTCAATTGAAATAAGTTACCCTCAGAATCAAATGTTTCTGTGTCACTGACTTCAATATTCCACTGATAAGGAGGGCCAGGAGACATGAAATAATAGTCTGATTTTGCAAATCCAAAAGGAAAAATAACGATTAAGTATGTAACAAGTATAAGTTTTAATACTTTATTCTTTTGAAAGAATTTCTTCATATGTAAATGTTAATTTAAACAATGATATATAAAAAAAGAGCCGGTTAAACCGGCTCTTTTTAGTTATTCAAATTATATTATGAACAAGGTCCTACAGACCAATCATAAGCATTTGCAGATGGACCTACATAGTCTTTTTTAACTACTACAGCTCCACTACCAACACTTCCGTCTGGTTTTGTAATGGTACTTGCAACATCAGGTAATCCTGATCCTAATTTCTTCTCAGGCATCATACCATCAGAACTAACTGTAACGTTAGTTGCTGCTCTTCTAATACCTGCTCTAGTAAGATCTCCACCTTTTACAGCTGCTTCAAGTACACCCTTTAGGTGATATTGTGAACCCCATCCTCCAACGAAGAATGTGCTTGCACTATCGGTTATTTGACCCAGTGTTTGTCTCATTGTTGCGTGACCAACAGTATCTGCTTCATAAGGTGCGATACCAAAAGACATTGCATATATGAGTCCTGATTCAAATAAACCTTTTACAGCTGAACCTTCAGCCACAAAAGCATCGTTGTAAGATGTTCCTAGGAACATAGCAAAA
>LUMH01000653.1_pt1 | contig 10647 bp, 10 predicted proteins | sample 730001 | NCBI WGS metagenome assembly LUMH01 (sample SAMN03860268, study PRJNA289734) | marine metagenome | biome: seawater column; feature: ocean; material: water; isolation source: Red Sea water column Station 34 - depth 25m | place: Saudi Arabia: Red Sea | collected 2011-10-15 | depth 25 m
GCAGGAGCTTCTTCCTCAGCAGGAGCTTCTTCTGCAGGTGCTGCTTCTGGTGCTTCTTCCTCAGCAGGAGCTTCTTCTGGTGCAGCTTCCTCAGCGGGTGCTTCTTCTGCAGGTGCTTCTTCTGGTGCAGCTTCCTCAGCTGGTGCTTCTTCCTCAGCCTCTTCTGCTTGTTTTTTGATTTCTTCTTGCTTAACAGCTAATGCAGCTGCTTTCTTTGCAGCTTTTCTTGCATCAAGCTCTTCCGGTGATAATTTAGAATCTTTAATTAATCTTTTGACTCTATCACTAATCTGAGCACCTTTTGATACCCATTCATCCACTTTTTCAATGTCTATACGTAATGTTTCTTCTTGGCCTTGAGCTGAAGGATTGTAAAATCCAAGTCTTTCAATAAAAGCGCCATCTCTTGCATTTCTTGAATCTGCAACTGTAATAAAGTAGTAAGGGTTTTTTTTCGCCCCACTCCTAGAAAGTCTAATAACTACCATAATTCCTATAAGTTAAATTTTGTTGGAGTATTTTAGGTTAACCTTGATGATTTTGGTAGTAAAAAAGTATAATTTCTTTAAATGATAGAACCTTTCCCGCTTGCCCTACTTTTGAGTGTTTTAGTCTTTGTAGGCTTAAGATTCATTATAAGATTAAAATCTTCGACATTAATTTCTGCAACATTATCAATATTAGCCTTCTCTTTTTTGTTACCCGATGTTGCGGGTTCAAATAATGTCTATTATTGGGGCCTAATTCCTAATGAAAATTTCAATCAACTTGATGCTCTTAGATTGCATATATTTTTTTCAAGCTTAGCGATCTTGGTTTTAACAATGTCATTTTTAGAAATAATTTTGTTAACTAGAAAAATAAGACTTACTAAATCTCTAAATACTTCTACAAGTGATCATATTCCCATTGAAACAAGATATAAAACAGTGTTTTGGCTCATTGGTCTTACCTTAGTCTTGCTTTCAATAGGTTTAGCATCTGGATTCATGCTAGATCTTAATAATGTTGATTATTTGATTGTAAAGATTGTTTTCACGGTCATGGCATGGATTACTTACATGACTACCTTCATAAGAATGCGTTACTTCAATCTACAAACAAAATTCATTGTTCGCTATAGTTTTTTATCAATAATCTTTATAATGATCGCCTTTTTTGTGAATATTTAGTTTTAGATGTCTGAAGAACCCTCCTTACTAGTCTTAATCTTATCCATAGTATTTTTACTATTATTGTCAGCATTCTTCTCGGGCTCAGAAACTGGAATGATGGCATCAAATAAGATTAAGCTAAGAAATAAAGCGAAATCTGGTCAAAAAAACTCTAAAAGAGCCCTAGAGCTTTTGGCGAAACCTGATAACTTGTTATCAGTAATTCTCGTAGGTAATAATTTTGCAAATATTCTTGCCTCTGCATTGGTTACAATCCTAATGATAAACTTTTTTGAGAGTAGAGTTCTTCTTGGATCAATTGTTCTCACCATAATTATCTTAATCTTTTCAGAAATAACACCTAAAACAACTGCTTCCGCATATCCAGAAAGCTTCGCCTCAAAATCATCCTGGGTGCTATCAAGACTTAGCGTTGTTTTTAGACCAATTGTTTTTTTTACAAATCAAGTAAGTTCAAGATTATTAAAACTATTAAATGTTGATATAAAAAAATCGACAGAATCTGATAACTTAAATACTGATGAACTGAAAACGCTTTTAGATGATTCAAATAGTTTGATTCCAAATGATTACAGAAAAATGCTTAGCGCAGTTCTCGGGATGGATAATCTCATTGTTGAGGATATTATGATACCCCTTGCAGAAATTGAGGGAATTAATATTAAAGATGATCTAAGAAAAATAAAAAGTAGTATAAAAAATTCACCTTATTCAACACTTCCTGTTTATGATCAAAACATTTCAGATTGCATTGGTATGCTTCATTTGAAAGACTCATCAGACTTTTTGACCGCTTTTGAGTCTAATAAGTCACTTGATTCTTCGTTATCTGAACCATATTTTGCATCTTTAACAACAAACCTTACCAAGCAACTTCATGCATTTCAGGACACTGATAATAATATCGCTTTAGTTGTAGATGAGTATGGGGAAATAGAAGGATTAATTAGTGTAGAAGATATCTTCATAGAAATAGTTGGAAAATTTGGAAGTGATATTATTGAGCAAGAGAAAGAATTTTCTCTTCAGCCTGATGGTTCAGTAGTTACTGATGGTAACTCTAAAATAAGAGATTTAAATGGTTTTATGAATTGGTCTATTAACGATGAAAACGCAAAAACTATCAATGGTTTAATTTTAAAAACAATAGACGAGATTCCTATTGCGAATTTATGTTTTACAAATGAATCTTATAGGTTTGAGATTCTTAAGATAAAAAATAATTCAATTACTTCTGTAAAAATCCAAAAAATTTAAACTTAGAGTAAATCTGTAATTAATTTCAATACAACTGCAAGTACAAATGATGATGTAATGACACCTCTCACCGAGGCAATCATAGGTAACATTTTTCCCCAAATTGCATTAGCTTCAATTGCAAGAATAATGCCTAAGCCTATATAGAGACTGAGGCTGCTCCATTCGGGATGAACCAATATATTTGATGGTACTTGTCCATGTGCTGAATAAACCATATACATAAGCATTGGAACACTAAATAATGTATTGGTTCTTGATGCCAGGGCTGCTTTTGCACCAGCAACAGCTGCATCACCCTCTTTCATTCCTAAAACTATTTTCTGATTTCTCCAAATTATGCCCCAAACGTTTAACATCATAAGGGTTCCCATAACTAAACCTAATATAATCTCAGTTCCAATTCTTGCTGTTATCTGATGAATGAGAATTACTCCAGTTAGAAACGTAAATAATGCTGCCCATCTAAACCACCAAATAATAAAGAAGTCCTATCCAAGCTATTCCAAACAAGATATGAAAAGCTCTAAAAAAAGATTGATCTGCCAATATATCCATAATACTCCCTATATGAAATGTTTATTAAATATAATATTAAAATTATTTGAAGTAAAGAGGGCAAAAAAAAGCGGGGATTAACCCCGCTTATAAGATGTAGAAATTAATTTCTTATTACATCATTCCTGGCATGCCGCCCATTCCGCCCATATCTGGCATCGCAGGTGCAGCTCCTTCATCTTTAGGAATGTCAGTAACCATAGCCTCAGTAGTAATCATCATTCCAGCTACAGAACCAGCAGCTTGAAGCGCGGTTCTGGTAACTTTTGCAGGATCGAGAATACCCATTTCAATCATATCGCCATATTCACCAGTAGCTGCATTAAAGCCATGAGAACCCTTACCGTCTCTGACTGCTGCAACTACAACTGATGACTCCTCACCAGCATTAGATGCAATTTGTCTTAATGGAGCTTCTAAAGCTCTCTTTGCTATGCTTATACCTACATTTTGGTCTTCATTATCGCCTGCAAGCTTTTCAAGAGATTCAAGTGCTCTGATTAGAGCAGTCCCACCACCGGGAACAACGCCCTCTTCAACGGCTGCCCTAGTGGAGTGTAATGCATCTTCTACACGAGCTTTTTTTTCTTTCATTTCTACTTCAGATCCAGCTCCAACCTTGATTACGGCAACACCGCCTGCAAGTTTTGCTACTCTCTCTTGTAACTTCTCTCTATCATAGTCTGAAGAAGTATCTTCGATTTGAACTCTGATTTGGTTAACCCTTGCCTCTATAGCTGCCTGATCACCAGAACCATCAATAATTGTTGTATTATCTTTATTTAAAACAACTTTTTTAGCAGTTCCTAAATCTTCGATAGTAGCTCCTTCAAGAGATAAACCTACCTCTTCAGAAATAACAGTTCCTCCTGTGAGGATTGCTATATCTTCAAGCATAGCTTTTCTTCTATCTCCAAAACCTGGAGCTTTACATGCAGCAGCCTTAACAATACCTCTCAGATTGTTAACTACAAGCGTTGCAAGTGCCTCACCTTCAATATCTTCTGCAATTATTAGTAATGGCTTACCAGCTTTGGCAACAGATTCTAGTAGTGGAAGCATATCTCTTATATTTGAGATTTTCTTGTCATGAAGAAGGATAAGAGGATCATCAAGTTCAGTAGTCATGTTATCTTGATTAGTAACGAAATATGGAGATAGATAGCCTCTATCAAACTGCATACCCTCAACAACATCAAGTTCATTATCAATACCGCTTCCTTCTTCGACTGTAATGACACCTTCTTTGCCGACCTTACCCATTGCTTCTGCAATAATTTCTCCTACAGCAGTATCACCATTAGCAGATATTGTGCCAACTTGCGCAATTGCAGTGTCATCCGCGCATGGAACGCTTAATGACTTCACAAACTCAACTGCTGTTGTGACTGCCTTATCAATACCCCTTTTAAGGTCCATTGGATTCATTCCTGCGGCAACTGATTTGTTACCTTCATTCACAATCGACTGAGCAAGAACAGTAGCAGTTGTAGTTCCATCACCCGCTTCATCAGAGGTTTGCGAAGCAACTTCTTTAAGCATCTGTGCGCCCATATTCTCAAACTTGTTTTCAAGCTCAATCTCTTTCGCAACTGAAACACCATCTTTAGTAACAGTTGGAGCTCCGAATGACTTATCTAAAACAACATTTCTTCCTTTAGGCCCAAGTGTAACCTTAACTGCGTTTGCGAGTGTGTTTACCCCATCCAGCATTTGAGATCTTGCTGAATCACCAAATTTCACATCTTTTGCTGACATATTATTTCTCCCTCTAGATAAATTAACTTACGACGCCAAAAATATCTGACTCACTAAGAATTAGATACTCATCGCCATCTATTTTGATTTCATTTCCGCCATATTGACCAAAAATTACTGTGTCACCAACTGCAACACCAACCGGTGAAACATCGCCATTTTCAGTCTTTTTGCCAGGGCCTACAGCAACAACCTCACCCTGAGATGGTTTTTCCGTAGCGCTACCAGGTAAAACTATACCTCCAGCAGATTTTTCTTCTTCTTCAGTTCTTTTAACAAGAACTTTATCGTGTAAAGGTGTAAATTTCATTATTAATTCCCTCTTAAAAAAATGCAATTATATTCCTATTGTGCTAAATATGGTTAAAAAGTTTTAATTCAATAGGATTTTTTAAGTTTTTTGGAGTGTTTTATGAATTGCTCCTGCAAGAATAATTCCAAGAAAATTTGCTAATAAGTCTGCCCATTCAAAATATCTGTAGGGGTGTAAATAGTGAACAATTTCAATGGTTAACCCAAAAGAAAATATTATTACCATTAGGATTTGATTATTAATTTTAAAATTACAAAACATTCCAAGTATTGCAAGATAAAAGAAAATAACTCCATGCGAAATCTTATCTCCAATGAAAGATAGAATATTAAAATTATTGATAAAAAGAAAGTGCCTCTGATTACTAGAATCATCTCTGAATTAAACTTTTATTTAAAGATATTAGGATAATTGCGGGTATTGCCAACATTGAAGTGAAAATAAAAAATAGCATCCAGCCATAATCCGCACCTGAGATAGATTGGAAATAATCAGCAAGTATTCCTGAAAAGCCACTAAATATCTTACCTGGTAGCATCATGAAAGAAGTTAATAGTGCATATTGAGTTGCTGTAAACTGCTTTGAAACCAAGCTTGTTAAGAATGCTATATTGACAGTACCAACAATGCCTGCTGAAAAGCTATCAGTGAATACAATTATTGAAAGAAGATTTAAATTTGGTTCTGAAATAGCGACAATTGAAAAAAGGACATTTGATATCATCACTGCAAATGCTCCAAAAAGCAGGGATCTATAAAGACCAGCTTTCTTAATAAGTATTCCTCCTAAAAAGAGACCAAAAATTGATGCTATTAAAGCTACAATTTTTACAATAGATCCAATTTCAGTCAATGAGAAGCCCATATCTATGTAAAATGGGTTGGCCATTGGTCCCATGACGATATCGGTAAGCCTATATGTTGCAACAATTAGCAGCAAAATAGATGCAGCGAATAGATTAAATCTTTTTATGAAATCCTTAATTGGTTCATAAAAATTTTCTAAAAAAGTAAGCTCTCTTTTTTCATTATTTTTTCCCTCAGGAGTAATTAATAAAGCAATTAGCCCTATAAGCATTAAAGCAGCCATCAAGAAATATGCATTTCCCCAGGAATAATTTTCAGCATAGATTAATGCAAAAGATGTTGCAGTTAAGATAGCTCCTCTATATCCAAATTGATAATAAGCTGCCAAGTTCCCTTGCTCTTCAATTCCTGCAAGCTCTATCCTGAATGCATCAATTGCAATATCTTGAAATGAGCCTGCTAAAGCTATCAAAATTGCGAATGTCGCTAAATATTTAATATCTATTACTGGGTCTGCATTTGAGAGACAAATAAGAAAAATAACAATGAAAATCTGCATCAAAATGATCCAACTCTTTCTACTTCCAAAATATTTAAGGAATGGTATCGAATATCTATCTACTAAAGGGGACCAAAGAAACTTCAAAGAGTAAGTCAAACTAATCCAAGCAAAAAAACCAATAATTGTAAGATCAATGCCTGCATCTCTAAGCCAAATTGAAAGAGTTGAAAAGATCAACATGTAAGGCAGACCTGAAGTAAATCCAAGACCTGTCATTGTTAAGTTTTTATTCATAATCTTTCAAGATAATAGCTCCATTCAAAATATTTCCCAGGATCTTCCTTCCTGTCTGGAGAAATATCACTATGCCCAACTATATTATCCTTATTTAAATCTCTATAGTTATTTATGAGCGCTTTGGAGACTTCTACCAATGATTCATATTGGTTATTTGTATATTTTTCTGTGTGATAGCCCTCAAGCTCAATCCCTATAGAAAACTCATTACAATTTTCTTCATTATTAAAAGAAGACAATCCAGCATGCCAAGCTTTTTTATTAAAAGGGACAAACTGAATAATTTCACCACTCCTTTTTATTAAAACATGGCTTGATACCTTCAAATCTTTTATTTCTCTAAAGTACTCGTGATCATTAGTATTCAATTTATTACAAAAGAAATCTTCAATGTAGCTATTACCATAGATTTTCGGTGGCAGACTTATGCAGTGTATAACTATTAAACGTATATCGTAGTCATTTATCCTTTCGGAATAATTAGGCGATCTGACTAATTTTGCACTGTCTAGAATGTGATTTGAGATGAGCATTAACTTGCTCTTAATTCTGGTGGGAGTTTAAAAGAAATATCCTCCTTAACTCCACCTTTCTCTTCAATCTCTGCATCAAGGAAAATGCTCAGATTTGAAATTATTTCTTGAACTTTTGATTCAGGTGCAGATGCTCCAGCGGTAAGCCCAATATTTCTACAGTCTTTTAATTCATTTAAGTTAAGATCAGCAAATTCATCTATTAATATCGAATTAACTCCACACTTATTTGCAAGCTCCTTCAGGCGATTTGAATTTGAACTTGCTTTTGATCCAACAACTATAATGAAATCTGTTTCAAGAGCTAGTTGTTTAACAGCATCTTGTCTGTTTTGGGTTGCATAACAAATATCATCTTTTTTTGGAGCTGCAATTTTTGGGAACCTTTTCGTTAACTCATTTATGATATCTTTTGTTTCATCAACACTAAGAGTAGTTTGTGTAACATAAGCTAGATTTTCCGGTTGATTTACAGAAACTTCCTTTGCCTCTTCTAGATCCTGAACGAGATATATTTTTCCATTTTGACTAAAATACCTTCCCATTGTGCCTTCTACCTCGGGATGGCCTTCATGACCAATTAATATAATGTCCCTATTAGCTCTTCCATGTCGCATGACCTCCATGTGAACTTTGGTTACAAGCGGACAGGTTGCATCAAAAAACTTTAGATTCCTTGATTTAACAGATTCTTCAATCTTGCTTGAGACTCCATGAGCACTAAAAATAATAATTGAATCATCAGGAACATCTGAAATTTCTTCAATAAATATGGCTCCTCTTTCCTTTAAATCATCAACTACAGCTTTATTGTGAACAACTTCATGCTTTACATAGATGGGGCTTCCAAACATATCAAGAGCTCTATTTACTATTTCAATAGCCCTATCTACGCCTGCGCAAAAACCTCTAGGATTTGCAAGTGACAACTTAGTTTTTTGACTCATTTTTGGATTTTAACAAAATAAGTTCGCTAAATATAAAAATTACTGCGCCAATAGTAATATATGCATCAGCAAAATTGAAAATAAATAATGAGAAATCAAAAGGTTTAAAATGGAGGAAATCTGTTACAACGCCATCTGGCAACCTATCAATAAAATTTCCTAAAGCACCGGCTATAATTAGTAAAAAAGATTTCTTTTTCAAATTATCTTTTTCATCCAAAAAAATCTTTAAAAAATACATTGTTATAAAAAAGACAATTATTAATAAGACATATCTGGAAACAAAGTTATTTAAATCTAGAAAACTAAAGGCAATACCAGAATTAAAAACTATTAAGAAATCTATCAATGGAAGGAAGTCATTTTGTTGAAGAACTTCAATATAATTTAAAGCGATTATTTTTGATAAGTAATCAATGAATAAAAGAAAACATAGGGTGACTAAATATCCTTTAGACAAATTTTCTAACTTCACCATCGCCATAAACATTTGTATGACACCTTGAACAAATCTCAGGATCATCTTCATGCGATCCAATGGATTCACATTTGTTCCAGCACCTTATACATTTCTTTTGATCATAATTAGTTATATCAATACTTAATTTTGTATTTGAATCCTCAATTAGCTCTACCTCTGATGCAATAAAGACAAATTTAAGCTCGTTATCAATCTTTTTGAGCGCACCATAGATTTCAGAGCTGCAAGAAATTTTTATTTTTGCATCGAGCGATCCTTTGATAACAGAATCAGCTCTTGCTTTTTCGATGTTTTGATTTACTGAATCTTTTACAGCAAAAATTACTTTCCAATCATCATCAGATATTGAACTTTCAATCTTATTAAGTGATTTTTTTGGACACAGAAATACTGACTTAGATTGTTTTTTAAAAAGATCATGAGATTGCCAAATTTCTTCAGCTGTAAAGACTAAGATTGGTGAAATGAGTCTAATTAAAATATCTGCTACTTCAAAAAGTGCGAATTGAGCAGAATTTCTTGCATGCGAGTCGCTTTTTGTTACATACATTCTATCCTTGATGATGTCCAAATAAATACCACCAAGTTCATGAACACAAAAATTATGAATCTTTTGAACAACATGATGATACGCATAACTATCATTTAAATTTTTTACTTCCTCATCAAGCTTAATTGCAGCACTAATTATCCACTTGTCGATTTCAACTAAATCATTTTGATTAATATTTTTTGGATCGTCATTAAAATCATTTAAGTTACCCATCATAAATCTGAAAGTATTTCTGATTCTTCTGTATTGATCCGCAACTTGTTTCAAAATCTCATCAGTTGCGACCATCTCGCTCCTAAAATCCGTAGATGCTACCCATAGTCTTAGAATATCAGCGCCCAAGTTGTTACAAACTTTTTGAGGAGAAACTACATTTCCTAGCGATTTAGATTGCTTTCTACCATTTTCGTCTACAACAAATCCATGAGTTAAAACAGCTTTGTAAGGGGCTTTACCATTTATAGCTATTCCAGTTAATAAAGAAGATTGAAACCAACCCCTATGCTGGTCTGACCCCTCAAGATATAAGTCTGCTATTAAATCTTTTCCATATAGCTTATCCAGAACACAGAAATGTGTTGAGCCTGAATCAAACCATACATCAAGAGTATCAGTAGCCTTTATGTATTCATCATGATCATCAATTAAATCCTTTAAATCAGCTTTATCCCAAGCTTCTAAACCCTCCTCATCGATACGATCAGCAATTTCGTTGAATAAGAGGTTTTGTTTTGGGTGTATTTCTCCAGTTTTTTTGTTAATGATTAAAGGAATTGGAACTCCCCAGCTTCTTTGCCTAGAAATACACCAATCTGGCCTTCCCTCAAGCATAGATTTAATTCTTTCATATCCCCATGAAGGTTCCCACTCAACATCCTTAACCGCTTGGATGGATCCTTCTAACAAACCTGATTTATCCATTGAGATAAACCATTGAGGGGTCGATGCAAAAATTAGTGGAGTTTTGTGTCTCCAGCAATATGGATATGAATGATGAAAATCTTCAGCATTTATTAAAGCTCCTGAATCATTGAGAATATCTATTACAATGTTGTCAGCTTTGATTGCGGGAAGACCAGCTAAGCCTTCATATTCTGCATTGAAAAATCCATTACCGTCCAGAGCATGTATTGTCTCAATATTAAATTTTTTGCATATATTATGGTCGTCTACACCATGAGCTGGTGCCGTGTGAACGCAACCTGTTCCAGTTTCAGTAGTGACATGATCTCCATGAACTAAAATAGAATCTCTTTTTAGATAAGGATGTTCTAGAACTACATCTTTAATATCGCTGCCTTTAGCCTCACTGATCTTCTCTAAATCCTCACCCCAGCGTTCTGAACATTGATCAATGAGATCACTAGCTAATATTAAGTTTCCAAATTTAGAACTACATAAGGTATATTTTAATTCTGGACCAATTGAGACAGCAGCATTTGCTGGAATTGTCCATGGTGTAGTAG
>LUMH01000769.1_pt1 | contig 10624 bp, 9 predicted proteins | sample 730001 | NCBI WGS metagenome assembly LUMH01 (sample SAMN03860268, study PRJNA289734) | marine metagenome | biome: seawater column; feature: ocean; material: water; isolation source: Red Sea water column Station 34 - depth 25m | place: Saudi Arabia: Red Sea | collected 2011-10-15 | depth 25 m
GCGATAAAGAGAATGAAAAAACTTACACCAATTATCTAAAAGATAAGAATAAATTCTTAGTTTTAAATAATATTAAAGATGTACCTCAAGCGATAAATAAATCTACAAAAAAAGGTGATTCTATTCTTATAAAAGGGAGCAGATGTTGGCAACTTGAAAAAATTATTGAATTAATTAACTAAATCAGGATTTCTTTTTTTCCAATTCTCTATATTTACTTGCTTAGTTCTTGAGATCGCTAATGAATTATCTTTAGAGTCTTTTGTGATCACTGAACCAGCACCTGTTGTTACTGATTCCCCTAGATTTATTGGCGCTACAAAAACTGTATTTGCACCAATACTGGAATTTTTACCAATTTTTGTTTGATGTTTTTTCTGACCATCAAAATTTGCAGTAATAGTACCTGCTCCAATATTTGTAGATCTTCCAATAATAGAATCGCCAATATAACTTAAATGGTTTACTTTAGATTCTTCCTCTAATTGACTATTTTTGATTTCAACAAAATTACCTATTTTGCTAAAGGAAGATATTTTGGAATTAGGTCTTATATGACTATAAGGGCCAATTTTTATATGATCCATTATCTGAGAATCATAAACAGTAGAGTTTAAAATTTCACAATTTAATCCCACATTAGAATTCTCAATAAAAGTATTTGGACCGATAATGCAATGACTATTTATTTTCGTATTTCCTCTTATATGTGTATTAGCCTCTATGATTACATCCTTACCAATTTCAGCTTCTTCACTAATTGAACAACTTGCTTTATTTATAAAAGTTACACCATTAAGCATATGTTTTTCTTTAATTGAATTCTGAATACATTCCTCGCACTCTGATAGTTGAATTCTGTTATTAATTCCTTGAAGCTCTCCATTATCCTCTACCTCGAGACTTGAGGAATTTTTTAGCAGAGATATTGTATCTGTTAAGTAAATCTCTTTTTGATTATTATTGCTTTGCAAGGTATTAATTATTTCTGACAAGTTACCCCAGTTAAAACAGTAAACACCTGCATTTATTAATGGATTTTCTCTTTCTAGATCATTGCAATCTTTTTCTTCAACAATTCTCTCTATAAAATCCCCCTTCAAAAAAACTCTGCCATATCCATGAGGATTTGTTTTCTTTGTAGTAATTAAAGAAACATCAGCATTTTTTGAATCGTGTAAATACAAAAGTCTTTTTAGAGTACTAGGCCTAATGAGTGGCACATCGCCGTTAAGTACCAAAAGTTTTCCTTCATGTTTTTTTACTTCTTTACAAAGTACCTGGATAGCATGACCGGTTCCTGATTGAGGTTCTTGAACAACAACATGGATTTTTTTATCGTTTGGGATTGACTTTTGTACTTCTTTTGATTTGTGTCCAGTAATTACGAAAATTTTATCAGGTTTTAATTCGACACATGAATCAATTACTCTTTGTAGAAGACTTTTGCCAGAAATTTTATGTAAAACTTTTGGCAATGAGCTTTCCATCCTAGTGCCCTTGCCTGCCGCTAATATCGCAACACTTAACATGTTTATTTGAAATCCTAATTTAAATCTAACTCTTAACGGATAACTTCGTCATTCCCCACTTCTCTCTCCATTTATTTGTAGATAATAGATTTGAGAATAATTGCTCATCTAATCTTCTCCTGATTATATCGTCTTTACTTGAGTTCAAATCTTGATCTCTATATGGAATACTAGCTTTAGTTAAGAGATGTTCTTCTTCCATTAAAGATAACTTTTCAAAATTGAAATTAGGTTTCAATTTATTCTTATCAAATTTTGATATTGCGACAGTTCCCTGACTCCAAAAAGTTCTGTTTTTAAAACTTGGCTTAATAGTAAAAATTTCTAATCCAAGATTTCTTAAGGTTTTTCTTACTGCCGCTGATGAAGAATAAGTTATTAAATAACCCTGAGGATTAAGATTTTCTGTGACTTTGGATAAAAATTCAATTGTCCATACTTGTGGGCATTTTTGAGGAGAAAAACCATCTAAATAAATCAGATCGAATTTAATAGAGGAAGGAATAATGTTGATTTTTTCTCTAGCATCACCCCACAAAATACTGCATTTAAAAAATTGATCCTCAAAGTAATCTTTTCGATAAAGTGATTCAAATATTTTTTTGACTTTTGGATCCCATAATTTAAGGAAAGATTCATTTCTAAGCGAATATTCAAGAGGCTTTTTATCAATCTCCAATGCATACAAATTTAAATATGATTTTTGTTTAATTAATTCATCTAATAAAGAAGCGGAATTGTATCCTAAACCAAAACATATATCCAAAACATTAAGAGATTTGCCCTTAAATCTTTGCAAATTAGAAGTAGCTGTAAACTTTGACTTTGTTTCCTCCAATGCGCCCAATAAACTATGGAAGTTCTCTTGAAAAAACACACTTCTTAAAGAGTAACTACCATCTTTAGTTAAAACTTCTATTAATTCAGACAAAAACTTTTTAGGCTAGTTAGTTAGTTTGGCCAGCTCTTCCCAAAAAGTGGGATACGAGACGCTAGCAGCATCAGATCTCATGATTTTTGAGGTACCCTTAGCAAGAAGTGAAGCAATAGCAAGACTCATTGCTACTCGATGATCTGTCTCACTATCTACCTCCGCAGAATGAAATTTTGATTGCCCATTAATAATTAACCCATCCTCTTTTTCTGTTATTTCAGCACCGAATTTTTGTAACTGTCGTGCCATGACTTTTAATCGATCTGTCTCCTTAACTCTTAATTCTTGTGCATCCTTAATTTCAGAAACTCCATTACAAAAACAGGCAGCCACAGTAAGGATAGGAATTTCATCTATAAGTTTTGGGAGAATATCTCCTTCAATAGTGAATGATCTTAAATTATTTGAAGTCTTTACTTTAATAGATCCAATAGGTTCACCTGCAATAGTCGATTTATCTAAAATCTCATAATTGCACCCCATTGAATCCATTACATTTAAAATCCCTGTTCTAGTGGGATTTAATCCGACATTCTGAATTAAAACCTCTGAATTTGGAACAATAGATGCAGCAATCATCCAAAAAGAAGCAGAGCTTATGTCTCCAGGAATCAATATTCTCTGGCCAATTAAGTTACCCCCTGACTTGATAACTACATTCCTTCCTAATTCTCCTCTGATACTGATGTCTGCTCCAAATGCTTTTAACATTCTTTCAGTATGATCTCTTGAAGATGCTGGTTCAATAACAGAAGTGCCTTTCATTAAGAGAAATGTCACCTGTTAAGATGAAATTCTTGCCTTCTTGACCGGCAAGTAACCCCATTAATAATCTCATGGTGGTTCCCGAATTCCCACAATTTAGAATTTCTTTGGGCTCTTTTAATCCATCAAGACCCAATCCTGAAATCGTAAAAGGCTCATTTTTTTTTATTTCTGGTATTTTTACACCTAACTTTCTTAGACAATCAGCAGTTGAAAGTGGATCTTCAGAATGTAAGAACCCCTCAATAGTCGTCTCACCCTTAGCAATACTTCCTATTATTAGAGCTCTATGAGAAATAGATTTATCTCCAGGTACTTTTACTTTTCCTTTTAAATTAACTCCACCTTTTATTGTGCGGATATTATTCATTTTCAAATTAAATACTTGATAAGATTTCTGTAAAAACAAATTAGTTATATATTATCAATAAGTTTGTTTTAAAAAAAAAATAATCAAATTAAGTAACTGTTTTCTATAATAAAATCAGAAAAAAGGACTTGATTATTAATCTTACTTATTATCACGTTGCAAAGGATGTTCCAGAAATAAGTCCAGACATTGCAGTTGTCATTGATGTTTTAAGAGCTACAACCACAATTTCTTGGGCTTTAAAAAATGGAGCTGATTCAATACAAGTTTTTGCAGATTTAGATTTATTAAAAGAATCTGCAATTAAGTGGCAAGCTGAAAAGAGACTAATGCTTGGAGAGAGAGGCGGAAAGAAGATTGAGGGCTTTGATTTAGGAAATTCTCCTTTATCAGTTACAAAAAAAGTTGTTAATGGTAAAAGACTATTTATGAGTACGACTAATGGGACTAAATCATTGCAAAAAGTTCAAAATGCTAAGCATTTATTTGCTATGGGTCTCCCAAATAGGAAAGCAGTTGCCGAAAAAATCATTTCATTAAAAAGTGAAAATGTTTTAATACTTGGTAGTGGTTGGGAAGGCTCTTATTCACTTGAGGATTCTTTAGCTGCTGGTGCTTTGGCCTCATACCTAAAACAGAACTGTGATTTCGAAATTAATATTCTGAATGACGAATTACAAGCTGCTTTGGCACTTTGGGATGTCTGGAAAAATGATATTTTGAAATGTTTAAAAACAGCAACCCATGGCAAAAGATTGACAAGTCTTGGAGATTATGAGGATGATTTTAAATGTTGCTCTGAACTTGATTGCTTAGATATTGTTCCAGCTCAAGTTGAAAGAGGTGTGATTCGTGCCTCATGATTTACGAATTGGTTCATTAGGAGTAAAGTCTTGACTGATTTTTTGGTAGCTGCATTGCAAATTACAAGTACTTCAAATGTTGAAGCAAATTTTACTGAAGCAGAAGAACAGATTGAATTAGCTGCTAGAAGAGGTGCTGAGTTAATAGGATTGCCTGAGAATTTTGCTTTTTTAGGAGGAGATGATGAAAAACTTAGATTAGCTTCTGAATTGTCAGAGAAGTGTGCAAATTTTCTAAAAACTATGTCACAAAGATATCAAGTATTTCTTTTGGGAGGAGGGTATCCTGTCCCTGCTGGTGATGATAGTCATACTTTTAATAGGTCAGCCTTATTTGGGAAAGATGGACAGATTTTGGCAAAATACGACAAGATTCATTTGTTTGATGTTGATTTGCCAGATGGAAATTTATACAAGGAATCATCCACTATTTTATCTGGAGCAGAGTATCCACCTGTTGTAGATGTCCCAGGTTTATGCAAAATAGGATTATCGATTTGTTATGACGTTAGATTTCCTGAACTTTATAGATATTTGTCTTCTAATGGTGCAGAGCTAATTATGATTCCCGCAGCTTTTACAGCATTTACTGGAAAAGATCATTGGCAAATCCTATTACAAGCAAGAGCAATTGAGAATACAGCATATGTAGTCGCTCCAGCTCAAACTGGGATTCATTATGGAAGAAGGCAAAGTCATGGCCATGCAATGGTAATTGACCCTTGGGGTACAGTTTTATCTGATGCTGGAAAAACTCAGGGAGCTGCAATAGCACCTGCTGATAAAGAAAGAGTAAAGAAAATTAGGGAGCAGATGCCAAGCCTTAAACATAGAAAAAACAAATTGTTTTCAAACTAATGATAAAGTTTTTAGATAATAAACTTTTTCGTTATTTATCCGTTTTTTTATTTTTAAATTCTTCAATCCTTCCAGTTAAATCTTCAAGTGCTCTTGCGGCATGGGCTATAAATACTAATGGGGTTTTAGAATTAAGAACTAAATCAAATACAAATTTAAAAGCATACTTTCAGAAGGCTAACCAAATATCGGGAGATAGATTCTGGGTAGATTTTCCAGGAGAATTAAAAAATCCCAGAACAATAAAAGGTAATGGCCCAATAAAAGAAATTAGATTAGGTAAACCAGATAAGGGTAAAACAAGACTAGTAATTGAATTTAAGGAAGAGACTTATTTGAAACCTTTGACTTGGAAAATGGTTGGCTTAGATCAAAATAGATGGAGAATTAAACTATTTAAGCCAAAATATTCATTTAAAAAGATTGGTGAAGGTTTAGTTGAAAAGAAAAGAGGATATATCAAAGCAAATAAAGATTTAATTCATAAGAAGAAAAACAATTATGGTTACTTGAAACTACCAGAGGTAAAACGAAACAAGTTTGAGGTTGTAATCGATCCAGGGCATGGAGGACCTGATCCAGGAGCAATAGGTATTGGTGGTATTAGAGAAACAGATGTTGTTCTAGAGGTTTCAAAAATAGTTAAAAATTTACTTTCTGAGAAAGGTGTCAAAGTAAGGTTGACTAGAACAAATGACGTTGATTTGGATTTACCTCCAAGAGTTTCCATTGCTAATAATACGGATGCAGATATTTTTGTAAGTATTCATGCAAATGCCTCAAGAGGTAAAAGAAGAGACATAAATGGATTGGAAACCTTTTATTACAGAGGGTGGAGAGGAAGATTACTCGCGAAAAGAATTCAAAAACAAATTTTAAGAGTTTCCCCTGGGAGTCCTGATCGAGGAGTTAAACAAGGTCGATTTTATGTAATTAAAAATACTAGGATGCCTGCAGTCCTTGTAGAAATTGGATTTTTAACGGGAAGATTAGATGCAAGAAGATTAGAAAAAATAACCCATCGAAAAAGATTAGCCTATGCAATTGCAAAAGGCATCCTCGAATATCTAGATAAAGTAGGGTGAAACTTAAAATAGGTATATTTGATAGCGGAATAGGTGGTTTTACTATCCTTAATTCTTTACTAAAAACACGTAAAGATGTAGAAGTTTTTTATTTGGCGGATACAAAAAGAATACCTTTTGGGAACAAAAATTCTAAAGAGATAAGATTAATTGCAAAGGAGATTTGTACTTTTTTTGTTGATAAGAATTTGGATGCACTTTTAGTTGCTTGTAACACTACAAATGCGTGTGCGCTTGATATTCTAGAAGATAATTTAAAGGTCCCTTGTTTTGACCTTATAAACTCAGTATCGGAAATAGTTGATAAACAAATAATTGGTGTCCTAGCAACACAAACAACTGTTCGATCATCGTATTACAAGAAAGCTATAAATGCTAAAAAAGAGAATACGATAATATTTCAGCAAGAATGTCCAGAATTTGTATCAGAAATTGAAAAAGAAAAATTAAATCTTGATAAGTTAAATAGTCTTTCAGACTTATACTTAAGACCACTAATAAACAAAAATATTGAAGAATTAATACTTGGATGTAGTCACTATCCTTTAATTTATGACTTTTTAAGAAAAAAATTAGATTCAAATATAAAAATTATTGATCCATCGGTAGCATTAATAAAAAAATTTAATGAATCTTTTGCTATTCCAGAAACTGACCGCTATGAGAGTATTTCTTTCGAAAATGTAAAATTTTTTGTTACTTCAGAAAGAGATGAGTTTTCCAATAAAGTAAAATTTTGGCTTGGAATTAATAAAGAAATTAGGTTGGTTAACCTCCGAAGTAATGTTTGATTCCTTAAGATATAGAAGAGGTCAATCATGAATACAGTAACAGAGCTACTACAACCAGTTGAAAATGATCTTGATGATCTTATTTTAGAACTGAAAAATCTAATAGGAGCTGGTCACCCAATTCTTCAAGCCGCAGCAGAACACCTTTTTAGTGCTGGGGGGAAAAGGTTGAGACCTGGTATAGTTTTATTGATTTCAAAAGCTATATCTCCTGAATTTTGCTTGACAACCAAACATAAAAGGCTTGCTGAAATAACTGAGATGATTCATACAGCCTCATTAGTCCATGATGATGTTGTTGATGAGGCGTCTACAAGAAGAGGAGTAGATACAGTTCATAGCAGATTTAATACCAGAGTAGCTGTTTTGGCGGGTGACTTTTTATTCGCTCAAGCAAGTTGGCACCTAGCAAATCTTGACAATGTAAATGTAGTTAAATTACTTAGTAGAGTAATAATGGATTTAGCAGAGGGTGAAATTAAACAAAATTTAAATAGATTTGATTCAGCATTCCAAGTTGTAGATGACATTCTTGACTTTACTGGAAATGATAAACAACTTGGAAAACCTGCTGTAAGTGATCTTGCTAGTGGTTATCTTACCGCCCCAGTTTTATATGCCTTAGAAGAAAATAAACAATTGTCAGTTCTTATAAACAGAGAACTTGCTGAAAAAGATGATTTAGATGATGCTCTTAATATCATCATGAACTCTAAAGCTATTGAAAGTTCTAGGAAACTAGCTGAGGATTTTGCAATGCTTTCTAAAGAAGCTATAGTCTGGCTTCCTGATTCAGAATATAAAAGAGCTTTAATGGCTCTTCCAGAATTTGTTCTAAGCCGTATTTATTAGATCTATTAGAAATAAATCTTTGAGCTAAATTAATATTAAAATTTTTGAAAACCTTAATTTTTTCGACTAAATTTATTAAGCATAGATTTATTTAATGTCATTAGATAAAAAAAATTCAATCAATAACATACTTGAAGAAAAGAGAATTTTCCCTCCATCAAAAAAATTTGCAGAAAACTCAAATATTAGTACTCAAGAAGAATTACTAAGTCTAAAAAAACAAGCATCAGATAATCCTATTCAATTTTGGGAATCTTTTGCAAAATCTGAATTAGATTGGTTTGAGCCATTTCAAACTGTATTAGATAACGAAAATGCGCCCTTTTTTAAATGGTTCAAAGAAGGGAAACTCAATATTACATATAACTGCTTAGATAGACACATTAAGAGAGGGCTTGGAGGAAAGACTGCACTTATATGGGAAGGCGAACCCGGAGATAGCAAAAAATATACTTACGAAGAACTTCTAAAAGAGGTATGTAAAGCAGCTAATGCATTAAAAGCAATTGGTGTAAAAAAAGGAGATTTGGTATGTATTTATATGCCGATGATTCCTGAAGCGATGTTTGCGATGTTAGCTTGTGCAAGAATTGGCGCGCCTCATTCAGTTGTCTTCGGAGGATTTTCTTCAGAAGCTTTAAAAGATAGGTTAATTGATGGAAACGCCAGATTTGTTATTACTGCTGATGGTGGCTTTAGAAAAGATAAGGTGATTGAACTTAAGAAAGCAGTTGATGCGGCCATTGAAAGTGGGGCAGATAAAGTTGTTGAAAAAGTAGTTGTTGTTCAACGATCCCAAAAAAATATTTCGATGGTTGATGATAGAGATTTTTGGTGGCACGAATTATTAAAAGATCAAAAAGATCATTGTGAACCAGAAATAATGAATAGCGAAGATAGACTTTTTATTCTTTATACTTCAGGCTCTACTGGAAAGCCCAAAGGTGTAGTTCACACTACAGGTGGTTACAATCTTTGGTCCCATTTGACATTTAAATGGATTTTTGACTTAAAAGATGACGATATTTACTGGTGTACTGCTGATGTTGGTTGGATTACAGGTCATAGTTACATAGTTTATGGGCCTTTATCTAATGGTGCTACAACCTTAATGTATGAGGGAGTGCCAAGACCCTCAAATTTAGGGGCTTTTTGGGAAATTGTTCAAAAATATAAGGTTTCTATTTTTTATACTGCACCAACTGCAATAAGAGCATTTATGAAGTCTGGGCGTGAAATACCTGATAAATATAATTTGGAGAGTCTTAGACTTTTGGGCACAGTTGGAGAACCAATTAATCCTGAAGCATGGATGTGGTACAAGGATGTTATTGGTAAAGATAAATGCCCTATTGTTGATACTTGGTGGCAAACTGAGACTGGTGGTGTGATGATAAGTCCCTTGCCTGGAGTCGTTGCTACAAAGCCAGGTTCAGCTACTTTCCCTCTGCCAGGAATCGAAGTTGAAATTGTCGATAAGAATGGAGATAAGGTTAAGGAGAACGAGGGTGGCTATTTAATTATTAAGAAACCTTGGCCAGGAATGATGAGAACAATTCACGGAAACTCAGAGAGATATTTGGAGAGTTATTGGGAATATATTTCCTTTAAAGGAGAAAAAAATGTTTATTTTGCTGGAGATGGAGCACGCATTGATGAAGATGGATATATATGGATTATGGGAAGAGTTGATGATGTCATAAGTGTTTCAGGACATCGGTTAGGAACAATGGAAATAGAATCTGCTTTGGTAAGTCATAAATCAGTTGCAGAGTCTGCAGTCGTTGGCAAAAAAGATGATTTAAAAGGTGAAGTTATAGTTGCTTTTGTATCTCTAGAGAAAGACGTGAACGGTTCTTCAGAATTAGTAGAGGATCTAAAGAAACATGTTGTTAATGAAATTGGAATTATCGCAAAGCCTGAAAAAATTATAATTTCTGACTCTCTTCCGAAAACACGTAGTGGAAAAATTATGAGGCGAATTTTAAGATCTTTGGCTGCTGGAGAAAAAATTAGCGGTGATATAAGCACTCTTGAAGATAGTTCTGTTTTGGAAAAGCTGAAAGAATTATCCTAATCAGATTCATCAATTAAATTGGAAATTTTTTTTATAGTATTTCTTTTGAATTCATCATCGGCCCAGTCTCCCAAAAAATTTTCTCTTAGTCCTGCGCTTGCAATTATAGTGTGTGTACCTTTTAACATTACCCCCTTAGAATTATCTTCTTTTCTTGCTTTCAGACAAGAAAATAATTTATCTGTTTGATCTAATTCGTCTGAGTTGAATTTTATTAGGAAGTTATTTTTTTGATTATATGTTTTTTCAATTAATCGCAAAGTTCTTTCAGGGCTTGGGCTGAATTCACTGTTGAATTCTAATTTTTGAGAAATTTGTTTCAATAATGGAATAGATTTGTTAGCACTGAAGTTATTAAAACTTATTGATATGAATTTTTCGCAATTTCTTCCACCATCAGGGGAAATTAGATGAAGTTTGCAGCCTAGGCTATGACCAATTCTTATTGAAGGAATTGATGCCCCTATTCTCTTGGATAAAGATATTCGGCAATTCTT
>LUMH01000790.1_pt1 | contig 10619 bp, 10 predicted proteins | sample 730001 | NCBI WGS metagenome assembly LUMH01 (sample SAMN03860268, study PRJNA289734) | marine metagenome | biome: seawater column; feature: ocean; material: water; isolation source: Red Sea water column Station 34 - depth 25m | place: Saudi Arabia: Red Sea | collected 2011-10-15 | depth 25 m
GGTCAGGATCAAATCTCCGAGTGAACTGAAGCGGATGACTAGAATTTTATTTGGCTGTAGCACAAGAATGTTTCAAAATGATCGGTCTTTCACAGGATTTGCATCGCAACCGGTTTGGTTGAAATGAGCATTAAGGACCCTATCTCCAGGAGCAGTATGAGCGTTCAAGCCACAGGAATTCAAACTCCATCCTCCATAACGCAAACTTCATCAAAAATTGAATTCAAGACCAGTTCCTCAACATGGACCCTCGATCAGATCCGGGGAATGCGTCAGCAATTCGAACAGGAAACCTCAGCCATGGTGAAAAAGCTAGGAGATTCTGAACATCAAACGATGTTGGTGGCGATGTACGAAGGTACTGAAAAACTGTTAAACCGGAAAGTTTCTGATTTTGCCGTGATGCAATATTTTGAAGATCTCAAGTTTGCGGCAGAGGATTTGAGGAAGCAAGGGATGTCTGGAGAAAATTACCGCAATTCTCTTCTGCAGCATTCGCAGAAAGCACTGAACCGAATGCTTGCCACCGGATAAAATCTTCCTGTTAACTGCCGCTGATATTCATCGAATCAATCCGAAATGCTGGTGTCAAAATGGTGCTGCGTTCATCAACCTCACTTCCTATCATACTGATTCCTTTCAGCATTTCAGGAAAAGTGCTGGCAATCGTGAATTCTGATACCGGTTCGGCCAATTTCCCTTTACGAATCCAAAGCCCCTGAGCACCCCGGGAATAGTCTCCTGTGGTCAGGTTGACGCCTTGTCCTGACATCCCTGTCAGATACAGTCCGTTATCAATGCTCGCAATCAGTTCTTCATCGGAATAACTACCCGGTTTGAGCATCAGGTTTGAAATTCCTCCCGCATGCCCCGTGCTTTGTCGGTCCAGCTTGTTGGCCGAATAAGTGGAACACATGAAACTGAGAAGTTTCCCCTGATCGATCAACATGAGCGGAGTGGCCTTTACCCCTTCATTGTCATAGTGCCGGCTTCCCAGTTTGCCCGGTAACAAAGGTTCATCGCTGAGTTTGATCTCAGGATTGGCAATGGTTTCTCCCAAAGAATCTTTGAGAAACGAGTGTTTACGGAAAACATTATCCCCCATCATTGCCGAGGCAAGGCTGCCGAGGAAACTCTGGGCCATTTCCGTGCTGAACACCACTGGTACTTCGCAGCTTTTAGGTTTGACCGAGCCCAATTTACGCAGGGTTCTTTCTCCGGCCTTGCGTGCCAAATCTTCGCGTGATTCCAGGTCTTTTCGGAATCGTGAACTGGAGTACCAGCCATCCGATTGTTTACGTCCGGTATTCAAGCTCTGAGATGATCCTTCAGTTTCTTCCCCTCCGTCTTCTGCAAACATAGAGACTCCTTGGCTGCAAAGGGTTTTACTGCAGCCCTCCAGGAAACCGTTACTGTCTCCGTGAACCATATAGGAAATCGAATCTGAAAAAGAAATTTCTTCGGTTTGAAGCCGGGAATCTATCGAAAGTGCCTCCTTTTCCAAAAGCATCAGTTCGTTAATTTTTTCGTTTGAGGCCATTTTTTCAAAGTTCGGATCACGGAATTGTAGGTCGATCTCCGCTTTCCCCTGAAGTTTTGGATCAGGAAGGGTATAAAAAGGATCTTCGCCCATCAAGGGGAGGGCTTCCAAGGTGGAACGGATTAGAGGTTCCAGGGTTTCAAGTCTGAAATCATTGGAAGAAAGAGTGGATCGCTTCTGGTTTTTGGCGAGGGTGACATGAATTCCGGAAGAACCCGCTTCTTTCAGGGCTTCAATGTTCTGGTTTCTGACTTCAAGCTGGAAGGAGGTGGCATTGGCCAGGGAAACAGAAACCTGTTCGGCCCCTTGTTTAAGCGATAAGTCTATAACCTCTCTGGCAATATTCAGATAGCGTTCAATCAAGCGGGTTTCCTTTTATTGTGTTTTTTTGCGAGGAAATTTTGATTTTTGCAGGGCTTTTATCATCAGAGTAAAAAGCCTCAGCCTCTTACATTCCGCCAACGGTCATTTCCGAAATCAGCACCGTCGGGAGTCCCACTCCGACCGGGACACTTTGACCATCTTTTCCGCAGGTCCAAATGCCCTCACTGATGGCAAAATCATTACCGACCATACTGATTTTTGACATTGCATCAGGTCCGTTGCCGATGAGGGTGAAATTCTTGATCGGGTGGCTGAAACGACCATCCTCTACAAGCCATGCAGTGGTTGGGACAAAAACAAAATCCCCGTTGGAAATGTCAACCTGACCGCCACTGAATGAAGCACAGTAAACTCCTTTTTTGACGGAACGGATGATGTCTTCAGGATCTGTATCGCCGTTAGCGAGGTACGTGGTGGTCATTCTTGGCAGGGGGTAATGCGCGTAAGATTCACGTCTGCCGTTGCCGGTGGGATTCAGTTTGTAATAATCCGCACTGATGCGGTCGTGCATGTAACCCCGGAGGGTGCCTCGTTCGATCAGTACATTTTCTCCGGTGAGGCTTCCTTCATCATCAAAATTGAGAGCGCCCCGATCATGATCCACCGTTCCCGCATCATAAATGGTGCAAAGTTCTGAGGCCACTTTTTCTCCCATCCTGCCACTGTATGCGGATGTCCCCTTGCGGTTAAAATCCGCTTCCAGAGGATGCCCAACCGCTTCATGTAGAAGAATTCCGGATTGGGCAGGGCCCAAGAGGACAGGCATTGGTCCGGATGGCGCCTGCTTGGCGCCGAGCAGCAGGATTGCTTCCTGCGCCGATTTGCTTCCGACTTCAATGGGATGGTCGGTGGATTCCAGAAAATCCAATCCGACGCGTCCTCCAACACCAGCCGTTCCGTTTTGAATCTGATCCCCTTCCTGGGCAATGGAGTGGACATTGAAGCGGAACATTGGACGGGTGTCACGCAGGATAATACCTTCTGAAGTGACAACCTGGGTCAGATTGAGGGCATCAACAAATGCCACGGTGACACGACTGATGCGAGGATCATGGTTCCGTGCTGCTTCCTCGGCACGTTGAACCAGTCCGATCTTGCTGGTCAATTCAAGGTCGCTGATGGTCTTCAGAACGGGATAGTGATTTTTGACGTTCTGTTGATTGAAGCGTCTTGCCTCGTTAATTTTGACTTGGCCGGAGTGAGCTATGGCTGATGCAGTGCCGGCAGCATGGAGCATGGCATCATAATTCAGATCCTCGCTGTAGGCATAGCCGGTCTGATCTCCCTCAACCACCCTCACCCCAAGTCCGCTGATGATTGCCACCGCCGAATTTTTGATGATTCCTTCTTCCATCACCACCGAATGACGGAGACTGTATTCAAAAAAAAGATCGGCAAAATCTCCACCCTGATCAAGGGCACGGTTCAGCAATCGGTCCAGAACTCTTTCATCAATCCCCATTTGCTGCTCAAAAACCTTACCCACCGTTGCTTCCGTTGAACCATTGACTTGATCCAGGAAACTGCTTTGTTTCATTTTCAATTCCGGATTCGGCATCAGAAAAAATTGAATGGACTGGATGATTTATGCGGGAATCAGGCTGGTTTGATTTGATCCACAAGGATCTCTGCCGCACGTTGGTACGCGCCCGGTTCCCCCAAAAGACTTCGGATTTGTTTCAGATGACCAATCATCGTGGCACGGCGATCCTGATCCTTCAAGAGCAAGATGGCTTCCTCTGCAAGACGTTCAGGAGTGAAGTCCTGCTGCAGCAATTCCGGTACGATTTCATTTTCGGCAAGGATGTTGACCATGCCGATATGCTGTACTTTTGCCAGTTTTCGGGCAATCCAGTATGTCATGTTTGAGACACGGTAGATGATAATACTGGGAGTCAATGCCAAGCCTGTCTGAAGCGAAGCCGTTCCCGAGGCAACTATTGCTAACTGGGAAACCCTCACCAAAACGGGGAACTGATTCTGAACCAATCTGATCTTCACGGGAGAGCTTGAAATCATGCTTTCAATGAGTCCGATTTCAATGGTTTCTGCAACCGGCATCAACACTTTCAGATCTTGAATTTCATTCTTTAAGATAGCGAGACTTTGCAGAAATACCGGGAGGTGATTTTGGATTTCACTTGGTCTGCTTCCGGGGGCTAAGGTCAGAACGGTCTGTTCATCATCCAATTCATATTGCTCACGGAACTTGACGATTTCTTCGGTAGAGGGTTCCTGGTCCAGCAAAGGGTGGCCGACCCAACGGACCTTTACTCCCGCTTTTTGGTATATTCTTTCCTCAAAAGGGAAGAGTACGAGCATCAAGTCCACCATGTTTTTGATCTTCTTGATTCTTCCACTTCTCCAAACCCAAATCTGGGGACTGCTGAAGAAGATAACAGGAATCCCCAGTTTCTTGGCTTGGGCTGCGAGTTTTAGGTTGAAACCCGGGTAATCAATGAGGACTAATGCATCAGGTTTTTCGGACTCTAAGGCTTCCTGCATCAAGCGAAGCGTTCGATAGAGCCTGGGAAGGTGGAATAGAAGTTCTGTGATCCCATGTGACTGCATCGTGTCGAGCATGAAGTATGGACGCAGTCCCATTTCCAACATGCCCTTGCCGCCGATTCCAAAGGTTTCGAGTTCGGGAATCAGGGCATTCAACTCCTTCAACAGTTCTCGTCCATGAGCATCCCCGGAAGCTTCGCCGGCAACTAGCATCAATTTCATCAAAAACCTTAACTGCTGAGAGAAGATTCTCCCTGAAGAGAGAAATAGATTTGCAGATAGACGGGTCTGTCACGGTTTTTCCATTCTGCTCGAAGGGGGAGTTGGAGTTTCAAGGATTCAAGGCTGAATACTTCTTCGTCCAGGATGATGTTCTTCTTCCCGTCAATACTGACCCTGAGCACGTTTTCAAATTCAGGGGACCTTTGGTTGAGTTTACCGCTGGGAAGACGGATGGGAAGCGAATGGGTCAAAAGGGGTGCTGAGATGAGGAATGCAACCAGCAGAATCAGCAGGACATCCACAAAAGGAGTAACATTGATCTCCGAGAGTAAATCTCCTTGCAGCCTCCGCGAATGCCTAAACTTTCTCATTGACCGATAAAAGGGAATGCTGCATGCGTCGAAGTAGTTGGAGGGCGAAATAATCCATGGTTTCGGTCATGCTGCGGATGAGGGCACGAAACAGGTTGTAACTCAAGGCTGCGGGTATTGCTGCAAAAAGTCCTGCTGCCGTGGCAATCAAGGCTTCGGCAATGCCCGGGCTGATGACTGCCAAATCGACCGAGTTCATTTCAGCAATACTTTGGAAGGTGTCGATCACTCCGATCACCGTTCCAAACAAACCGAGAAACGGGGCAGTGACGGAGATGGTAGCAAGAAAAGCCTGACCCCGTTGGAGTCCTTTTTCCGCCATTAGGATTTTTGCTTCCATGGTCCGTTCCAGCAATTCCATCAACTCACCCCGACGATGATGCCCAGCCATCGGTGAACTTTTGAGAAAGTTGGATAACTCCTCATCACTGGTTTCAAAAAGATCCTTAAGGGGATTATCCGGCATGGCGGCAAAGCGCAGACGGAGTTCTTCCTGGCGTGGAATGCGTTCCAGCAGTTTGATTGCTTTTTTCTGAAGATACAGCCCGCGAATCAGGCTTAAGGTTTTTAGCAGAAAAACAATCCAGACACTGATTGAACTAAAAAACAACAGAGCCAGAACCGAAAAAGCCAGGGGGCCGAGGTCGGAGAGAACCAACTGAGCAATCGCATTCATTCAATACTATTGCGATTTTAATAGTATCGTAAAAACAACTCTTCTGTTTTTTGACCAGGCTTCACGGTTGGAACCCTGGACGGCAGGAAATTCTTCGCCGTAACTGATGGTTTGGATTCTTGAGGGATCGGTGACATAAACCTTGACCAGTCCGAGCACAGAATTAGCACGTCGGTGTCCTAGGGCGATGTTGTATTCGTCATTACCTCGTTCATCCGCGTGACCTTCCACCTGAACGATCAAATCCTCGTTCTTCTCGAGTTGCTCTAAAATACAGGGTGTCTGATTCTGAAGTTGGTCTTTGAAATCCGGTTTGATCAGGCTTTGGTCAAAATCAAAGTAGATGGTGGGAAAAAGTTCATCATTCCTGGAATCTCTCAGTCTGGGGTCGGGTAAAGCCTCCATTTCCATCAACTGTTTACGCATTTCCAGAATCAGGGAAGGAGCACGTTCGCACAGATCATCTGAGTCCTCCGGGTCAGGTATCAGGTTCTTCCTGGTCCGGAACATCATCACTTGCACTGACTTCAAAAAATCCCTTTACTTTAGACCAGGTTGAAGGGGTTTCCTCCTCCTGTTCAAACTCTTCATTGACTTCTGGATCTTCTGATTTTTCTTCATCATCATCCGAACCGAATATCAACCCCAGCAGAGAACTACCTTCAGTTGAATCTTCACTGGAGGATTCATTTTCGCTCGTTTCTTGTTCTAATGTATCAGTTTCGGTGGTGGGCTCTTCTGTTTGAGATTTTTCATCGGAAAGTTCTTCCATTTCCTCATCTTCAGAAGCGTCTTTTTCTGCAAGAATTTCCTCTATTTTATCTTCCTTTGCCTCAATTTCTTTTCGATATTCTTCATCTTTAAGGGTTTCGATTTCCTCGGCATTAGCTTCCGAATTTTCTTGTGTATCTGAACCTGAGGAATCTGTCACAGCAAGTTCTTCTTTGGTTATTTCAGGTTCTGCTCCGCCAAACATTCCACAACTGTGAAGAAGCGGAAAGATGATCAGTAACCCCAAAATGACGAATGGTTTCATTCCAAAAATACGAGGAAGAAAAATTAATTTATATGCATTCTTAGCTTAACAAACTAAATAGTGCAAGTTCGGTTCCTTTGGTGTTTTGGTAGATTCTGCATCATTTGCCATTCTGACAATTGTTGATTCAGATATATCAGGCCGTTGAGCATACGGTTTCCATACCAGGAACACATTTCTCCGTCGATAAGACATACCCGAATTTCTGGAAAGCGTTTTTGAAATTCATTTCTGTGTTTTTCACGGAAAGGATAGGGTTCACTGGAAAGCAGTAACAAATCTGCATTGGAATGCCGGATTGTTTCATCATCTACTTCGGGATATCGTTCCCATGTTGAGAAAACATTTTGGATTCCAACGGTTTGTAACATGGAGTCAATAAAGGTGTTTCCTGCTGCAACCATCATGGGTTTGTTCCAGATCAAGTATGCAGCTGACAACTTTGGAGAGCTTATTTTCTTTGGAATGACTCTTTTTATTTTCTCCGTTATCCGCTGAGCCTCCTTTAATCGATTCACTAGAAGTCCTATTGAATGAATCATTGAGAAGGCATCTTTCAGGCTGTTGACTTTGCTGAGCCAGACTGGAAAGCTTTTCCTGATCCACTCGATATCCTCCTTGGTATTTTCCTCATGATTCCCAATGACAAGATCCGGTTTGACTTCCAACAGTCTTTCCCGGTTGATTTGCTTGGTCCCGCCTACGACAGGAATAGTCTGAATTTCATTGGGATGGACACAGAATTTGGTTCTTCCCACCAAATAATCCATTACGCCAAGGTTATGAAGCAACTCAGTCTGGGATGGAACAAGGGAGACGATTCTTTTTGGTGGTTCCTGGAGTGAGAGTCTCCATCCCGTTTGATCTAGGTCATTGAAAAACATTTATTTTTAAGCATTCTTTATGAGCATCTTGAATGGTAATTGATGAGATTTTTTCTGCTTCTCAACCATAATTGAGTGAATTTCATTAGTCCCCCCTGATGGCTTGATTGGCGTGTCGAAAACATGATTCAAAAGCGCATTGACATTCAAGGGTGCGCTTAACGAATATGAGTTGAACTCATTAGATTCAGGACTTCTAGATACGACCTATTTATTAGACAGCAAAATATCTTTGAAAATGGCAGAATATTTTTGAATTTATTTTTTGCATGCTTTTCAAGTAACTTCGGGCTTAAGAAATTCTTCAAATCATTATGATTGTTGAAACCCTCTTTTTCTGAAAGTAAATTTTAAAAATCAGTTACGACTGCAGCATGATGTACCTTCTGTTTTTAAAAGGACTATTCGCCCATAGATAGATTCATGGATCAAAGTATGTCCGTTTTTCCGATTCTCGAAGTCAATATGGTTGGATGATGCATAGATTTAGTAGCCGTGCTCTAATCATCGTATTTATGTTCTCGTTCAGTTACTCCCTTGTAACTGCGGAATATCTGATTCGTAGTCGACCGGACCCGGAATTAAAAAACCAAATCCATGGAATCCTGCAGAAAGCCCTTCCTGAAGACTACCTTGATGTTTCAGTGATCCAACATTCTCTGCTGAGTAGCGAAACGTTGCAGGAAGATTCAAACCTTGTTCCAGGTGTCAAGATCAGGTTGAAATGCGGGTCCGCGGAGAAGTCAATGCTTTGGAACCTCAGGATCGGTTTGAACAATCCGTGCTGACAGAAAAACTGAAAATCGAAAGGCAGGATTTTTCCCAGCGGCTGGTTGAATATCTTGATCTACTGGTCAGTGCACGTGAGGACCTGCGAGAAGACCGAACTGATGCGGCAGGAGAGCAGTTAAAGAATGCGGCTGAAATCAGTTCTGCGTTCCCTTCCGGATATGAAATGATCGGCATCGATCAATTGATTGAAAGGGATTTACTGGCTTCGGACTCCGGCATCGAGACCATCGAATGGTTGTTGATGGGACTATTGATTCTTCTGCTTCTCGGAATGGGAGGGGAGGGTTCATTAGACAAAGTTGCTTCCGCGATTGAAGGCATGGCTCCGGAAGAAAGCGACAGGCCTGAGGATCTGGGCCCTGCTGATACCATTGAAGATGTTACTTCCGAAACAGATGATGAAGAAAAAGTCGATTATTTTGGTTTCATTCGACGCCTTCCCCTGAACAAACAAGTTGCTTTGATGCAGAAAATCCCTCCTCAGTACCAGGCGATGGTCTTTACCCAGATGAACTCAGAGGATATTTCACAACTCATCCAGCAACTTCCCAAATTGGATGCATTGGCCGCAGTTCTTTCTTTGAAGGAGGTCGAAGCCTCTCCCAGTCAGTTGGAACAACTGAGTGAAAAACTCAAGGATGCATCCGCAAAACTGCCGGTAGATTTTGACGGAATGGATCGTATCGGGGAGATCTCAGGGCACCTTGATTCCAAAGTCTGGGATCAGATTCTGGATAGCAAAGACGGGCTTGCCACCCGGAATCCGGAATTGGCGGGAAAGGCCGAAAATTCTCTCAGAGAAATACGTGCGAGAAGTATTTCTTTTGATAACCTTCATCATAGAGAGGATGTGAATACCGAGATGATCAGTCGGGTGATGGAGCGCTTCGAAAGGTCGAGGTTGAGCACCGGTGCCAGGGTCTCTGTGCCCTATATTTTATTGGATTGTGAAGATTCGATCCGGGAAAAAATTCTTCATGAATACACCGAAGACACCCGGAACTATTATCAGGAACAGTTGGAAAATCTTGAAAAACAACGTGAGGAAGAAGAGGAAAATCGTCAAAGAATTGAGAAAACCCGTGATCTCCATCGAGGACAATTCATGCGTTTTGTCCATCTCGAGGTCAGTAAGAATAGTGCCAGCAGTAAAATGTGGGAAAAACTGCAGGGTGGCTAGCAGGCCACACTTATCTCTTTCATCAGTCACCATTTGAAATGAACTTTTTAAGATCCTTTCATGGAAAAAAGAAATACTGAAAAACTAGGCACCATCCTGGGTTTTATCTCCGGTACCGTGTTCATTCTGATGGGCATCCTCTGGCCGATTGAATGGTCCAATCTCGCTCTGATTTTGGGTGACTCCTATGAGTCGGACAATGCCGTCATGAACATCCTCCTCAAGATCACACGTTTTTTGGACCTTAAGTCCATATTTATTGTTTTTGGAGGAACGCTATCAGCTACTTTTATTGCGTATCCTTACCAAAAGACGCTTCGAAGTTTTGGCAGTGTTGGGAAGGTTTTTTCTGCGGATCATTCAGAAATGGAAGCGGAAGAAGTTTACGAACAGGCCCGGAAAATTGGAGAAAAACGTTTCAACGGCAAGCGTTTGACGAATGAAGACTTGAATAGCATCACCAATCCTTTCATGCGACGTTGGGTGGAAGGACTAATAATACGGGAACAGGTGCCTGAGGAGATGCTGGGAAGCATATTAAGATCAGAAATTGAAATGTATGAGCATCGTGCAGACGAAGAAATCGAGATCCTGGATTTCATGAGCACTGCAGCTCCGGCATTCGGAATGATGGGAACAATCGTTGGATTGGTCCTAATGCTTGCAGAAACCGGCAGTGTCCGTGCAGTCATGCAGTCGATGTCCATTGCAATGCTAACCACACTGTATGGTGTCATCATTTCCAACCTCATTATTCAGCCTTTGGCTTCGAAACGAAAACAACTCAAGGAATCAAACCGGGTGTTGATGGAAATGGTTCGTGAGAGTGTCCAGTGTATTGCACGCCGTGAGTCCCCATACAATATGCTCCAGGAACTCTCTCTCTTCCTGCCCTCCAAAAGAGAGGACTTCGACCGGCAATACGGCTAAATTCGTATCGAAATAGTTAAGATGCTGGAGAAAAAAAAAAGAAAACCAGGGAGGTACGATGGCTGATTACCTTCGCAGACCTGATCACTCTTCTGT
>LUMH01001264.1_pt1 | contig 10517 bp, 11 predicted proteins | sample 730001 | NCBI WGS metagenome assembly LUMH01 (sample SAMN03860268, study PRJNA289734) | marine metagenome | biome: seawater column; feature: ocean; material: water; isolation source: Red Sea water column Station 34 - depth 25m | place: Saudi Arabia: Red Sea | collected 2011-10-15 | depth 25 m
GTCTTGAAGCACGTCCCGTTCGAAAACCAAAACATACAATATGGCGATAACGGCAATTGCTGTGATTAGCGAAATAATTCGCATATCCTTCCTTTCTCAGTGTTAGGCTTTTTTCGTTTAGTTGCGCATATAGTTAGTTTACGAAAGATTAACCAGTTCAGATGGATATTTTTTTTAATTTTTTCGTATAATCACCTAAAATTTTTGTCTTGGACATTTATTTGATATGGAGCTAAGACACATCTACTTGATGGTAGGAGAGAGAATTGAGCGATACTGATAGTTTTTTACAGGAAGTTTCTGAAGAGCTTCGACGAGATAAGCTTTATAGAAATATGCGTAAATACGGTTGGATTGGTTTGCTTCTCGTGGTCATCATTGTTGGTGGAGCTGCCTATCGAGAATATCAAAAATCTCAAGCTGCTGAAAGAGCTCAGCTTTTTGGTACAAATATAATAAAAGCATTAGAAGAGAAAAAATCAGTAGATCGCATCTCAAAACTACAAGAAATCAAGGCCCCTAGCGATAATGCTAAGGCTGTCTTAGCAATGCTGGTGTCTGCTGAAGCCAATAACGAAGAAGCATCCATTCAAGAACTAAGTAAATTGGCCGATGTTGTGGATGATTTGGATGTAGAAGAACATTATCGTGATTTATTAAACTTCAAGATTTTACTTGGTTCGGCTGAAAAAATGGGGCTGGAGGAAAGAAAAAGTGCTTTCTTAAAATTGAGTGAACCAGGAAACCCCTTTCGGCTCCTAGCAGAGGAGCAGATAGTTCTTATTGAGCTCGAACAGGGAAATATAGATGGTGCGGTTGAAAAAATCTCAAAAATATTATTAGACGCAGAACTTACAGTAGGACTTCGAAATAGAGCCACTCAAATGATGATTGCTCTGGGAAAAGACCCTGAGTTAATCAACAAATAATTACTGATTTAGATCTCTTGAATGGAGAAATTTGTTGCGATTAATTTTCCTCATTTTTTTAGTTGTAAATATTCTGTTCGCATGTAGTGAGCAGGATAGAATACTGCCAGGCAAGCGCGAAGATGCATCTACTGCTTTTGGTTTTTCTGACCAGGATAAAAAACAATTTACAAAATCAAATGCCATCAAGTTACCACCTATGAAGGCCAATGATCAGTGGCGATTAATTTCCTCTGCAGAGTCTAAAAATAATCCTAATTTAATGCTTGGTGAAAACCTTAGTGAGATTTGGTCAGTATCAATTGGTAAGGGGGATAGCAGGAAAAAAAGATTGGTTACGGATCCAGTTTTCTTTGAAAACAGGATATTCACCTTAGACGCTAACTCTATTGCATCTGCGTTTGATGCCAATGGGAAGCTACTGTGGAAAAAAGATTTAACGCCTCCTGGTGAAAAAAGTGGTGAAATTTTTGGTGGTGGTTTAACCTTAGGACAAGATCAGCTTTTTGTAACGTTAAGTTATGGATTTGTTCTTTCTCTTGATCCTCGCACTGGTGAAAAAAAATGGTCCCAAAGATTGGGTGGTGCAGGAAAAATGATACGAACTTAATCTCTAACAATGCACCGGCTACAAGCAAAAAATATGCAGTTTTTGGTTTTGGTAATGGAGAAATATATACAACCTTTAAAAAAGGTGGGTATGTTTTGTGGAGCTCGTCATTGAGCGGACGAAACGATGGTCGTGTTATATCTGCAATCGATGATATAGTCGCTAGTCCAGTAATCGTTGGTCGAAATGTTTTTGTCGCTGATGGTTCAGGAAAAGTTGTTTCTCTTAAAGTTGTGAGTGGGGAACGAAATTGGACAGCTCCGTTTGGATCAAGTGGTAATCTGTGGGTTGCAGGTAAATCGTTATTTTTTATCTCGAATACAAATCATTTAGTGCGTTTGAAAATAAAAACTGGCGATGCTGTTTGGATGACGGAACTTCCATATTTTTCCAAAAAAAGATTTGGAGGAAGTAAAAAAATTATTCGGCATTATGGGCCGATTATTGCTGGAAACCAAATTGTTTTAGCTTCGAGTGATGGATTTATTCGTTTTTATAATCCGGAAACTGGTGAGCAAATAACTGAACTAAAAATCAAAAACGGAGCCACAACAAACCCGATTGTAGTCGACAAAACACTATACCTGATTACTCAAGACGGTAATTTGCGGGCTTTCCGCTGATTTAAAATTATAACAACGGCGTATTCTTCAAGTTTTGGGAGCCCAAAATGTCATTTACTTTAGCCATTGTCGGTCGCCCAAATGTAGGCAAGTCTACGCTTTTTAACCGTTTGGTTGGAAAAAAATTGGCCTTGGTCGATGATCAACCTGGTGTAACGAGAGATCTTCGAGAGGGTGACGGGAAATTAGGTGATATAAAATTTACAGTAATTGATACGGCAGGTTTGGAAGATGCAACAGACGAAAGCCTACAAGGTCGAATGCGAGCTCTTACAGAGCATGCTGTAGAGATTTCTGATATTTGTTTGTTTATGATTGATGCGCGCATAGGCGTGACATACATGGACCAAACGCTCGCTTCTATTTTAAGAAAAAATGCAAAAAACGTTTTATTAGTAGCAAATAAATCTGAAGGTTCGGCAGGTGATGCAGGTGCTTTAGAGGCATGGGGGCTTGGACTGGGAGACCCAATACCAATTTCATCTGAGCACGGGGAGGGTATGGGTGAGCTTTTGAGCGCATTAATGCCTTTAGCGGATCGCTTAGAGTCTGAAATGGCTCAAAGGTTTGGGGACGTTGAAATCGATACACCCGTTGGCGATTTTGATTATTTTGAAGGTGAACAGTTTTTTGGCGACGATCATTTTAATAAAAAACCTTTGCAAATAGCAGTCATTGGTCGACCGAATGCAGGCAAGTCGACATTGATCAATAAAATAATAGGTCAAGATCGCTTACTGACTGGACCCGAGGCGGGCATAACAAGAGATGCAATTTCGTTAAACTTTGTTTGGAATGGTACTTCTGTTAAATTTTTCGATACGGCTGGAATGCGAAAAAAAGCTAAAGTGCAAAACAAGATAGAAAAGCTTTCAGTAAGTGATGGTTTGAGAGCTGTAAAATTTGCTGAAGTTGTTGTTATTTTACTTGATGCCGATATACCATTTGAGCAGCAGGATTTACGTATTGCTGATTTAGCCGAAAGAGAGGGAAGAGCAGTTGTTTTAGCGGTTAATAAGTGGGATTTAGAGAGAAATAAGCAGAAAAAGATAGAAAATTTACGTGAGGCTTTTGAAAGGCTCTTGCCTCAACTAAAGGGAGCGCCTTTGGTAACCATTTCAGCGAAAACAGGTAGAGGATTACCCCAACTTCGCAGCGCCATACTCAGTGCTTACAGAGTTTGGAATAGTAGAATTTCGACTGCTCAATTAAATCAGTGGTTATCCGCTATGCTTATCTCTCACCCGCCACCAGCTCCAAATGGGAAACGAATTAAAATGCGTTATATTACACAACCAAAGACCCGGCCTCCTGGATTTGTCATCATGTGCTCTAATCCTGACAAAGTGCCTCAAAGTTATTCACGGTATTTAGTTAACGGTCTACGGGAAGATTTTAAAATGCCAGGAACTCCAATTCGAATGACTTTAAGATCTCAGGCTGAAAAAAATCCTTATAAAAACAAAAAGAAGCCGACCCAATCTAGGTTAAAAAAGCATCTTAAATAATTGAAAATAAATATTTTTATATTTTTGATTTGGGTTTTTTCAGCAAAGGTTACCCTTATTATCAATAACCGTCTTTCCGCCTAGGTAATTTTTTAAAATTTCTGGTAATTTGACTGAACCATCTTCCTGCTGCCCGTTTTCTAAAACCGCAATTAGGCACCTGCCAACAGCTAAACCAGAACCATTCAAAGTCGTTAGTTTTCTGGGCGCCAAAACCAGTATCGCCAGAACACAGCAACATTACTCTGTAAGGTAAATCTAGTTTTTCCAAAATAGCTTTGGCGCAGTTGGTCATACGTTCATGCTCAGCCAAAGAGTCATTCGGATGTGTGATAGAAACCATTTCAACTTTTTCAAATTGATGCTGTCGAAGCATGCCAGCCGTATCCTTGCCAGCAGAGCCAGCTTCTGACCTGAAGCACTGCGTATGTGCTGTCATTCTTATCGGTAAGCTGCTTTCTAAAGTGATGGCGTTAGCAGATGTGTTTGTCAAAGTAACTTCTGAAGTTGGTATTAACCACCATCCATTTGTTGTTTGATAGCTATCATCAGAAAATTTTGGCAGTTGATTAGTTCCAAACATTGCTTCTTCTCTTACTAAAACGGGTGTCATAGTTTCCGTTAAGCCATGTTCATTAATGTGGGTGTCTAACATAAATTGTGCCAGAGCTCTATGGAGGCGAGCTACAGAGCCACGCAAAACGACAAAGCGGGAGCCAGAAAGTTTTGCTGCTGTCTCAAAGTCCATACCTGGTATCGCAGCAGGTATTTCATAGTGTTCCTTGGGATTTTTTATTGTTCTAGGTTCTCCCCAAGAAAAAATTTCTACGTTCTCATTTTCATCGTTACCATCGGGGACTTCTTGATTTAGAATATTAGGTAAAGACATTAACGCTAAAGTAAGTTCTTCATCCAGAGACTTGGCTCTAGCATTCATGTCAGCCACTTCGTTTTTTTTCTCTGCAACGAGCTTGCGAAGTTTTTCGAACTCTTCTTCATTACCTGATGCTTTTGCTGCTCCGATTAATTTACTCGACTTATTTTGCTCCGCTTGAGCTGTTTCCGCTGCTAAAATCGCAGAGCGTCGATCTTCATCAATTTTCAAAATTTCTTTCGATGCAGCATTTATTCCACGCCGTCCAAGTGCTTTATCAAATTCTTTTGGATTTTCACGAATAAAGCGTATGTCATGCATAGGTTGCGTCCCCACAGATTTTTATAATTCGCCAAAGCGAATAACTCATATTGTATTTTAGTAACACCAAAAAATGTGTGAGGGTATTAAATTTATTTTACGATCGAAGTAAGCCGTTCTCATTAATTCTTCTTGCAATTCCTATAACGAAATTGCTTCAAAAAACTGGCATTATAAATCCCATAGGTACTTTTTAATCCAAAATTCACCAAAAGAGTATTTAACGACAGAAGCCCTTGCAAACTGGAGTTCTTGCGAATAGGTTGCGCGAGTGATTACAAGGGGTAAATCTAAATGGGTTTTCAAGACTTTATACCATTAATTTTGATCTTCGCGATCATGTATTTTTTACTAATTCGTCCTCAGCAAAAAAAGGTCAAAGAGCATCAAAACATGGTTGCGTCTCTCAGACGCGGTGATCAAGTAGTGACACAGGGTGGTCTTATTGGAAAAGTAACAAAAGTTAAAGAAGACAATGAAATTGAGGTTGAAGTGTCTGACGGCGTGAAGGTTCGCGTCGTTCAAAATACCATCGCTCAAGTTTTGTCAAAAACAGAGCCTGCTAAAGACAAGTAGCAAAAACTACGAGGTTAGATAAGATGCTTCAAATCGCTCTTTGGAAGCGTTTAGTAATATGGTTTCTTTGTATTGGCGGGCTGCTGTTAGCACTGCCCAATGCTTTCTACTCTAGGGTTGAAAGTTTTAACGACGCCAAGCTGACGAGCGAGACTGCCGAAGGTTGGCCTTCCTTTTTACCATCATCTCTTGTGAACCTGGGTTTGGATTTGAGGGGGGGCGCCCATCTTCTCGCCGAGGTTCAAGTAGCCGATGTATACGAGCAGAGAATGGCGGCTTTGTGGCCTGAAGTTCGAGATTTGCTTCGCAATGAACGAGCTAAAGTGGGAACTATACGATTACAAAAGGGAGAGCCAAATGAGCTCAAAATCAAACTGTCCAAACCTGAAGCGATTAATGACGCTGTAAAATTAGTAGAAACACTCGCTAAGCCTGTTTCGAGCATTGGCAGCGTCGGAAAATTGGATCTGGAAGTAATAGGAGAAAACAGTGACCTTATCGTAAGGTTAAGTGAAGCTGAGAGACGTGCGACTGATGATCGAACCATGCAGCAAGCCTTGGCAATTATTCGGCGTCGAATAGATGAGGTGGGAACTCGTGAGCCAACCATCCAAAGGCAAGGCACTGAAAGAATCCTAATCCAAGTTCCAGGAATTGGATCGGCATCTGAGCTAAAACAATTAATTGGCACCACTGCTCAGTTAACGTTCCAACCCGTCATTGCAGCTCGCGTAAACTCAGACTCCATTGCAGGATCTGGCGAAGAGCTTCTCCCATCATTAGAAAATCCTTCAGAATTTTATCTTTTGGATGCTGGTGCTGTTGTCACAGGGGAAGAACTCGTAGACGCACAGCCAAGTTTTGATCAGAATGGGCGACCAGCGGTTAATTTTAGGTTTAACCCTTCTGGTGCTCGAAAATTTGGAGATTACACTGCTGAAAATATAGGTAACCCTTTTGCAATCGTTTTGGACAATGAGGTTATCAGTGCCCCGACTATTCAGAGCCATATACCCGGCGGATCTGGTATTATAACAGGTAGTTTTACGATAGAAGAAAGTACAGAACTAGCTGTCTTGTTGCGGGCAGGGGCCTTGCCGGCAGGTCTCTTATTTCTAGAAGAAAGAACAATTGGACCTGAATTAGGGGCGGATAGTATTAGAGCAGGAAAGATAGCCTGTGTTGTAGCTTTTGGGGCTGTTTTGATATTTATGGCAGCCAGCTATGGGCTCTTTGGTCTTTTTGCAAATGTTGCGCTTCTGCTAAACGTAGGTTTAATTTTTGGCTTGTTATCTGGAATAGGCGCAACATTAACATTGCCGGGCATAGCTGGGATTGTATTGACCATTGGGATGGCCGTTGATGCTAATGTTTTAATATTTGAAAGAATTCGTGAAGAGTTAGTCTCTGCTAAGGGGCCGGCCAGGGCAATAGAACTAGGCTATGAAAAAGCTATGTCTGCAATTTTAGATGCCAATATAACAACTTTTATTGCTGCTGTTATCTTGTTTGTTATGGGATCTGGTCCAGTCAGAGGTTTTTCAATTACTCTTGGTCTTGGAATTTTAACATCTGTTTTTACTGCAATATTTGTAACACGCCTATTAGTAGTTATGTGGTTTGAACGGCGTAGACCGAAAACGATAGAGGTTTAGTAATGCGTCTAAAGCTTGTACCTAAAAATACATCTTGGGATTTTTTTTCAAGGTCAAATTTATGGATAGGGATATCAATCGTTTTGGTTATTCTGTCCTTACTTTCATTTTTTATTCAAAGCTTAAATTTTGGGATAGATTTTCGTGATTAGTTGAAAATAGTTTGCAAAAGCTTCGGGAAGTTAGCGAAGATATAAAGTTTGTTTCCGTAGAAAGTGTTGGACCTAAAGTATCTGGTGAGCTGATCAAGACGGCTATAATCGCAGTAATTTTAGCTATTTCAGCAGTGTTGTTTTACATTTGGATCCGATTTGAGTGGCAGTTTGCCGTTGGTGCCATTTCAGCTTTGATCCATGATGTTATTTTGACAATAGGAATTTTTTCTGCACTCCAAATTAAATTTGATCTGGCAATCATCGCGGCAATTTTAACAATAGTTGGATATTCTTTGAACGATACGGTGGTTGTTTTTGACAGAGTGAGAGAAAACTTAAGAAAATTTAAAAAGCGATCTCTGGTAGAGGTAATGAACCTTTCGATAAATGAAACCATGAGCCGCACTGTAATGACATCTGTCACAACACTATTAGCATTGATTTCTTTATTTATACTTGGTGGTGATGTTATACGTGGCTTTGTTTTTGCTATGATTTGGGGCGTTGTTGTGGGGACTTACAGCTCCATTTTTATAGCCTCGGCAATCCTCCTTTGGACTGGTGTTAAAAGGGATTGGAGTAAACCAAATGCCGAAGCAGGTACGCAGGTGCCGCAATAATCACTGAAAATCTTATAACGAGTATGCTGTTGCAAGATGGCATGGTTTGGATTTTATTTGCTGCTTTGATTGCTGGTCTCGTTCGGGGTTTTTCAGGGTTTGGCACAGCAATGGTTTTTCTTCCAATCGCTAGTCAATATTTGACACCTTTTGAGGCAATTGCATCTCTTGCAATAATGGAGTTTCTTGGAACATTTGCTGTTATGAGAAATTCATGGAGTGATGCTGAAAAAAAAGATTTAGCAAGATTAGTTACTGGAATGTTTATCGTCACACCTTTTGCGCTTATACTATTGGCGCAAGCCAGTTCCGATGTTTACAGATACAGCGTATCAATATTGTCGCTATCTCTTTTGGTTTTAGTGGGTGCAGGTATTAGATATAAAGGCCGACTAAACCCATTGATTATCTTTTCTGTGGGTGGATTAGGTGGTCTTACTGGTGGATTAACAGGTATTCCTGGTCCTCCCGTTATTCTTTTATACGTGGCCAGTTCACATCCAATTTCCGTAATAAGGGCAAATAATCTCCTTTTCTTATATTTTTTTGATGTTTGTGTGGTTTTATTTTTTCTTTTTACTGGTGTTCTTACCTTGAAATTGGTTTTACTTGGATCACTGTTAGCTGTTCCCAATTTCTTAGGTAATTTTCTTGGTGCTAAATTTTTTAATCCACAAAAAACAAATCAATATCGCCTTTTTGCTTATATAATCATTGCGACAGCAGCGATAAGTGGTCTTCCTGTTTGGGACTAGTCGGTTACAGTAAAGAGTTTGGAAATTTTTTATGCACGTTAATGAAGTTAAATATTTTGATGCAATCCCAATTGATAGCTATGGACCTGGGTTTTTTCGTATCGAAGGTAAAATTTTAAAAAGTGGTATAGTGTGTTCTCGGTCCGGCGTATATTCATGGAAAGGTTACAAAGATTTAAATATTTTAGAAGAATTGCAATATAAGATTGACGTTTTGTTCGTAGGTACTGGCAATGAAATTTGCCAGGTGCCGGAAAGTTTCCGTAAAAGGTTGGAAGAAATTGGTTTAGCTTTGGAAATTATGAGTACACCTTCTGCATGCCGAACTTACAACGTATTACTTTCTGAGGGGCGGCGAATTGCCATCGCTGCTCTGCCTGTTGATGAAAGGTAGAGAAATTGGCTATTTCCGCTAAGTCATTATCAGTATCTCGCGGTGGAATTAACCTACTAGAGGGGCTTAATATAGAATTAAATAGTGGTCAGGCAGGTATTTTGCATGGTCCAAACGGAGTGGGAAAAACGACCCTTCTAAGGGCATTAGCAGGATTGCAGCCTATTGAGTCAGGTAAAATAGAATATTCAATCGACGACGTTTGCTACTCTGGTCACGCAGATGGTGTTAAACCCACTTTAACAGTTCGAGAAAACTTGGAATTTTGGGCAGATATTTTTGGTCATCACTCAATTAGTGAGGCCGCTGAACAATTTATGATAAGTGATTTTCTAGACTTGAAAGTGGGGACTTTGTCAGCCGGTCAAAAAAGAAGAGTTGGACTTTCAAGGCTTGGATTAACAGGTCGCTCGGTTTGGTTGCTTGATGAACCTACTGTTTCCTTAGACCAAACTTCCGTAAGTATTTTTGAAAATATCATAAAAGATCATCTTTTGAAAAATGGTTGTGCATTAATCGCAACCCATATTGATCTAGGATTAGAAGACAGCGCCAAAACAATTGATCTTTCTAAATATCAACCTCAATTAGGGAAGTTGAGTAGGTCAGATGAGGCTTTTGTATGATTGCACTAATTTTCCGTGATTTAAGAATTGCCATTCGAGTGGGGGGAGGCTTTGGCCTAAGTTTGGCATTTTTTTTCATAATTGTTATTTTTTTTCCGTTTGCCATTGGACCAAATTTAGAGCTGCTATCTAAAGTGGCTCCCGGAACATTATGGATAGGAGCTCTTTTGGCCTGCCTTTTATCTCTTGAGCGTATTTTTGCTTTAGATTTTGAAGATGGAACATTAGATTTGTTAGCGACTTCACCCTTGCCATTGGAGGGTGTTGTGATGGCCAAAGCCCTAGTCCATTGGTTAACCACCGGTTTGCCGCTAGTTTTTATATCACCTTTTCTTGGGATTTTGCTTGGTTTGCAAAATATCAGCGTTTTATTTTTGGTAATGTCGTTGTTGCTAGGAACGCCGGCCTTGAGCATAATAGGAACATTTGGTGCCGCTTTAACGGCAGGAATGAAACGAGGAGGGCTTTTGTTGTCACTTTTGGTTTTGCCTCTCTATATACCAACCTTGATCTTTGGCGCCGAGGCCGCACGCCGGGGAATAGAAGGTTTTGAAATACAGTCCTCTATATTGTTGCTATTAGGTGTTACATTGTTAAGTTGGGCCATATTACCATTTGCTGCTGCCAGCGTGCTAAGGATAAATTTGAGATAAAGGGTGAAAATGTCTTTTTGGGAATATGCTAATCCAGTAAAATTTCTAAAGCTGTCAGGTACCGTTTTGCCTTATTTTAGTGTTTTTGCTGCTCTTATGATAATTTCAGGTTTGTGTTGGGGTTTTTTCTTCACACCGGACGATTATAAGCAGGGCGCAACTGTGAAAATATTGTACGTACATGTGCCAGCTGCCTTCGTGGCTATTAATGCTTGGTT
>LUMH01000238.1_pt1 | contig 10448 bp, 10 predicted proteins | sample 730001 | NCBI WGS metagenome assembly LUMH01 (sample SAMN03860268, study PRJNA289734) | marine metagenome | biome: seawater column; feature: ocean; material: water; isolation source: Red Sea water column Station 34 - depth 25m | place: Saudi Arabia: Red Sea | collected 2011-10-15 | depth 25 m
TATTATTGACTGAGCAACGTACATTAAAGCCTTCCTGTCTTCTTTAGCTCCAATTGAATTACTGATTAGAGCTGTAGTTCCGGCTCCAATACCTACCGCAACAGCTATAGCTATAAAGTATATTGGCCAAGATTTTGCAATTGCTGCTAACGCTTCTGGTGAAATTCTACCTGCAAAATAAGTATCGACTAGATTATAAAAAGTTTGAAATAGTGATCCTGTGCTTGCAGGTATGGTCACTTTTCTTAAGAGTTGCCAAATTGAACCTTTAGTCAAATCCATAATTAAAATTCCTTTTGAAACTTATGCTTTCTTCCAGCTTTTTTAGCAAGATTAATTTGATTTTGCCTCATACGAAATCTTGTTTTTTGTGAATTTGAGAGTGTGTCATAACACCTTGGGCACGAAACACCCTCTTCATATTTATAAGATTTTTTATCTTTTATTGAAAAAGTCATTCGACATCCACTGCATACAGAGTAAGTTCCATGTTTTAATTTGTGTTTAAGAGATACTCTATTATCAAAAACAAAACATTCTCCTTTCCATAGACTGTCTTTCCTCTCAGTTTTTTTCAAATAATTAAGTATTCCACCTTTTAATTGAAAAACATTTTTAAAACCTTTTCTTTTTAAAAATATGGAGGCCTTTTCACATCTAATTCCTCCAGTGCAGAACATTGCTACAGGTTTGGTTTTATCGACTGTTTTTAGATATTTTGGAAAATCTCTAAAATTTTGAATATTTGGATTTTTAGAATTTTTAAAGGTACCCACATCATATTCAAATGGTTTTCTAGCATCTATAACTAAAGTTTCTTTATTTGAAATAAGTTTATTCCATGACTTTCCAGAAACATATCTATTAAGTTTTTTATTCTTTGGGTTTATTTTTAAACCCAATGGAACAACTTCATTTTTGATTTTTATTTTACCTTTGTGGAATGGTTGAAAAAGACTCTTAGAAATATTCTTACTATCAAAATCTTTCAATCGAAACTGTCTTTTTATAATCTTTATTATTTTACTAATATCATCTTTTTTGCCTGCAATTGTTCCATTTATACCCTCTGCCGATAAAATTATTGTGCCCCTCACATTTTTTTTTAAAATTTCTTTTTGAAATAGAGATTTATATTTTTTCAAAAATTTAATCTTTTTAAATTTATAAAAACCAAAAACTGTATACATTATTTTTTAATACAAATTGTAAGTCCATCACCTATTGGAATAATATTTTTTGCAACTCTGCTATCTTTCTTAATGTGTGTATTAAATTCCCTTATAATATTTGTAAATTTATCGTTTTTCGTATCATCTATTACTTCTCCGTGCCATAAAACATTATCTATAACAATAAGTCCATTTTTATTAATAAGATCCATAGATGCTTCATAGTATTTAAGGTAATTTTCCTTATCAGCATCAATAAAAATTAAATCAAATCTTTGACTTGAGTCTTTCAATTCATTTAGGCTTTCAGTAGCAGGTTTTACAATTTGCTTTATTTTTTTTTCATTTGCTTTTTTATAAAATGATTGTGCTTTAATACTGAATTCAGGACTTTTATCTAAGCTAATTAGAAGACCATCAGATGGAAGGGCTAAGGCCATTGATAAAGCGCTAAAACCTGTGAAACTTCCTATTTCTAAAATCTTTTTAATATTAGAGATTTTAATTAATGTTTGTAGAAATTGTGCTTGAGAAACTGAAATTTGCAATCTCTGTTGATCACCAAGACTTATATTATATTGAATTATCTCTTTCTGAACATCAGTCAAAGGCTCTGAATGATCAATAATGTATTTTTCAAGATTTTCAGTTAAATCTAATTTCTTAGGCATAATTAGCCTTTTAAAAGTTTTTTTAGAATTTCATTTGTCAATTGAGGGTTTGCTTTCCCACCAGATAATTTCATAACCTGTCCAACAAAAAAACCAAACAATTTTTCTTTTCCAGCTTTATATTGATCAACTTTATCTTTATTTTTTGATAGTATTTCATTAATCATTTTTTCTAATTCTTTAGGATCGCTTTGTTGTTTCATCCCTTTTGACTCTATGATTTTTTTTGGGTTATCACCGCTTTCAACCATAATTTCGAAAACTTCTTTTGCTATTCTTCCTGAAATCTCTCCAGATTTAATTGATTGTACTAACTCAGCAAAATTTTTAGCAGAAATTGGTGAGTTAGAAATATTAAGTCCTTTGTCGTTGAGCATTGCAAATAAATCACCCATCATCCATGTAGCTGCTAGTTTTTTGTCAGATAATTTTGCAACTTCCTCATAATAATCAGAGATTTCTTTTTCGGAAACCAATACGTTTGCTTCGTATGAGTTAAGCCCATATTCTTGAATAAATCTCTCCTTCTTATTATCTGGCAACTCAGGCAAAGATTTTTTTAAATCATCAATTAATTTTTGTTCAAGTTTTAATGGTAAAAGATCTGGATCAGGAAAGTATCTATAATCGTGAGCATCTTCTTTTGATCTCATTGATCTTGTTTCATTTTTTTTTGTATCAAATAATCTTGTTTCTTGATCTATCTCTTTTCCATCTTCTAGTAATTCAACCTGTCGATTAGCCTCATATTCAATCGCCATTTGCATAAATTTAATTGAATTTACATTTTTAATTTCACATCTTGTGCCGAAATTTTTATCGCCTACTTTTCTTACTGATACATTTACATCTGCTCTTAATGAACCTTCTTGCATATTGCCATCACATGTGCCCAAGTATCTCATAATGGTTCTTAATTTTTTTATGTAAGCATTTACTTCATCGGGCGAACGAAGATGGGGTTTGCTAACGATTTCCATTAAAGCTATTCCAGAACGATTTAAATCAACATAGGTGCTTGAAGGATCCATATCATGGATACTTTTACCTGCGTCCTGTTCTAAATGAAGCCTTTCAATGCCAATTTCTTTTGAACCATAAGGCATATCCAGTAAAACTTTTCCTTCACCAACAATAGGATTTTTATATTGGGAAATCTGGTAGCCCTGTGGAAGATCTGCATAAAAATAATTTTTTCTATCGAATACTGAATAATTATTTATTTTTGCATTTAAACCTAAGCCTGTTCTTACAGCTTGTTTCACGCACTCCTCATTGATAACTGGTAGCATTCCGGGAAAAGCAGAGTCAATTAAACTTACTTGTTTGTTAGGATCAGCTCCGAATTTAGTTGAGGAGCCTGAAAAAAGTTTAGAATTAGAAAGGACTTGAGCATGAACTTCTAAACCTATAACTACTTCATACTTCCCTTTCTCACCATTTATAAAATAATCAAATTTTTCTTTGCTCATGACCACCACTTTTTAATTTCATTTTTATAACCACAATTCTTTTCGAATGCGTAACCAATATTGAGAATTTTTTGTTCATCTAAGGCTTTACCTATCAATTGTAAACCAAGTGGGTAGCCCTGTTTATCTAATCCAGCAGGAAGAGATAAGGCTGGTAATCCAGCTAAATTTACTGGTACCGTAAAAATGTCATTTAAATACATTGATACAGGATCATTAGTTTTTTCTCCTATCTTAAATGCTGAGCTTGGTGTTGAAGGCGTTAAAATAGCATCAACTTTAGTAAAACTATCATCAAAATCTTTTTTTATTAATTGTCTTACTTTTTGGGCTTTTAAATAATAGGCATCGTAATAACCAGACGATAAAACATAAGTGCCTATTAGTATTCTTCTCTTTACTTCATCACCAAATCCTTCTGATCTAGTGTTTTCATACATTTCAATTAAATCTTTTCCTTTTTGTGATCTGTAGCCATATCTTACGCCATCATATCTTGCTAAATTTGATGAAGCTTCCGCAGGTGCAACAATATAGTAAGTAGGCAAAGCATACTTTGTGTGGGGTAATGAAATATCAATTAACTGTGCGCCTAAATCTTTTAATATTTTTTTTCCCTTTTCCCAAAGTTCATCAATTTCCTTTGGCATATTATCTACTCGATACTCTTTAGGGATACCAATTTTCAATCCTTTGATATTATCTTTTAAATTTTTTGAGTATGTTTCTTTTTTTTTATTAATTGAGGTTGAGTCTTTTTCATCAAAACCAGACATTGCTTCAAGCATAATTGAACAATCATTTACTGTTTTAGTCATTGGTCCTGCTTGGTCTAATGAAGAAGCAAAAGCAACTATACCCCACCTCGAACAAAGACCGTAAGTTGGCTTGAGACCTACAGTACCAGTAAATGATGCAGGCTGCCTAATAGACCCACCTGTATCTGTTCCAATTGTTGCAGGAGTAAGATCAGCCGCCAAAGCAGAGGAAGATCCCCCTGAAGAACCACCTGGAACTAGATGATCTCCGATAGGATTAATAACGTTTCCAAAAAAACTTGTTTCATTCGAAGAACCCATAGCAAATTCATCACAATTTAATTTTCCAAGTAAAAAAGCTCCATTGTTCCATAAATTTTTTGTTACAGTAGACTCATATGAAGGAATAAAATTATTTAAAATATTGCTTCCAGCCGTAGTTTTTACATTTTCAGTACAAAATAAATCTTTTACAGCTAAAGGTACTCCGCTAAGAAGTTGTTCATTATTTGGTTTGTTATCAAATTTTTTTGCATTTTCTAATGCTTGATCAAATGTTGTAGTTACAAAAGCATTTAGTTTTTTTGCATTTTCAATGTTCTTTATATATGCTTGTGTAAGTTCTAATGAGGATATCTTCTTAGACTTTATACTTTCCAAAATTTCACTTAAACTTTGATTAGTTATATTGCTCATTACTCAACCACCTTTGGAACTACAAAAAACTCCTCATTTTTTTTTGGAGAATTTTTAAGAATTTTTTCTCTTATCTTGCCATCACTGATTTCGTCTTTCCTTGATCTCAAAGACTGGTTTAAAATCGATGTTAATGGTTCAACTTTATCAGTATTCAGTTCATTTAATTGTTCAATAAACTTGAAAATTGAGTTTAAATCTTTGGTTAAGCTATCTACTTTAGCTTCATCAACTGAAATTCGAGCTAATTTTGCTACATGTTTAATTTTCTCTTTATCTAAGGACATTTGTGCAATAAGTTAATTTAAATGTGTTTTATCACAAATTAGGTAAATTTCATGCTCGATATTGACGTATTTATTGAAAAAACTAAGAAAAAATCAAGATTAATAGGTATTGATCCTGGCGGCAAAAGAATAGGAATAGCTCTATCAGATGAAAATAAAATTGTAGCTACGCCATACACCACGATTATTAAAGAAAATTATAGAGACCTAGTTGATCAAATTAAGAAAATTGTCAAAGAATATGACATAGACGGAATAGTCATAGGTAATCCAATTAATATGGATGGAACGGAAGGGCCTTCTTCACAATCAGCTAAAGATCTAGCTAAAAATCTTTCAAAAGATATTACAGAAAATATCACTTTATGGGATGAGAGACTATCTAGCCAGGGAGCCTTTAATCTATCTAATGATTTAGCAATTAATTCATCAAAAAAAGTGAAGAAATTAGACGAGAATTCTGCTCAATTTATACTTCAAGGGATTCTAGATTATTATCATAAAAAAAATACTTGATATAATATAGTAAAAGGCCTATAGAGTTGATTTTAATGGCAACTGAAAAAAAAGTTACAGCTATTAAAAACACTCCCAAACATCTATTAGGTATTCAAAATTTATCAGTTCTCGAGGCAAAAGAGATTTTAACCGAAGCAAAATCCTTCATAAAATTAAACAGAGGAAGTTCTAAAAAACTAGATGTCCTTAGGGGAAAAACTCAAATAAACTTATTTTTTGAACCTTCTACAAGGACACAGAGTTCATTTGATTTAGCTGGAAAAAGACTAGGAGCGGACGTAATGACGATGAATATGGGTAACTCTGCATTAAAAAAAGGTGAAACATTAATTGACACTGCCATGACATTAAATGCCATGCATCCTGACATAATTGTTATAAGACATCAAGACTCGGGTGCACCAAATCTTCTTTCACAAAAAGTAAATTGCACAGTCATCAATGCAGGTGATGGAAGGAGAGAACACCCTACACAAGCCTTACTTGATGCTTTAACAATTATTAATAGAAAAGGTAACATTGAAGGATTAAAAATTGCAATATGCGGAGACATTCTTCATTCAAGAGTTGCTAGGTCTAATATTTATTTAATGAATATGTTGGGTGCAGAAGTAAATGTCATTGCACCAAAAACTTTAATGCCCAAAGGGATAGATAACTTAGGTGTTAAATCATTTACCGATATGAAAAAAGGATTAGATGGGTGTGATATTGTTATGATGTTAAGATTACAAAATGAAAGAATGCAGGGATCTTTTCTTCCATCAAAGAGAGAATATTACGAATTTTTTGGACTAACGCCAGAAAAACTAAAGTTTGCAAAAAAAGATGCTTTACTAATGCACCCCGGTCCAATGAACAGAGGTGTTGAGATTGATACTAAATTAGCAGATGACATAAATGTTAGTCTAGTGAAAGAACAAGTTGAATTAGGTGTAGCTGTCAGGATGGCATGTTTAAAATTGTACTGTAAATAAATGAAAGAAAAAATTTTGACAAATGTAAGAATTATCGACCCATCTCAAAAGATGGATGAAATAGGAAATATAGTTATCGATGAAAAAGGAAAAATAAAATCCATTGGAAAAAAATCAGGTACATCTAAATCAGCAGAAAAAATCGATTTGAAAGGCCTAGTAGCTATTCCTGGATTAGTTGATATGAAAGCTTTTGTTGGAGAGCCTGGCTTTGAATATAAAGAAAATTTTAGAACATTAAGCCAAGCAGCTTTGGCAGGTGGAGTAACTTCAATTGTAACTATGCCAAATACTAAGCCAGTTATAGACAACGTATCTATGGTGGACTTTATAATTAGAAGGGGTAGAGATAAAGCTAAGGTAAATCTTTTTCCATGTGCTTCGATTACTAGACAGATGGAGGGTAATCAGATGACTGAATTTGGTTTGTTAAAAGCAAGAGGAATTATTGGGTTTAGTGATGTTAATAAAACTATCCAAAATTCTGAATTGATGTCTAGAATAATGAACTATGCTTCAGACATTGATGTTCTGATTATGCAACATGCCGAGGATTATGAATTAGCTAAAAATTCATGCATTAATCAGGGCGAAGTGGCAACAAGATTAGGTTTACAAGGTGTCTCAGATATTGCTGAAAAGATTATTATTGAAAGGGATTTATCTTTGTTAAGTGAATTTCCTTGCAGATATCATATTAATCAAATTTCCTCAAAAAATTCTCTTAATGTTATTAAAAAAAATAAATCTAATGGAATAAAATTCAGCACAGGGGTTTCTATTAACAATTTATCGTTAAATCAAAATGACATCGGAGAATTTAGAACTTTTTTGAAATTATCTCCCCCTCTTAGAAGCGAGGAGGATAGACTTTCATTAATAGAAGGAATAAAGAATGATCTCATTAATGTAATTGTATCAGATCACATTCCTGAAGATGAGGAAAGTAAAAGACTTCCGTTTGCACAAGCAGCGACAGGTTCTATCGGTATAGAGACATTGCTATCTTTATCTTTAGAGCTATACCATAATGAATCATTGCCTTTGGAAAAAATAATTAAGTGCTTAACGATCAATCCAGCTAAGATACTAAAAATAGATAAAGGATCCCTTAAAGAAGGATCGGACGCAGATATTTGTATATTTGATCTGGAAAAACCATGGGTAGTGAAAGCAGAAGAACTTAAATCAAAATCAAAAAATACTGCGATTGAAAATAGAAAATTACAAGGTAAAGTGAAAATGACTTTGCTTCAAGGCGAAGTAGTATATTCGAACTAATGGACATAAATTTAATTATTGTAGCAATTTACTCATACCTTTTGGGATCAATACCATTTGGATTACTCTTGACTAGGATATTTCTAAAAAAAGATATTAGAACTGTTGGCTCTGGCAATATAGGAACTACAAATGTGCTTAGAACTGGAAATAAATTTCTCGCAATAACTACGTTAGCTCTTGATTTATTTAAAGGATACATTTCAGTTTATATAACAATATTTTATTTTGAAGACTTAACCTCTCTATCTGCATTAATTTGTTTCATCGGACATATTTTTCCTGTTTGGTTAAAATTTAAAGGAGGAAAAGGTGTGGCAACTTACCTTGGAGTAATTTTAGCTTTATCTAATAAATTTTTTTTAATTTTTATCATAGCGTGGATTTCTTTATCGTTATTATTTAGATTTGCATCATTATCTTCAATGATTTCTTCGTTAATAGTTTTTCTCTATGCATATTTTTACGAAATAAATAACAATATCCTAATACTTTTTATTTTTTTTGTGATGATTCTTTTTACTCATAAAGAAAATATTTTAAGACTTAAAAGTTCTACAGAAAATAAAATTAAGTTATAAGTGCTGTCTTTTCTAGTTTTTCAATAATAAATTTGACAAACTCGTTTAATTTTGAAAATAAACAATTAATGAACTTAGTAATTGTTGAAAGTCCAGCTAAAGCAAAAACAATAAATAAATATTTAGGAAAAGATTATTTAGTTTTAGCAAGTTATGGTCATATAAGAGATTTGCCTTCAAAAAATGGGTCTGTCGATCCAGAAAATAAATTTCAAATGGAGTGGGAAATTGATTCTTTTTCAAAAAAATATTTAAAAGAAATTACAAATGCTGCTGAAGACTCAGATAAAATTATTTTAGCAACGGATCCAGATCGTGAAGGTGAGGCTATAGCTTGGCACGTTAAAGAAGTTCTGGAAAAAAAGAAACTTCTCAAAGATAAAAATTTAGAAAGAGTTGTCTTTAATGAAATTACTAAAAAAGCAATACTCGATGCTATAAAAAATCCTAGACAAATCCATTTACCTTTAGTCGAAGCTTACTTAGCTAGACGAGCGTTAGATTATCTTGTCGGATTTAATATCTCACCAATCCTTTGGACTAAATTACCTGGATCAAAATCAGCAGGAAGAGTTCAATCTGTGGCCTTAAAGCTTATTACCGAAAGAGAAAAGGAAATAGAATTATTTAAACCAGATGAATATTGGACTCTTACATCGGACTTTACAAATAAAAATAATAAAAATATTTTTTCAAAATTAAGTTTATTTAATGGAGAAAAAATAGAAAAATTTTCTTTCAAAAATAAAGAAGAAATACAAAAAGCAGTTGATGTAATCAATAAAACAAAATTTAAAATTACAGATGTAAACACAAAAGTATTCAGACGTAATCCCCTAGCCCCTTTTACCACTTCTACCTTACAGCAAACTGCTTCAGGACGATTTGGTTTTGGAGCTTCCAGAACAATGCAAATTGCACAACGACTGTATCAAGGAGTAGATATCGAGGGTGAAACTACCGGATTAATTACTTATATGAGAACTGATGGAACTAATATTTCAAAAGAAGCAATTGATGACTTTAGAAAATTCATTACTGATGATTATGGTGATAAATATTTACCAGAGGCACCAAATAATTACACGGGGAAAAAAGCAAAGAACGCTCAGGAAGCTCATGAGGCAATCAGGCCAACAAATATAAGTAGAAAACCTTCTGACATCAAAAAATATGTTAATGCTGATCAATTTAAGCTCTATGAATTAATTTGGAGTAGAGCCTTATCACTCAAACGATAACAAAATTAACTTTAGAGCTAGTGGCTCAGTCGTAAAATTTGATGGATTTCTTAAAGTTTATCAAGTTCAAGAAACTGACGAAGATGCAAAGAATATTTTGCCTGAAGTCAAAGTTGGTGAAGAAATTAGCATACTTAAATTACATGATGAGCAGCACTTTACAGATCCACCACCACGATACTCTGAGGCTAGTTTAGTGAAAAAGATGGAGGAATTAGGCATAGGGAGACCCTCTACTTATGCTAGCATTATCTCAGTATTATCAACGAGAAATTATGTCGAATTAATTAATAAAAGGTTTAATCCAACTGACAGAGGTAAGCTAATTTCAGCTTTTTTAGAAAAATTATTCTCTAAATACGTTGATTATAATTTCACTGCAGACCTAGAAAATCAGCTAGATGAAATCACTAGTGGTAAAATTGAATGGGTTCAAGTTTTAGATAATTTTTGGAAAGATTTTTACGAAAATGTTGGAAAAGTTAAAGAAAAGAGAACTAGAGAAGTATTAGACTTATTAAATGAGAGTTTAGGGGCTTTAATTTTTGAAAGAGATGATAAAGACGCAATCGATCGAAAATGCAAGTTGTGTTCCAATGGAGAACTAAGTCTAAAAAATAGTTTTAGAGGTGGTGCTTTTATAGGATGTTCAAATTATCCAGAATGTAAATTTACTAGACCTTTATCTAAAGCTAAAGCTGCAGCTCAATATAATTTAGCAGAGCCTAAATTACTTGGTCAAAATGAAAAAGGTAAAGATATATATTTAAAAAATGGAAGATTTGGTCCCTAT
>LUMH01000671.1_pt1 | contig 10417 bp, 11 predicted proteins | sample 730001 | NCBI WGS metagenome assembly LUMH01 (sample SAMN03860268, study PRJNA289734) | marine metagenome | biome: seawater column; feature: ocean; material: water; isolation source: Red Sea water column Station 34 - depth 25m | place: Saudi Arabia: Red Sea | collected 2011-10-15 | depth 25 m
ACACTAAGGGAGATAGCAGTTGATAGTTATAGTACCGAGTGGTACTTGCCAATCCCACTTGCAGATAGAGATTATAAAGTTGAATTAGGTTACAAATATGGTTTTAACTGGATGTCATTGGCATTTTCTTCGATAAGCCATGTTCCTGGGTCTCATCCTTCTGAGCAAATTCTTGATAAATTTGTACCTTTTAATTTAGATTCTACTTCTGAGTCAATCCCAGATATTTCTAATCCTGTTGTTTCAGAACAAAATGGTATGCATGAAAGGTTATACCAAGCAGCAACTAACATTCCTCTCAGAAGAAAAGTTGGTTCTGAAGAATTTATGGAAAATGTAAATTCAACAAACCTCAATGATAATCTTACAGACTCAGGTGCTGGTAAATGGTCATCAGGTTTAAATGATTCTGGAAGCGGAATTGTTAAAAATAGATCTTTTTGGCTCGTTGCTGATGCTGAATTAATTGTTTATGGAGCTACAGAGCCTTCTGCAAAACTGACAATAGGTGGAGAAGATGTACCTCTTGCTGCAGATGGTACTTTTAGAATTCAAGTTCCATTTAGAGACGGGACTCAAAAATATGATATTAAAGCTGTTGATGTATCTGGTGAGCAAGAAAAAAGTATATCAATGAAATTTGATAGAACTACACCACTTGACGATACTAATGAAAAAGATAATGCTGAGACTGAATGGTTTTAATAAATTAAATTAATGCTGAAAAAAATTGTAGCTTTTACTCCATTGTTTGGGGCATTAACGTTTCCACTAATAGTTCCAATTACAATTTCTAAATTTGGTGTTAACTATGGAATTCTTAGTGCATTATTAATTTCTTCATTATGGTTTATCGCTATGTTAAGAACTTCCGAAATGCCTCATTAATTTAGTTAGATTTTTGGAAGTTTCTTAAAAATATGAATCAAGTTAGTGTAATTAATATCAATTCTCCTTTTCTAGATCAAAAACCAGGTACCTCTGGATTAAGAAAAAGTACTTTAAAGTTTCAGGAAGAACATTATCTAGAAGTTTTTATTGAAGCAATCTTACAATCATTAGAAGATTTAAAAGGTTCAACATTAGTAGTTGGTGGTGATGGCAGATATGGCAATATTGAAGCAATAGAAAAAATTGTCCAAATATGCATTGCTCATAAAGTTCAAAAGGTTATTGTTCCAAAATACGGTTTATTATCTACTCCTGCGACATCACATTTAATTAGAAAAGAAAACGCTATTGGTGGAATTATTCTTTCTGCAAGCCATAATCCTGGTGGGATTGATGGCGACTTTGGAGTGAAATTGAATATCTCTAATGGTGGCCCAGCTCCTGAGATAATTACTAATAAGATTTTCAAGGCTTCACAATTACTAACTAGTTATAAAATTTGTAAAATTCAATTACCTGATTTTAGTGAATATGGAACTTATTCTTACGACGAAACTACCTTAGAAATTATTGATGGATTAACAGATTATTCTAATTTGATGGAGAAAATTTTTGATTTTGATCAAATTAGTGATTTTTTAAAAAAAGACTTCTCGTTAATCTTTGATGCAATGAATGCGGTTACAGGCCCATATGCAAAAAATATTTTTGTTGAAAAAATGGGTCTTGCACCTGATTGTGTCATGAATGGTAACCCGTTAAAAGATTTTGGAGGTTTACATCCTGATCCTAATCTTACTTACGCATCCCACTTGGCTGATTTGTTATTAAATAAAAAATCTTATAGTTTTGGTGCTGCATGCGATGGAGATGGAGATAGGAATATGATTTTAGGAAGTGGATGTTTTGTAAATCCTAGTGATAGCCTTGCAGTTATCACTGCTAACACAAAATGTGTCCCTGGTTATAAAGATGGTATTACAGGTGTGGCACGATCCATGCCAACCAGCTCAGCGGTTGATAATGTTGCTCGAGCATTAAATATACCTTGTTTCGAGACACCTACTGGCTGGAAGTTTTTTGGAAATCTTTTAGATTCTAATTTAATTACTTTATGTGGAGAAGAAAGTTTCGGAACAGGTAGTAATCATGTGAGAGAGAAAGATGGACTATGGGCAGTTTTGTATTGGTTACAAGTTTTAGCTGAGAAAAAATGTTCGGTAAGTGATTTGATGCAGAATCATTGGAAACAATTTGGTAGGAATTATTATTCAAGACATGATTATGAGGCAATTCCCTCAAATATTGCTAATCAAATCTTTGGTAATCTAACTTCTATGCTCGAAAATTTAAAAGGAAATAGTTTTGCTGGCCATTTAGTTAAAGTTGCAGATAACTTTTCATATTTAGATCCCGTTGATAATTCCATAAGTGAAAATCAAGGTTTAAGATTGGTCCTTGATGATAATTCTCGAGTAATTGTGCGCCTTTCTGGAACTGGAACTAAGGGTGCAACATTAAGACTTTACTTTGAGAAATTTTTCGATCCTCAACAGAATCTTTCGTTAAATCCTCAGATCGCTTTGAAACCTCTAATAGATGATTTAGATGCTTTATTGAACATTTCAAAACTTACTCAAATGGAAACTCCTACAGTAATTACATAGAATTGAAAGTAATGATTTTTTGATTTTATTTATATGCATTCAGAAAATTTATTTACTAATTATTCTCAAATAGAAAACAATGCACCTTTGGCAGATAAATTAAGACCAAAGAATTTGGAAGATTTTTTTGGTCAACAACCAATCCTGAATGAGAATTCGCTTTTAAGAAGTGCAATATTAAACGATAAGATTAGTAATTTTATTTTTTCTGGCCCTCCGGGTGTTGGAAAAACTACTCTAATTGAAATTATTTCTTTTAATACGCGGTCAAAATTAATTAAGTTAAATGCAGTATTATCAAGTGTTAAAGAATTAAGAAATGAAATCGCTAATGCAAAAGATAGATTAATAAATTCAAAAAGAAAAACAATTTTATTTATCGATGAGGTTCATAGATTTACATCAGTTCAGCAAGATGCTTTATTACCTTCAATAGAAAATGGAACTATAACTTTTATTGGTGCTACAACTGAAAACCCTTTCTTTGCTGTTAATAAAGCGCTTGTTAGTAGGTCTCGTATTTTTACATTACTTCCTTTGGCAGAAAATGATTTGCAGAAAATAATACAAAAAGTCATTACTCACTATTCAAAACAAAAAGATTCAAAAAAGGTTTATTTAACTCAAGATGCTATAAGTCATTTAATTAAATTTTCTGGCGGAGATGCAAGGACATTAATCAATGCGCTAGAGATGGCCATAGAAACAACTGCTGAAAATGATGCTAAAGAAATCAATATTAATCTCTCAATAGCAGAGGATGCAATTCAAAAGAAAAATATTGTTTACGATAAAAATGGTCAAAATCATTACGATGTAATAAGTGCCTTTATCAAGTCCATAAGAGGTTCTGATCCAGATGCAACTTTATTCTGGCTTGCGAATATGCTGGAGGCTGGTGAAGATCCTAATTTTATTTTTAGAAGACTACTTATATCTGCCAGTGAAGATATTGGAATAGCTGATCCTAATGCCATAGTAGTTGTACAATCCTGTTGTGATGCTTTTGATAGAGTTGGTTTTCCAGAAGGATTATATTTTTTAACGCAGGCTTCTTTATATTTAGCTATTTCTCCAAAAAGTAATAGTACGAAAAGTATTTTTAAAGCAATTGAAACAATCAAATCTACCAATGCTTTTGATGTTCCACTTCATTTAAAAAATAATTCTAATAGTTATGTCAATCCTCATAATTATCCAGGTAATTGGGTCGTACAAGAATATCTTCCTAAATCTTTAAGAGGTTTAAAAATATGGGAACCAAATAATAATGGATGGGAAAAAACTCAATATGAAGAACTGCTTAGAAGAAAAGAAAATTAAAAATTTTTCGAACAACAAATAATCTCAGGATTAAAAGAAGTTTTTTCTTCGTAGGCTAAAGCGATAGTCCAATTATGGAAGTTAATCTGTGAATAATTTAAATGTATGTTTTTCTTCTTATGAATTAACTCTTTTGGCTTTTCAAAAAATTGCCAATGGTTAATGTCTTTAGCTAATTTTCCATGATCCCATTTTATAGCCGCTTCAACAGCACACCATTGATTTAATATCATATTTTTTGTTAAATAATTATTATGGTTTGATTTATTGGTATGAAAAAAATATTTTTCTGCAAATTTTATATGGTTAAAATCTCTATCTGTTCTCTCAATATCAATCCCTATTTTGCTTTTATGCCAGACTATAGTAATGGCATCTTTACAATGACTTAAACTGATATTTCCCATGCCAGAGGGTAAACTTGGAGGTTCTCCAGGATGAGCATTAATTGGAATTTCTAGGGGGTCTAAATCAAAAAGTGTTGAAAGTGATTGTCGCAAATAAGCTCTTGTTTCTAAGAAAATCTTTGATCTTGAATTTGTTAGGTTTTTTGCAGTTTTAATTTCTTCTACAGTTGCGACATCTTGCACACCTTTAATCTCATAAAACCAAATTTTTGGTATTTTATATTCATACTCATTTAATAATTTCAATGGCTCTTAAGGTTGGCGACAAAGCACCAGAATTTAAATTAAAAGATTCTTTTGAGAAAGAAGTTTCTCTTAGTGATTTTAAAGGTAAAAGAATAATACTATATTTTTATCCAAAAGATAATACTCCAGGATGTACTAAAGAAGCATGTAATTTTAAAGAGAATTGGGATTTACTCCAAAAAAATAATATTGTTGTGCTTGGTATTAGTAAAGATAATGCATCCTCTCATCAGAAGTTTATAGAAAAATTTAATTTACCTTTTATTCTTTTAACTGATCCTGAACCTTTCAAAGTTTCTTCTGATTACGATAGCTATGGACTGAAAAAATTCATGGGAAAAGAATATATGGGAATGATGAGAAATACTTTTTTAATTGATACTGAAGGTAACATCGAAAAAATTTACTTAAAGGTAAAAGCAGCAATAATGGCTGATCATATAATTGCAGACCTTGGGTTAAGCTAATTTTTTATGGACAGGTGGTGAATAATCATCCCCTCCATAACTAAATTAGGAGCATTGATAATATTTTCTTTTTGAGTCTTAAGAGATTTTGCGAGTAATTGAGAGTCTCCTCCACACATTATTAAAATATCCTTTTCGGGATTAAATAAATCATTAATCACGTAAGTAAGAGAGCAAATCTTTTTTGAAAGGGTTTTCAATAATTTTTAAAGCGGCAATACAGGCAAGAGCTCTATCAACTCCAAAATAATCAGGAAGATTTGATAACTGAATATCTTTAGTTTTTATTTCATTTTCTTTTTTCAGCAAAAAATTTGGTAGTTTTCCTACAGAAGCCCAAATTAATTGATCAAGATCTATATTTTCGGGAACTTTTTGCTCTTTTTTGGTATGGAAGAATTTAGATTGATTTTTAGAATATTTTGCCCAATGAAGCCTACTATTGCCTACTAATAAAAAATTTATATCTGAGACCATTGTTCTATGATCAATTTAATTATTAGTGTGTATTCCACATTCTTGTTTAATCCCCCCAAATCTTGTATCTCTGCCCTTTGTTTCAATACCATCGGGACTGCTTGAATGCCAATCTCCTACAGAAGAATAACCTTTGATAAAAAGTGGATGGGCAGGTAAATTATTCTCTTCCATATAATAAAAAATATCTTTATTTGTCCAATTTAATAAAGGTCTTAAAGAGAGTCTTTGACGAATTACGTCTATGAATTTCATTTTGTTTCTATTTTCTGTTTGACTTGATCTAACACCGCTTGCCCAGCAGAAAATATCATATTTTTCTAGACCATTTTCTAAAGGTTTTATCTTTCTCAATTCATGATACTTATCTAAATCACTCTCTTTTTTTGTTTCCCAAAGTTTTCCGTATTTGGCCTCCATTCTTGCTGGAGATAATTCACTTTGCAGAACTTCAACTTCTAAGGATAAATTATCAATAAGCTTTTCAGCGTAATGGTATGTTTCTGGAGGAAGGTAACCTGTATCTATCCAAAATATTTTGATTTTTTTTTGTAGACATAATTTACTGACCATATCTAAAAGGACTGATGACTGTATACCAAAACTTGTTGTAATAGCAAATTGATTATCAAACTTTTCATAACCCCATGTAAGCATTCCTTGAGGCTTCATATTTACTAGTTCTTGATTATATTTACTCAAGTTGGTTTGAATATCTTTTGGGATTTTTTCAATCATTATTCAGTTTGTTTATGAGTTTAATTTTATTTCGCTCAATTTAAAAATTATTCGTATAGTTTAATAATACATTTACGCATAACAATATTTCTCTAATGAAATCAATACAAAAACCAATAGTAATAGTTGGAGCAGGTTTTGCAGGTATGACATTTGCTTTGAATTTAAAGAATCTTAATCCTTCTTTACCGATTCTTGTGGTTGATTCTGAAACTAACTTTATATTTAAACCTTTAATGTACGAAGTTTTAAGTAAAGAAATAAGAAGTTGGGAAGCCACCCCAAAATTTGCAAATATTTTTTCTGATGCGGGTATAACTTTTTTAAGAAATTGTTTAACCAAGATTTCCTTCAAAGAAAATATTCTTGAATTTAGTGACGATTTAAAATTAAGTTATCAGTATCTTGTTATCTGTACAGGATCTATTCCAAATAGTTTTTTTATAAAAGGTGTAGATGAAAATTGTTATTTTTTTAATGATGTTCACGATCTAAATAAATTAAATTCTTTTTTAAAAAAATCACAAGATACTGCGTTGCATAAAAAGTTATTCATAGTTGGAGGTGGTCCCTCTGGCATCGAGTTGGCATGCAAAATTAAAGATATATTTACAGACCAATTTGAAATTAATGTAATAGAAAAATCAAACGAAATCCTCAATAAAAACAAAATTTTTAATAGAGAACAAGCAGAGAAGGCATTAGAAAAAAGAAAAATCAACGTTCTTTTGAATTCCACAGTTAAAGAAGTCTCAGAAACTAAGATTAGTATTTCTAGTGAGGTTGGAATAACTTCCTTGGATAAAGATATTGTTATTTGGACTGCAGGTGTTAAACCTAATTTGTCTTACTTAGAAACTGATCAAATAACAAAAAAATTTGGACGAATTTTAGTTAATAATAATTTGCAAATAGAAAACCATAAAAACTGTTTTGCTATTGGTGATATTTCAGTTATTGAAGGAATGGAGGATTTACCCATAACTGCTCAGGTCGCTATGCAGGAAGGAAATCATCTTGCTAATAATTTAGAACTTTTAATTCAAGGAAAGGATCCTTTACCCTTTGAATTTAAAGACAATGGTGAAATGATTAGCTTAGGAATAGGCGAAGCTTCAATTTCTGGGCTTGGGGTTACTTTATCTGGGAAATTGGCTTTTGAGGCAAGAAGACTTATATATGCTTCCAAGTTGCCTGATATTACTGAAAGCTTAAAATCTGCATCTTCATGGATATTCCAAAAAAAATCTATTTTTAAAAAGTTTCTTAAAAAAGATAATTTTAATTAAACTTTTTTGAAATATTGTTTTTGGGTATATTGAGTTAAATAAGTTTTGTATGAATTTAATTGCAGTAGTTAGTAATAATTTTGATGCGTTTATAACGGTAGTTGTTTTAATAATGTCAATAATTTTGTTTATTAGAAATACTATTGCACCAGAATTGACTGGTTTGTTATGTGTCGGAATATTTATAGCTACAGGGGTTCTTTCTCCTGAAAAAGCTTTAGCTGGATTTGGTAGCCCTTCTTTAATTACCCTTATGGGTTTATTTGCAGTTTCCTCAGCATTATTTAAAAGTGGTGCCTTAGACAGAGTAAGAGAATTGATTTCTTCTGAAAGTATTCGAACTCCAAGGAAATTAATTTCTTTAATAGCTTTTTTGATTGCTCCAATATCTGGAATTGTACCTAATACTCCAGTAGTAGCATCTTTGTTACCTTTAATTGAAGGTTGGTGCGAGCGGAGAAATATATCACCATCAAAAGTTTTATTACCTCTTTCTTTTGCTACTTTACTAGGTGGAACTCTGACATTATTAGGTAGCTCAGTAAATCTTCTTGTAAGTGATATTAGTCAACAATTAGGTTATGGAGCTTTGGAATTATTTAGTTTGACCTCAATCGGAATTCCTGTATGGCTTATAGGTACAACCTATATGATCCTTGTTTCTGACGTGCTTTTGCCAGATAGAGGAAGAGATAAGGAATTTATTAAAAATGGTGATATGAATATATACTTTACTGAAGATTGAACCGGATGATAGATTAATAATCCGCGTTACAAGGGCAGACTTATTTAGGCTGCAGCAGGAACATACTATTCTGTTAGGAGAAAACAAAACATCTTTCGATGGGGCTAATGTTTTCTCAGATGATGAAGGTACTAAGACCTTTGAAGCCTTGTTACCAGCTGGTTCAACTTTAGCCGGTGCAAGTTTGAGAGAATTAAGATTTAGGCAGCGTCATAATGCAACAGTTTTAGCATTAAGAAGAGGTCAACAAACTGTTCAGGAGAGATTAGGCCAAGCTGTTTTAAGGGCTGGAGATGTTTTATTATTGCAAGCACCGCTAGATTCAATAAGAGGTTTGCAAGCTAGTAATGATTTGCTTATTTTAGATCAATTCGAAGATGACTTACCTTTTTTGATAAAAAAACCTATATCGATTGCAATTGCAATAGGAATGGTGGTTTTGCCTTCGGTTTCTAATATTCCATTAGTAGGTTCAGTTCTTTTGGCAGTGATTGCAATGGTTGCTTGTGGATGTTTAAGACCTGCAGAGATACAAAAATCAATTAGGTTAGACGTCATTTTATTGCTGGGATCTTTATCGTGTTTTAGTGTAGCTATGCAGATAACTGGATTAGCAGATGTAATTGCAGTTAATCTAAACTTTGCCCTTAACGGAATGCCTCTTTATTTTGCACTAGTCGTAATTTTTGTATCTACAGTTATTCTTACGCAATTTATAAGTAATGCTGCTTCGGTTGCTTTGATTTTGCCTGTTGCTATTGAATTCTCAAATGTTTTAGTGTCATTTACTGTGCCAGCATTGATAATTTTAAATTACGGGTAATATCGTGAAATTCACAAGTAAGGTTTATAAGTTAAAAGATGCTTACAAAAAGCTATCTGTACCTCAATTTACTATTGTTACAGGCTTGTTTATTATTTGCCTTGGAACTTTAATTTTGAGCTCTCCATTATGTTCATCTTCAAAGGTTGGTTTGTGGGAAGCATTTTTTACATCTACTTCTGCAATAACCGTTACTGGCTTAACCATAATAGATATTGGTGTTGATTTAAATTTCTTTGGCCAAGTTTTCTTAGCTTTTATGCTTTTATCAGGTGGTCTAGGATTAATGGCCATTACAACATTTTTACAAGGGTTTGTTGTAAAGGGGACAAAGCTAAGAACTAGATTAGATAAAGGAAAGACTTTAGATGAATTTGGAGTTGGAGGAATTGGTCGAACTTTTCAAAGCATTGCTATTACTGCGATTAGTATCATATCCTTGGGCGCAATTGTCTTATATTCTTTTGGATTTGTAGACATTCAAAATAATTGGGAAAGACTATGGTCCTCGATTTTTCACAGCATTTCTGCATATAACAATGCAGGATTTTCGTTAATGTCAAATAGTCTTCAAGACTATAGAACAAATTATTTGGTGAATAGTGTTTTTGTTTTTCTCATTGTTATGGGTGGATTGGGTTGGCGGGTTATTGATGATATTTGGAGTCATAAAAAAAATCTTTCTTATAAGAAATTAAGCCTTCATTCCAGACTAGTTATTAGGACAAGTTTGTCTCTAATATTATTCGGATCATTAGGATTCTTTATCACTGAATCATTGCTAAATAGTCAATTTTTTAATGATTTAAATTTGTTTGAACGGTTAATGTCATCTATCTTCGAAACAGTTAGTGCAAGAACTGCAGGCTTTACAAATTTTCCGATTTCTTTGAACTCTATCTCAGATACGGGCCTCTTATTATTAATGACGCTTATGTTTATTGGAGCAAGTACAGGAGGTACTGGTGGAGGCATAAAAACAACTACATTTATTGCTTTAATGGCTGCAACTAGATCAACTTTAAGAGGTCAGAAAGATGTAATTATTAGCAATAGATTAATTTCAGATAAAGTTATTCTAAAGGCAGTTGGAATCACAGTTGGATCTTTGCTTTTTGTTCTTTTAATGGCAATGTTGCTTAGTACAACTAATACTTTTGTTAAAAAAGAATCATTCACATTCCTAGAAATTCTGTTCACTTGCATATCTGCATTTGCAACAGTTGGTTTTGATATTGGTTTAACCGCAAAATTAAATCATTTTGGTCAATTTATTCTTATTGTGGGTATGTTTGTGGGCAGACTTGGGATCCTTTTGCTTTTAAGTGCACTTTGGCAGGCTCT
>LUMH01001115.1_pt1 | contig 10398 bp, 11 predicted proteins | sample 730001 | NCBI WGS metagenome assembly LUMH01 (sample SAMN03860268, study PRJNA289734) | marine metagenome | biome: seawater column; feature: ocean; material: water; isolation source: Red Sea water column Station 34 - depth 25m | place: Saudi Arabia: Red Sea | collected 2011-10-15 | depth 25 m
ATGATCAATATAGATGAATTAAAAAAAAAAATTATTTATAGATCTAATTATAGAGGCACTAAAGAAATGGACTTATTTGTTTATAAGTTTGTAAATGAAATTGTTGAAAATTTAAATTTAGAAGAATTAGAAGATTTGAATAAATTAATTAATCTTGGTGATGAAGAATTAATTAAAATTTCTGAGTCAAAAGATAACCAAAATTTATCCAAAGTCATAATAAAATTGCGAGAATTTAAAGAAAAATATTAATGGCGGAGAGACTGGGATTCGAACCCAGGAAAGAGTTGCCCCTTTGCCGGTTTTCAAGACCGGTGCTTTCAACCGCTCAGCCATCTCTCCGTGAGCTAGGTTTTATAAGTATTAATATATATTTCAACAATAAAATAGATAAGATATTAATCAAAATCTTTTTAATAATAATTTCATTATGGATAAAAAAAGTTTTAACCAAGGTTTGTTCTTAAGTGCAGTTGGATCTTTCTGGTGGGGCTTTTTTGGTGTTTTATATTTTAAGTATATTTCTTTTGCAGGTCATATAGAAGTTGTTGTGCATAGAAGTTTGTGGACTGCAGTTACACTTTTAGTAACAACAATTATTTTTTCAAAATGGAAGATTTTTAAGGAAATTATATCTAATAAAAAACAATTATTTATTCTATTTTTATCTGGGGTATTAATATTTTTAAATTGGGCAGTTTGGATTTATGCAGTTTCATCCAATCAAGTTATAAATGCAAGTTTTGGATATTTTATCATGCCGATATTAAGTGTTTTTTTAGGATATTTCTTTTTTAAAGAAAAATTAAATAAGAAAAGATTTGTTTCTATTTCGTTAGTTTTAGTTTCAATAGTTTATATCTTTCTGATTGACTTTAAATCTATACCATGGGTTGGAATATCAGTTGCTTTAAGTTGGGGTTTTTACAACTTACTCAGAAAAAAAATATCAGTATCAACAGATATTGGTTTATTTATAGAAAGTTTATTTATCTTGCCTTTTATACTAATAGTTTTTTATTTTATTACTCAAAATAACGTTAATGACTTCTCACTATCAAATCCTATTTTGATGTTAATTCTTATGATGGCAGGCCCAATGACAGTGATTCCATTATTTTTATATGTAAGAGGTGTAGAATTGTGTGGTCTTGGACCTACAGGTATGATTTTTTATATTACACCCACATTACAATTTATTTTAGGGTATTTTTTGTTCAATGAGCCTTTCAATATTAACCAGTTAGTTAGTTTTATTTTAATATGGATTGCTGTATTCATTTATCTTAGAGATTTATATGAAAATAACTAAAGTATTTATAATAAATATAATCTTTTTTTTATTTAGCTTTAAATTTTTATCTGCCTCAGATTTTGAAAATTGGAAAATTGACTTTAAAAAAAAGGCTCTAGATGAAGGTATTAGTATAAAAACACTAAATAGAGTAATAGATAATTCAAGATTTCTTCCTGATGTAATTAAATATGACAGATATCAACCTGAATTTTATGAGGATACTTATACTTATATATCAAAACGAACATCTCAAAAAAAAGTTGCTAAGGGCAGAAATCTTTATAATTCAAATCAAAAATTAATTGAAATTGTATCTAACGAGTTTTTAGTTGATAAAAATCTTTTATTAGCATTGATGGGTATAGAAACTAATTTTGGTACATATCTTGGAAAAATGGATATTGTTTCTTCGTTAGCTACACTAAGTTTTGATAAAAGACGTAGCAAATTTTTTACATCTGAACTCATTACTTTATTAAAATTAGTTGATGCAAATATAATTGATCCTGACACTTTATTTGGATCTTGGGCTGGAGCTTTTGGAAATTTTCAATTTATGCCATCAACAATTACTAACCACGCAATTGATTATAACAATGATAAAAAAATTGATCTAAAAAATATTGAAGACTCATTTGCATCAGCTGCTAATTATATAAAAAATTTAGGGTGGAATAATGATATCCCATGTTTTTATAAAATAAATTTAAAAAATGATATCCCACTAGAATTTTTAAATACTTCAGCCAAAAAACTAAATAATAAAAGAAAAGTAAAGTATTTTTCAAAGTACATAGAAAATAGTGATCATTTAAAACAATTTAATAATCTTAATTCAGCAATTATTACACCTGATGTTGATATTGTTGAAAACGCAAAAAAGTTTTCACCCGCTTATATAGTTTTTGATAATTATGATTTAATATTAAAATGGAACAGGTCATTAAGATTTGCATTAGCTGTTTGTACCTTAAGAGATAAATTCAAAGATGAATTATAAAATTCCTCTTATACTTCTTTTAACTTTTTTATTTGCATGTGAACAAAGGTATACTAATTTAGAATATAACAGTAATTTTGAAAACTTTTCAAACAAAGGTTTTGCCTTAATTTATGATGAGCAACTTTATAAAAATAAAATTGTTAATAAAAAAATAGATGAAAGATCGCTTATAATTTTTAATAATAAATTGAAATATGATACTCCAGTAAAAGTAACAAATTTATTAAATGGAAAATATATTTTAGCTAAAATAGGTAAAAAATCTAAATATCCTTTTTTTTATAATGCTGTCATATCTAAAAGAATAGCAGAAGAATTAGAAATTGATCTATCAGAGCCTTATATTGCCGTTCAAACAATAAATACCAGTGGTGCATTTGTTGCAAAGAAAGCTAAAACATTTAAAGAAGAGAAAAAAGTAGCAGATAAAGCTCCTGTAGATGGCATTACTATTGAAAATTTGGGTGATGAAACAAATAAAATAAAAAAAACAAATAAATTAAAATTAAAAAAGAAGGAGTTTAATTATATCATTAAATTTGCAGACTTATATTTTGAAGATTCGGCTTTAATTCTTAAAAAAAGATTAATTGATGAGTACAACTTAAGTAATATTTCAATAGATAAGATAAATAATAATGTTTATAGGGTTTATAAAGGACCCTTTGATAATATAAAGTCTATTAAAATTGAGTTCGATAAAATAAATCTAATGGACTTTGATAATATAGATATAATTAAATTATAAAATGCAAAATTCAATAAAACTTATTTTAATTTTATTTTCTTTAATTTTATTTTCATCCAAATCAAATGCAATAATTAGCGTAAATGCTAAAACTGCAATACTACAAGATTATTTATCTGGTGAAATTCTTTATGAAAAGGATGCAGACCTTTCAATATATCCTGCATCTATGACAAAAATTATGACTTCAATTATTGCTTTTGATTTAATTAAAAAAGGAGAACTTACACTAGATGAAAAATTTATAGTATCTGAAAATGCTTGGAGGCTATCTACAGCAGGATATTCGTCTATGTTTATAATGGTTGGAGATGAAGTATCAGTTGAAAATCTTTTAAGAGGTATAATAGTTGCATCAGGTAATGATGCCTGCATTGCATTGGCAGAGGGTATCGCAGGTACAGAGGAGGAATTTGCAGTATTAATGACTGAAAAGGCGCTTGAGATAGGGATGGAAAATACTAATTTTTCAAATTCATCAGGTATCAATGACCCAAATAATTACTCTACAGTTCGAGATATTTTAATAATGTCTAATTACTTAATCAAAAATTACCCAGAATATTATCATTACTACAAAGAAAAAGAATTTACATGGGATAGAACCGGTGGTGATCCTATTACTCAAGGAAATAGAAATCCCTTATTGTATAAAAATATGGGAGCTGATGGAATAAAAACTGGTTATCTTTATCTTGCAGTTGAAAAATATTCATTAGCATCCTCAATAAAAAAAAAGAACAGAAGATTAATTGCAGTTGGAAGTGGCTTTAATTCAAAAAATGATAGATCTAGGCAATCTGCAAAGTTGTTGACTTGGGGACTAACAAAATTTGATACAATTTTAATTGGCAAAAAAAACGATGTAATATCAGAGTTAGATGTATGGCAAGGTAAACAAAAAAAAGTTAAAGCATATATTTCATCAGACATTTATAAAACAATTCCTAAAGCAAAAAAAAAATATCTAAAAGACCTCTGGAGGCACCGATAGAAAAAAATGATGTCATTGGAAAAATGAAAATTACTTACAAAGATGAGGTAGTTGGTAACTATGATTTATTTGCATCAGAAAGTGTTCAAAAACAAAATATAATTTCCCGTATCTTAAGCTCAATAAATTTTTTAATATGGGGCGATGTATAAAAAAAAATACCCTGTAATTATTTTTGAAGGAATAGAAGCCTCAGGAAAATCAACAAATATTAATAATTTTTCAAAATTTTTAAAAAAAAATAAATATCAATTTATAAAAATAAGAGAGCCTGGGGGTACAAAATTTTCAGAAAAATTAAGAAAAATAATGTTATCAAAGAGCAATAAATTAGATAAAAAAACTGATTTACTGTTAATCTTAGCCTCTAGATCTGAAAACGTTTCAAAAATTATTTACAAAAATTACCAAAAAAAAATAATCTTAATAGATAGGTTTTCAGATTCTACCATAGCTTACCAGCATTACGGTATGGGTTTAAATTTGAATATAATAAAAAATTTAAATTCCTATATTATTGGTAAATTTAAACCAGATCTTACCTTTTTATGTACTGTAAATAACAAGAATATGAATAACAGACTAAAAATAAGATCAAATAACAATAGATATGATAATTTTAAAATTAACTTTTACAATAAAGTTCAAAAAGGTTTTCTTAAATTATCAAAAAATAAAAAAAAATATGTTTTATTAGATTCGAATAATTCGACACCTGCTGAAAATTTAAATAGAATTATCAAAGAATTTAAAAAAATAGCAAAATAATTAAATGTCAAATACACTAATAGGCTTAGGCGATGTTTTGAATGATTTAATTAACTTACATAATTCAAATAGACTTCCAAATAAATTATTATTAAGTGGGACACAAGGAATAGGGAAAGGAGTATTATCCAAACACCTTCTAAATTATATTCTGTCTAAAAACGAGCCGTTTGAATATGATCTAAAAAAACTCCAAATTAATCCTAGTAATAAATCTTTTAAATTACTTGAAAGTAATGCACATCCCAATGTTTTTAAAATTCATAAAAAAAAGGACAAAAAAAATATTGATATAGGCCAGATAAGAGAAATGATTAAATTTCAAAATAGTTCATCATTTAATAATAAAACACGATTTGTATTAATTGAGGATGCAGATCTGCTTAATGTAAATTCTGTAAATGCATTATTAAAGTCTCTTGAAGAGCCAAATAACAATTTTTCTTTTATTTTAACACATAATTCAAATAAAACCGTCTTAGAAACTTTAAAATCAAGATGCATAGAATTCAAAGTAAATTTAAAAAATGAATTTGTAGAAAATATTGTTAACTCTTACTTTTCTGAAAATGTATACGATCAAATTTCTTTAGATTTTAAAAATTATTATCATAATCCGGTTTTTTTAATTAATTTGTCAATTTATTTTAATGAAAATAACTTAGATATTCAAAATTTTAGCATTGAAGATTTATTATATGAAATCACAATAAACCCATCACATTTAAAAGATGAATTTATATTATTAAATCTTAATCTTTTTATTGAATTATACTTTTATAAAAATATAAATGCTCAAAAAAAAAATATTTTTAAAGCAAAAGAATATTTTCTAAAAAAATTATCAAACGTCAAAAAATATAATCTTGATATCGAGACTTTTTTTTTAGAATTTAAAGATTTATTAAAATGAGTAAAAATTTCTATATAACTACACCTATTTATTACCCTTCAGCAAAACCACATATGGGACATGCTTATTCTAGTATTGTTTCTGACTTTTTTGCAAGGTTTAAAAGAAATGACGGTTATTCTGTTCAATTTTTAACTGGTACCGACGAACACGGTTTAAAAATTCAAAGATCTGCAGAAAAAAACAATATGAAACCAAAAGATTTTTGTGATCAAATATCTAAAACTTTTGAAAATTTGTCTAAGACCCTAAATTTATCAAATACTGATTTTATTAGAACCACCGAACAAAGGCATATTAAATCTGTTCAACATTTATGGAAAATTCTAGAGGATCAAAATCAAATTTATATGTCTAAATATGAGGGCTGGTATTCCGTTTCTGATGAAGCATTTTATCAACCTGATGAAATAGAAAGTAAAGAAAATAAACATTTTGTAATAAGTTCTGGTTCCCCTGTTGAGTGGGTAGAAGAGGAGTCTTTTTTTTTTAAATTATCTGAATGGGAAAAACCATTACTAAAGTTTTATGATGAAAATCCAAAATTTATCTTGCCAGAGGGAAGAAGGAATGAAGTCATTAGTTTTGTTAAAAATGGTTTAAAAGATTTGTCTGTTAGCAGAAAAACATTTTCCTGGGGTATTAAAATTCCTTCAAATAATGACCATATTATTTATGTATGGCTAGATGCACTTACCAATTATTTAAGTGCTTTAAATTATCCAAATACTAAAGACGAATTATATAAAAATTTTTGGCCTGCTGATGTTCATATAATTGGAAAAGATATATTAAGATTTCATGCAATTTATTGGCCAGCTTTTTTAATGGCAGCTAAATTACCTTTGCCTAAAAGAGTTTATGGTCATGGTTGGATATTATCTGGTGATGAAAAAATGTCTAAGTCAAAGGGGAACATACTCGATCCATTAGAAATTATAGATGTATATGGGCTAGATACACTTAGATATTATCTTTTAAAAGAGGTTTCCTTTGGCAATGATGGAAATATTTCTCAAGAAAAGCTTGAAAGTTGTATAAATAGTGATTTAGCAAATAATTATGGAAATTTATGTCAAAGAGTTTTGGCTTTTTGCGAAAAAAATTGTGGTTCTAAAATCCCAACTAGTGATTTTGTAAATGATGATTTGGAGATTTTGAAAAATTTCGAAAATTTAGAATATTTGAGAGATTTAATAGACAATCAAAACATCAACGATTATATGAAATTTATTATAGATATGCTTTTTTCATCAAATAAATATTTTAATGATCAAGAACCTTGGAAGAAAAAAAATGATAAAAATAGATTGAATACAATTGTTTATACTGCTTTAGATCTAATTAGAAAAATTTCTATACTATTAAATCCTGTTATACCTGATACAACTTTAAAGGTTCTAAAAATATTTGACATTAATGACGACAAACTAAAATTTGAAGATATTGATAATCATAAATTTCTGGAAAGTGGAAAAAATATTGGAAAGTTAAACATACTATTTAAAAAGATAGAAAATGATTGATTCACATTGTCACTTAGATCACGAGCCTTTAATAAATAATCTAAACGATGTTTTAGAAAGATCCAAAAAGGTTGGAATAGATAAACTTTTAACTATTTCAACTAATATTAACAGTTATAAAAATATTTTAAATTTAATAAACCAAGATCCTATGATTTATGGATCAATAGGAATTCATCCACATGAAGTTCAAACTTCAAATTTTGAGAAAAACTATATTGTTCAGGAGTTTAAAAAATATCAAAAAATAATTGGAGTAGGGGAGTCGGGATTAGATTATTATTATGAAAATAGTCCAAAAGAAACTCAAATAGAAAGCTTTAAAATTCATATAGAGGCTTCAATTGAATGCAATTGTCCAATAATGCATTGTTTTACTGGTTCAAAAGAGTTTGCAAAAAAACTTCTTGATCTTAATGCATATTTTTCAGCAAGTGGGATTATTACCTTTAAAAATAGGGTTGAATTACAAGATACATTTAAGTTTTTACCAAATGATAAAATATTAATAGAAACCGATAGTCCTTTTTTAGCACCTATTCCTATGAGAGGAAAAAAAAATGAGCCAAGTTTTATTCAATATACCCTTCAACACTTATCTAAACTAAAGGAGATTGATAAATCTAGCATGGATAATATTACTACCCAGAACTTTGAAACACTATTTTTCAATAATGAAAACTAGATTTACAATATTAGGGTCAGGTAGTTCTCTAGGTATACCAAGAATTGATGGATATTTTGGTAAATGTAATCCAAAAATAAAGCAAAATTTTAGATCAAGATGTTCTGCTTTAGTAACTCATGATAAATTCAATATATTAATTGATACATCTCCTGATTTAAAAACTCAATTATTAAAAAATAAAATTAAAAATATAGATAAAGTTTTTTACACACATCTACATGGTGATCAAACTCACGGTATTAATGAATTAAGAGTTTTTTTCTTAAAAAATAGAAAAAAATTAGATGTCTTTGCAGATAAAATGACTTCTGATTATTTATTAAAATCTTTTAGTTACTGTTTCAAAAATAATCATGGTTATCCCGCAATTTTCAATCTTAACAAGTTAAAAAAAAAACATACATTCAAGGTAAAAAAATCGAAGGTTCAAATCGAGTCTTTTCCTGTCAAACATGGAAAAATTAATAGCATATTGTATAAAATTAATAACTCATGCGCTTATGCTAGTGATGTAAGCAAAATCAGTGAAAAAGACTACTCAAGACTTAAAAAATTAAATTACTTTATAGTCGATTGTTTAAGATACGATCCACATCCATCTCATTTTAATTTAGATCAAGTTTTAAATTTAGTTAAAATTATCAAACCAAAAAAAACAATTTTAACTAATATGAATAATGAAATTGATTATGTTAAGATACAGAAGCATCTACCTAAATCTGTTGTTCCTGCCTATGATGGTATGAGCTTTTTAATATAATGGAAATATACTTAAAACTTTTTGAAGTAGTATTTCCCGTCTTTTTTATTGTAGGTATTGGCTACTATTTAGGTAAAAAAGATAAGAAATTTGATACTACTTTTATTACAAATTTTGCATCTAACATAGGTACACCTGCGATGGTAATATACGCTATTACCTCAACTGGAATAAATTTTCAGATTTTTAAAGACTATTTTTTCTTTTATCTTCTTGCAATTTTAGGTTTTATTATACTTGGAATTGTCATCTTATTTATGTTGAATACTAAGGATATAATAAGAGAACTTCCTCCTCTAATTCTACCTAACACCGGTAATATGGGTATACCTATATGTTTATTTGCTTATGGTGCACAAGGACTTGGGGTTGCAGCTGCAATATCATCTTTAATTGTATTACTCCATTTTACACTTGGAATTTTTTTAGCTGATAGAAAATTTAACTTTACAGTGTTGATTAAAAGTCCACCATTTTATGCAATTGTCATATCAGTCTTATTTTTGTATTTTGAAATTAATATGCCACAAGTAGTAATTAATTTGACTGAGTTATTAACATTTGCAACTATCTTTCTAATTCTTTAAAAAATGCAATATTTGCATCAATAGGAAGAGTTATTTTAGGTCCATTAATAGGTTTTTTAATTATTATTTATTTTGATTTATCCGGTTTTGCAGCTGGAGTACTTCTTATTCAAGCATCAATGCCTAGTGCTGTCTTAAATTATCTTATAGCTGCTATTTATTCTCCAAAAACCATAACGGATAGTGTTGCAAGTACAATAGTTGTCTCAACAATAATGTCATTTATAACTTTACCTATTGTTATTTTTATATCGTTAAAATATTTTCCTCTATGAGGGGAGCAATAATAAATCTTTCAGCTTGGCTAATTCTGCCGTTTATGGATGCCATTGCAAAATACCTTTCTTATTCTTTACCTGTATTGCAAGTAACGTGGTTTAGATTTTTTTTTAGTACTCTAATCACTTTGTTATTTATTTTTATTTTTTCTAGAAATTCTTTAGTTTCTTCTAAAAATTTAAAGTCTCAAATTATAAGAGGATTACTACTATTAACTTCAAGTGTATTATAGGGCCAAGAAGATGGACAGCTGTTATAATAGGTTTTATAGGAGTTTTGATTGTAATTAGACCAGGAATTGTAGAATTTAATTGGGCTAGTTTTGCAGCGCTAGGTACTGGTTTTTGTTACGCTTTATATTTAATTGTAACTAGAAAATTAAAAAACACAGATAATGGTTTATTAACATTACTAATCACAAGCACTGTTGGAACCCTAATTTTAAGTTTATATTTACCCTTTATTTGGGTTAAACCAACTTTTTCTGAGTATTTATTTGCTATAAATATGGGATTAATAGCTGCCTTAGCTCATGGCATGATTATCTTTTCCTACAATTATTCAGATGCAAGCAAACTGGCACCTTTGGGTTATTTTGAGATAATTACTAATATTCTAATTGGCTATATTTGGTTCTCTGATATTCCTGATAAGTACACTTTTATCGGCCTTTTAATTATCATCCTTTCAGGTGTTTATGTGTTTAGAAGAGAGCAATCTATTAAAATGTAAAGTATACCTTTATATAAAGTAAATTATTAGTATATAATTTTAAAATACTGTAATTATTATTTTTTTTATATTACTTAAAGTAGAATATAATATAGAGATATAT